>JACCDT011130201.1_pt1 | contig 10048 bp, 10 predicted proteins | sample 7446291 | NCBI WGS metagenome assembly JACCDT01 (sample SAMN15323446, study PRJNA562643) | freshwater metagenome | isolation source: river surface water | place: USA:Blue River Watershed | collected 2017-08-17 | reverse complement strand
GCGGCCGATGACCTCGACGCCATAGTGCGCCACGGTTTCTTGCTCCAAGATGCCGGGCGACATAAAAACACCGCGCCCTTCACGGCCAAAGGCTGTCATCAAGGCTCCGTCATCAAACTCGCCCACCACACGCGGCTGAATTTTGTGGCGTACCAGCCAACCATCGAGCTGCTGACGCACCGATGACGAGGCCCCTTGAATCAACATGGGTGCATCGTGCAAGCACTGTGGAAACTTGCCTTTTAATTTGGTGCGTAAAGCAGGTGTGCAAAAAAAACTCATGGGCGTTGTACCCAGCGCGTGGTTAAACGCCTTCACGCTGATGCGTTTGGACAGCGGCTCGTCGGCAATCACCAAATCGAGCCGATGCAACGCCAGTTGCGCCAGTAAGTCTGGAAACTTGCCCTCGCTACCAATCAAGCGCACGGGCTCGGCAATCGACAAAGCGGGCTCGAGCAATCGGTAGGCCACCGACTTGGCCACCGAGTCAGCCACACCCACCCGAAACTCCAGCGTGCGCACGCCCGCTGAGGTGTTGGCCATGGCGGCTTTCAACTCGGAGCCCAAAGCAAAAATATCGTCGGCATAGCTCAGCGCCTTGCGCCCGTCCTCGGTCAGTTCGAGCTGACGGCCGCTTTTGCGAAACAGCTTTCGGCCTAGACTTTCTTCTAGCAATTTGATTTGCCCAGACAGTGTTTGGGGCGTGGTGTGCAGTTGCTCGCCCGCCCGCATCACGCCGCCTGCGCGTGCCGTGACCCAAAAATAATACAAGTGCTTGAAATTCATGACCTTATTAAACTTCGTTTTTTACGAATAAATAAAACAATAAATACGAATTTACACGAAGTGTTTTTGTGTTTAAAGTTCCCCACAGCTGACAGATGTCAGTCTTTGAACCGATAGGAGGATTCCATGCGTTTAAGTACCAAGAGCCGTTTTGCCGTCACCGCCATGATTGACATGGGTTTACGCCAGCACCAAGGCCCTGTGTCATTGGCCGCCATTAGCCAGCGTCAGCACATCTCCATCTCCTACCTCGAACAAATCTTCAGCAAGATGCGCCAGCACGGGCTGGTGGAAAGCACGCGCGGCCCTGGCGGCGGCTATACCTTGAACCGTGACGCCAACCACATCAGCGTGGCCGACATCATTTATGCGGTCAACAGCCCTGACGAAAAAGAGCATCTGCCCGCTGACGCCGAGCAAAACGGCTACGTTTCAGCCGAAGAGCTGTGGTCCACGCTCAATCAAAAAATGGACGACCACATGCAGTCCATCAGCTTGCACAGCCTCATTGCTGCACAGCTATCCAAAGGTGGCAGCGCACCCAGCAACAACTCGCCCAAGCGTGGTGTGTTTGCACAAAAACCAGCTGCATCGACTCTGCCGAAAGTGCCCAACTCAGTCTTTGCGCTAGGCAACGCCTAAGCGCAACCAGACTGGCCTTAGCACTGATTCATGTGGATTGACACGCACGCGCATCTAGACGCTGCAGAGTTTGAGCCCGACCGAGCTGCCGTGCACCAGCGTGCACGCGTAGCGGGCGTGGCCATGTGCGTGATCCCTGCCGTTGAAGCGGCCAACTTTGACACTGTGCGTTGGTTGGCCCACGCCCAGCAAGACGCGTATGCGCTGGGCATTCACCCGCTCTACACACCACAAGCGACCGAGGCGCATTTGGCCCAGCTGAATGCCGCGCTGCACACCCACCGCAATGACCCACGCTTAGTGGCTGTGGGTGAAATAGGCCTAGACGGTTTTGTACCCGAGCTCAACACCCCCGAAGCGTTAGCCAAGCAACAACAGGTTTACAAAGTCCAGCTCAAGCTCGCGCAACAACACCAGCTGCCCGTCATCCTGCATGTGCGCCGCAGTGCCGACCTGCTGCTCAAAGGGTTGCGCGACACGCCGGTGGTGGGCGGTATTGCACATGCCTTTAACGGCAGCTTGCAACAAGCACAGGCCTTCATCGCGCTGGGCTTCAAGCTTGGGTTTGGCGGAGCATTGACGTATGACCGCGCGCTGCAGCTGCGTCGCTTGGCCACCGAGCTACCGCTCTCAGCCATCGTGCTAGAAACCGATGCGCCCGACATTCCCCCGCATTGGCTGTACGCCACCGCAGAGCAACGCGCCGCCGGCCAACCCCAAGGCCGCAACGAACCCGCCGAGCTGCCACACATCGCCCAAGTGCTGGCGGACCTGCGCGGCATCTCCCTAGACGCGCTAGCCGCTGCCACCAGCGCCAATGCGCGAGAAGCCTTGCCACGCCTACAATGAAGGCGTGACTTCCTCCATCCTCAACGCCGACCTGCACTGCCACTCCGTGGTCTCGGATGGCACGCTCACACCTGAACAATTGGCTGTTCGCGCCAAAGCCAACGGCGTCGAGCTGTGGGCCTTGACCGACCACGACGAAGTGGGTGGCCAAGACCGCGCACTAGCTGCGGCGCAGGCCGCCGGTATGAAGTACCTGACGGGCGTGGAAATCTCCATCACCTTCGCCAACAAAACCGTGCACATCGTGGGCCTCGGTTTTGATGCGCACGACGAGCAGCTCAAAAAAGGCCTCTACCAAACACGCGGTGGTCGCGGCGAACGCGCCAAAGAAATGTCTGAGGGTTTGGCCAAGGTGGGCATTCACGGTGCGTACGAAGGTGCCCTCAAGTACGCAGGCAATCACGAGCTGATTTCACGTACCCATTTCGCCCGATTCCTGGTGGAGACCGGCGCATGCCAAGACACCAACGAAGTGTTTCGCCGCTTCTTGACCGAAGGCAACCCCGGCTTTGTGCCGCACCGCTGGGCCTCGCTCAAAGATGCGGTGCAATGGATTGTGCAAGCCAAAGGCATGGCGGTCATTGCACACCCAGCGCGCTATGGGTTCACACCTAACGAAGAGTTTGCACTGTTCACCGAATTCAAAAACCACGGCGGCCAAGGCGTCGAAGTGGTCACAGGCAGCCACACACCCGCCGAGTACGTGACCTACGCCGACATGGCCAAAGAGTTTGACCTCTATGCCTCGCGCGGCAGTGATTTCCACAGCCCTAATGAAAGCCGCATTGACCTTGGCACCCTGCCTTGGTTACCCGGCCAACTCACCCCCGTGTGGGAAGCGCTGGCTGACAGAATTCAATAAACGCATCCAATTCAAAATTTCGTGGTGTCAGACACCACCACCCCCGCTCACTTCTCGGCGTACCCGCTCATGGCTCAGTTTCTTCAAGTTCACCCCGACAACCCCCAACCCCGTTTGCTCAAGCAAGCCGTGCAGTTGCTAGAACGCGGCGGCATCGTGGCCGTGCCCACCGACTCCAGCTATGCCTTGGTCTGCCACTTGGACGACAAAGCGGCTGTGGAGCACATGCGCCGCATTCGCCAAGTAGACGACAAGCACCACCTCACCTTGATGTGCCGCGATTTGTCTGAGCTGGCCAACTACGCCCGCGTGGACAACCGCCAATACCGCTTGCTCAAAGCTGCCACGCCTGGTGCGTACACCTTCATCTTGGAAGCCACCAAAGAAGTGCCACGCCGCGTCAGCCACCCGCAACGCAAAACCATTGGTCTGCGCGTGCCGCTGAACAAAACCCTGCTCGACTTGCTCGAACTCCACGGCGCACCGCTGCTGGCCACCACGCTCATTGCCCCCGGCGAAACAAACCCCATGAACGATGCCGAGGAAATTCGTGACCGCTTTGAGCACGACCTTGCTGCCGTGATTGACGCCGGCGCTTGCGCACTTGAGCCGACCACCGTGGTCGACCTCACCCCCATGGACAGTGGGGGCGACCCCGAGGTCATCCGCGAAGGACGTGGCCCTCTGAGCACTTTGGGCCTGTAAGCCGCCCCACAGCTAGCCCCACAGTGTTGAATGCGACAATGACGTTGTGAATTTTCCAGAGCTGATTCAAACCATCCTGATCTATGCCTTGCCCGTGGTGTTTGCCATCACGTTGCACGAGGCTGCGCACGGCTACGTGGCGCACAAACTGGGTGATAACACGGCTTGGATGTTGGGCCGCGTCACCTTAAACCCCATCCCCCACATCGACCCATTGGGGACGATTGCAGTGCCTGCCCTGCTCTACCTCGCCTCGGGCGGTAACTTTTTGTTTGGTTATGCCCGCCCTGTGCCCGTGTATTTTGGTAATTTGAACCATCCCAAGCGAGACATGATTTGGGTAGCGCTGGCAGGGCCGGCCATCAACTTTGTGCAAGCAATGGTCTGGTTGCTGGCGTTCTACCTGATGAAGCATTTCGGCGTGACCGAAACCTACTTCTTGAAAATGAGTTTGGCTGGCGTGATGGTGAACGTGTCGATGTTTGTGTTCAACCTTTTCCCACTGCCACCGCTCGATGGTGGGCGTGTCTTGGTGGGCTTGTTGCCATGGCGCGCAGCAGTTTGGCTTTCGAAGGTTGAGCCCTACGGTATTTACATTGTGTTGGCGCTATTCGCTTTCAACAAACTCGACGATATCTGGATTGAGCCTTTGATGAAGTGGACCTTGTTCGCGGTGTCACTCTTGCTCAGCCCCTTTGAATTTTTATTGCATCCCTGATTTTAAAAAGTAAGCACGATATGAAAGAACGCGTTCTCTCCGGCATGCGCCCCACGGGTGCTTTGCATTTGGGCCATTACCACGGCGCTTTGAAAAACTGGGTGCGTTTGCAATCCGAGATGGATTGCTATTACTTCGTGGCCGACTGGCACGCCCTCACCACCCACTATGAAAACCGTGAGGTGATCGAGAAGAACGTGTATGAGATGGTGATCGACTGGCTCGCTGCTGGTCTGGACCCAAACGCTTGCACCATCTTCTTGCAAAGCCGCATTCCAGAACATGCCGAACTGTTCACCCTCTTGGCCATGGGCACACCGCTGGGCTGGCTTGAGCGCGTACCAACCTACAAAGACCAACAAGAAAAGTTGAAAGACAAAGACTTGTCCACCTACGGCTTCTTGGGATACCCGTTGCTGCAAGCAGCCGATATCTTGATTTACAAAGCCAAGCATGTGCCTGTGGGTGAAGACCAAGCCAGCCATGTGGAGCTGACGCGCGAAGCGGCGCGCCGCTTTAACCACTTGTATGGCCGCGAAATCAATGCCGAAGAAAAAATTCAAGCTTCATTAGCCAAGCTGCCCAAAGACAGCATCAAGCGCTTTGAAAAGTCTCGCAAGGCTTACCAAGAAACCGGCGACACCAAAGCCATGGAAGGCGCATTGGGCTACATCGCCACCGCACCTGAATTGGATGAGCAAGACCGCGAACGTTTAGGCGGTTACTTCAAGGGCACAGGCAAAGTCATCTTGACCGAACCACACGCGCTGCTGACGCAAGCCAGCAAACTGCCGGGCCTCGACGGCGCAAAGATGAGCAAGAGCTACAACAACTCGATTGCCATTCGCGAAGACCGCGCCACGATCGAGCAAAAAGTCAAACGCATGCCCACCGACCCAGCGCGCCAAAAACGCACGGACGCGGGCAACCCAGACAAGTGCCCTGTGTGGCAATTCCACATGGTCTACAGCGATGCAGGCCAACGCGAATGGGTGGCGCAAGGCTGCAAAACCGCAGGCATTGGCTGCTTGGATTGCAAGCAACCCATCATCGATGCCATCTTGCGTGAGCAACAACCGATGCTCGAACGTGCAGAGTCTTACATCACCAACCCCAAGATTGTTCGTGATATCGTAGACGCAGGTACTGAAAAAGCACGCAAAACGGCCCGTGAAACCATGCACGAAGTCCGGTCCGCAATGGGGCTAAACTACTAATATTGATTCAGGAGTAATAAAAATGAGTATGTACATCATTGACGACCATCCTTTGGTTCGCCAAGCCATCGCCATGCTGCTGCGTCGCATGCGCCCCGCATCGAAAGTGGTTGAGCTGGAAAAATTCAGCGAATTGCAAGCAGCTATCATCAAAAACGGTGATCCAGAGTTGTTTGTGCTCGACTTGCTGCTGCCTGGCGTCAAAGGTACATCCGCTGTCAAAGAAATCAAAGGGATGTACGCAGCCGTGCCTTTGGCCGTGATCTCTTCTATGCCTGCCGGTGAAGCTGAAGAAACTTGCATTGAGGCTGGCGCTGACATTTATATCGAGAAGTCCGCCCCTGCCAACGAAATTTCATCAGCGATCCAAGGTCTGTTTGCCGCTGAGCACGGCGACGAAGAAATTGTGGCCGTGGGTGAGACCAAACTCTCCAAGCGTCAAAAACAACTCATCGTGATGTTAGACCGTGGTTTGAGCAACCGCGATATCGCCGCTGAACTCGATATCAGCGAACACACGGTGAAAGTTCACTTGTGGCGCCTGTTCCGCCGCCTGGACGTGAAGAGCCGTACCCAAACGCTGCACTTTGCACGCATGAACGGCTTGCTGTAATTCAGCACACCCCAAACAAAAAGCCCCGCAGTTTTGAAGACTGCGGGGCTTTTTTAATGCGCAATTACTACATCACTGAGCTGTGGATTGCAAGGTGTCGCGCACCATCAAGTTCAGGCCTTTGCTGCCGGGCTTCACAGGCGTGAGGCTCACGCCATAGTCGCCGGGTTGCGCCACGGCTTGGCCACTCTTAGAAATTCGGACACGCACTGTCACTTCATCCATGCCGGAGAGCTTGGCGCTGGGGTTCATGGCCGTGTCGTCATCGAGCACAAAGTCAAAAGGCAGTTTGTCAGCCGTGGTGCGCACGATGGCCACAGGCATACGTGAGCCAGCCACAGGCGTGGCATACACAAACACGGTGTCACTGGGAGCCACCAAGCCTTGAAGTTCTTTGACCAAGGACACGCGACCGCTGATGCTGCTGGCAACCAAGGCGGCTTTGCTGGCTTGTGTCTCGGCTGCACTGACAGCGCGAGGCGGTATTGCAGGCAAACCCATCTTGCTGCGGGCTTCTGCAATGGCACGGTCTAGCTCAGGCGCGTCGGGTGAGTCAGCAGGCACAACTTCACGTGCGCGTTCCCAGTAGCGCAAGGCGGTATTGAAATTCATCTCAGCATACGACGCACTACCAGCCAAGAACAAAGCATTCAAGTGGTGTGGGTCAGCCGTGAGCACGCGTTGGATGATGGACCAAGGCTCACCCGCAAAGCTGCCATCGTTCTTTTGCGCCAACACTTCGGCACGCTCAATCGACAGGTTGTCATCGCGGCTCAGTGCCAATGCTTTGGCATAGGCTTCTGCGGACTCTTCAAAATGGCCACGTGCACGCTGTACGCGTCCCAGCATGACCCAGCCTTCCATGCTGTTGGGTTCGTCTTGCAAACGGCGTGTGAGCGCGGTGGCCATCTCGGTCAGCTTTTCTGGCGTCACTTCGGCAGATGAATCTACGCCTTGTTTCAAGGCCAAGGGGTCCAGTGCGGCCGGCTCACCCAACACGCTATACATCAACATGGACGACACAGGCACCACAAACACCAATAGGCTAATGGCGAGCCAAGGCTTTTGCCAGAGCACCGTGTTGGAAGCAGCGGGCGCATGGACCGCCGAGTCGGCTAAGCCCCCAGCACCTACATCAGCTAACAAGCGTTGCGACAGTTCATCGCGCGCAGCTTTGAGCTCTTCGTAGTTGAGGTTACCCATCACGAATTCGCGGTCGAGCTCGGCCAGTTGGTCGCGGTAAACCGCGGCATTGGCTTGGGCTGGATTGTTGATGGCATCGGCTTGGCTGGCAGCCAAACGCGCGCCCTGTTGGGAGCCGCGCCACAAAGCCACGGCCAGCACGAGCATCACCACGGCCATCATGGCCACGGCGATATAAATAAAAGCGAGTGCGGGATTCACATCAACCTTTCAACAGTTGCTTGGCGCGTTCGCGCTCGTCGTCCGTCATGGTGACAGGTGCGGCCAACGCGCGGCGTTGACGCAGGTAGACACCCAAGAAAATAGCAGCGACGACTAACAACAAAAATGGACCAAACCACAACACCCACGTCAAAGGCTTGACCTCAGGGCGGTACAGCACAAAGTCGCCATAGCGCGACACCAAAAAGTCTTTGACCTCTTGGTCGGTCTTGCCCGAGCGAATCAGCTCGCGCACTTCATTGCGCAAGTCGTCGGCCAGCTCGGCGTGCGACGAAGCCAAGGATTCGTTTTGACACACCATGCAACGCAGCTCTTGCGAGATGTCGACCAAGCGGGCTTCAAGCTTGGGGTCTTCAGCCATAGGCACCGCCTCGCGGCCCATGCTCATAGATGCGAACAACACCATGCTGAGTGCCAAAGCGGTATTCAGAATCAAACGTTTCATGACTTGTTCAACTCCGAGATAAGGGGCAAGATTTTTTCAGCCAACAACGCTGGGGTGACCGCACCGACGAACTTGTAGCGAATCACGCCCGCCTTGTCGATGACGTAGGTCTCAGGCACACCATACACACCGTAGTTGATGCCCACACGGCCATCGAGGTCCATGACCGTCGTGGTGTAAGGATTGCCATGGCGCTTGAGCCACACTTCGCTGCGCTCGCGCGCGAGCTTGAGCTTCTCGTCAAACGCTGCTTTGTAAGCGGCGTCTTGCGGTTGAATTTCTTTGTAGCTCAGGCCTACGATGGGTACTTGGTTCTTCTCAGAAAACGCCACCAGCACGGGGTGTTCTTCACGACAGGCCACGCACCAAGTGGCCCACACATTGAGCATCCACACTTGGCCTTGCATATCGATGGGCGAAAACTTGGCGTCGCCCGGTTCAAGCGTGAACAAGGTGAAGTGCGGCGCAGGCTTACCAATCAAGGGCGATGGAATTTCACGCGGATCGCGCTTCAAGCCCACCGCTAAAAACACCACGAGGCCAATAAATAAGACCAGAGGAATCAAGACCTTTTTCATTTGCGGTATCTCCGGTCGAGTGCGGCCAACACGCCGCCCAACACCATCAACAACACACCACCCCACAGCCACGGCACAAAGGGCTTGTAGTACACGCGCATGCTCCACTCGGTACGTGCATCGTCCAGTGGCTCGCCCAGAGACACATACAGGTCGCGCATGAAGCCTGAGTCAATGCCCGCTTCGGTCATGGCCATGGCCGACGAAAAATAGCGGCGCTTTTCGGGCTGCAAAATTTCAATGATCTTGTCGTTGCGCAGCACTTGCACATCGGCACGCACGGCCTTGTAGTTAGGGCCACGGACTTCGTCGAGCGAGTTCAAACGGAAGGTGTAGGGCGCAATGGTGACCACATCACCAATTTGCATGCGCACATCGCGCTCGACTTCGTAGCACTTCACGCCAGTGATGCCAATCACCAACACCGCCATGCCCAAGTGAGCTGTGTGCTGCCCCCAGAACGATGCACCAATTCGGCCGGGCTTGCCCACACGCTCAATGACTTGCTGGGCCGTGCCCAAAGCCACCCAGCAGCCGAGAAACAAACCAAACGCTGCGCCAATCGACCAACCACCCAACACAAACGGCAACAGCACAGCCAAAACAACAGCACCTGCAAAAGTCCAGCGCAGCTTGTGCGCAATCTCGCGCACATTGGCATCACGCCAACGCGCCACCGAGCCTGGGATCATCAAAAACACCGTAGGCACGAGCAGTGGCGCAAACACAGCATTGAAGTAAGGCGGCCCCACCGACAGCTTGCCCATGTTGAGCGCATCAATGATGAGCGGGTAAATCGTGCCCAGCAGCACCGCCGCCGTAGCAACCACCAGCAACACGCTGTTGGCCAACAAAAACGACTCGCGCGACACCAGCTCCATGCGACCACCCAAGGCCACACGCGGCGCACGCCATGCGAACAGCGTGAGCGATGCGCCCACCACCACAGCCAAAAACACCAAGATGAACACGCCACGCTTGGGGTCAGATGCAAACGCATGGACCGAAGTCAACACGCCTGAACGCACGAGGAACGTGCCGAGCAAAGACAAGGAAAAAGCAGCAATCGCCAGCAACACGGTCCACGCCTTGAAGCTGCCGCGCTTCTCGGTCACCATCAAGGAGTGAATGAGCGCCGTGCCGACCAACCAAGGCATGAGCGAAGCGTTTTCAACCGGGTCCCAAAACCACCAGCCGCCCCAGCCGAG
>JACCDT011647071.1_pt1 | contig 10051 bp, 7 predicted proteins | sample 7446291 | NCBI WGS metagenome assembly JACCDT01 (sample SAMN15323446, study PRJNA562643) | freshwater metagenome | isolation source: river surface water | place: USA:Blue River Watershed | collected 2017-08-17 | reverse complement strand
GGGTGCCGTCCAACCCTTGCAGGCGTTGGGAAACGACCTCGTCTTCCGCACGGTAAGGCGTGGGCAAGCGGGGCGGCACGGGCGTGAACGCGGTTGAACGGGTGAGGTAGGACATGGCGACTCCTGCAAAGGTAGCAAATGGATTTGTCGCTATTTTTAAGAATTTTCAATTGAATTAATCGCTAAATATTTATATGAATCCAGATTGAAATTCATATTCGCACGTAAAAAAGCCGGCCCCAAGACCGGCTTTTCAGGTGCGGGCCCGAACTACAGGCCAAACAGGTTCTTGAGCTTGCCGGCCGCCTCCACCGCCTTGTTGGCGTCGTCCAACAGGTTACGCGCCTTGGGCTGCTCGGCAGGCGGCGGGCTGCTCGGCTGCGCCGCCGTGTTACCGGCCGCTGGGGCCTGCGCTTGGGGAGCTGCACGGTTGGCGGGTGCCGCCTTGGCGCTGGTCTCGGGCAACTGGGCAATGATTTCCACGCGCCGGTTCTGCGCCCGGCCGGCCTCTGTAGTGTTGGCAGCCAAAGGCACGGTTTGGCCAACGCCCCGGGTCTTGAGGCGCTGTGCGGCAATGCCGTACTGGCGGCTCAGTGCGTCCGCCACGGCAGCGGCACGGGCCTCGGAGAGGCGAAGATTGCTCTCGGCACCACCCACATCGTCCGTGTGGCCCACCACTTCCACACCCAGGTCCGGGTTGTCCTGCAGCACTTTGCCCAGTTCCTGCAGGGTGGGTTTGGAGCCGTCGCGCAACACGGCTTTGCCCGTATCAAACTGGAAGCCATACAAATCCACTTTGCCGTCGGCACCCAGGGCTTTGGCAATGGGGCTCTCGCCCGTCACGGCCATGAGGCCATCGTTGAGTTTTTCTTTTTCCACCACAAACAGCCAGGCACCGCCGTCATTCACCCACAGGGACACATAGGTGTTGTTACGCTGGGCCGCCAGGTACTGGTTGTCATTGCTGTAGTTCAGATAGAGCTTGCGGGCTTTCATCAAGTCCCTGAATTCGCCCAGATTCGCGGAGGTGCAAGGCCGGTCGCAGGTGAACAGTTCGGTGAACCCGCTGCGGCGCAAGGAGGACTGGTAATTGCGAAACACTTGCAAAGGGGACGCTGATTTGGGAACTTCGTAGTGGATGTAGGTGACTTTGCCCTCCAACGGCATCAACTTGGCTGCGGTGTAGCCGCTGCCAGGGGCAGACTGGGGTTTGGCGAGGATGAGCTGGAATTCCTCGTACTCTTTGAAATCGTAATTGCTGATGCGAGCGCCGGGAAAACGGGCCACCTCCGGATGATCCGCCCCATTTTCGGCCACCGCTGGCCCGGCCAATAGAGCAAGCCCAGCCGCCATCGCAGCGGCTTTGGCGACGCCGCGCAGAAACCCATTTTTGAACAACATCGCTCTACCTCCCTGTGTTTTTTTACAAGTCGCGCACAGTGTAATGAGGCTGGATCCGGGTGTGTCCCCGAATTGGTTTCAAATCGTTGCCACCCGAACGATGGACTTGGGGCTATGCTGGGTGCCGCGGGTTGCGGCAGATTCGCACTGCGCCGTCTATTGATGTTGGTCAAGTTTGCGCCAAGAATGCACCGCAGAATGCGCAACAGGAGATTCGTGCATGCCCCACGTCCGTTTGTTCGCCCGAGGCCTCCAGCGCAGGATTCAGGTGTTGGCAACAATGGCCTGCCTGTGCGCAGGGGTGGGCGCAGCACGCGCCGACCACCCGCGCGAGGTGCGCATGGGGGTCTACCAAAACGAGCCCAAGATCTTCCTGAACGCGCAGCAGCAGCCGTCCGGCATTTTTGGCGAGTTGGCATTGCAAATGGCCGAGCATCACAACTGGACCCTGGTGCCCGTGCCCTGCGAATGGAAAGCCTGTCTGGAGAGTCTGCAAAACGGCAGTATCGACCTGATGCCCGATGTGGCCTTTACCCCCGAGCGGGCCCAGCTGTTCGACTTTCACACCACCCCGGCCCTGCTGAGCTGGTCACAAATCTACGCCCGCCCGGAGGTACCCATCCGCTCGGCACTGGACCTCAAAGACCGGCGCATTGCGGTGCTGAAAGGCTCCGTGCAGCAGGACTACCTGCGCAACCTCATGACGGGTTTTGGGGTGCAGGCCGAGCTGGTGCCGGTAGAAAGCTTGCAAGAAGCGTTTGAGCTGGCCTCCCGCGGGGGCGCTGACGCCGCCGTGGCCAACCGTTTTTTTGGCGACCTGCAAGCACCGCGCTTCAAACTTGGCTCCACACCCGTGCTGTTCCAGCCCTCGCAGCTGTTTTTTGCCACCGGCAAGAACCGAAATCCTGACCTGACAGCCGCGATCGAGTCCAGCCTGCAAGCCTGGCAGGCTCAGCCCGACTCGCACTATTTTGAGGTGCTCAGGCGCTGGATGGAAGCTCCGCCCCAGACCCTGGTGCCCACCTATGTTTGGTGGGCGTTGGGAGGCTTGGGGGGCGTCTTGGCACTGGCACTGGCGGCCTGGGGCTTGCTGAGGCGCGAGGTAGCCGACAAAACCCGCAGCCTGCGTGCCAGCGAGGACCGGCTCAACACCATTCTGGACAGTGTGGACGCCTTCATCTACATCAAGGACACCGAACTGCGCTACCAGTACGCCAACCGCAAGGTGTGCGAGCTGTTTGGCGCCCGCCCCGAGCAGGTGCTGGGACAAACCGACGAACGCTTTTTCGATGCACCCACGGTGGCCAAGCTGCGGGTGAATGACTTGCGTGTGGTGAAGCAGGGCGAACGCGTGGAAGACATGGAGACCAACCGAAGCCCGGATGGAGGCGAGGAACACACCTACCTGTCCGTCAAGCTGCCCCTGCACCGGCCCGATGGCTCCATTTATGCACTGTGCGGCATCTCCACCGACATCACCAAGCAAAAACAGGCCGAACGCGCCATCCACCAACTCGCGTTTTACGACCCTCTGACCCAGCTGCCCAACCGCCGGCTGCTGATGGAACGCCTGCAACAGGCGCTGGCGGCACTGCAGCGCAGCCAGGCCTATGGCGCCCTGCTGTTCATTGACGTGGATAACTTCAAGGACCTCAATGACACCCTGGGCCACAGTTTTGGTGACATGCTCTTGGGCCAGATTGCAGACCGACTTAGCGCCTGCACGCGGGCCCAAGACACTTTGGCACGCCAAGGTGGTGACGAGTTTGTCGCCGTGGTCCAAGGGCTGGGGCCCACGATGAACGATGCGGTGGTGCACACCCAGCATCTGGCAGAAAAGATCTTGCGCAAACTCAGCGAACCGTATTTGCTCGATGGGCACTACTACCTCACCACTGCCAGCATTGGCGTGGCCATGTTTGGTGGCCCGGACTCCGACCAGAACGAGGTGCTCAAACAAGCGGATCTTGCCATGTACCAGGCCAAGGCCGACGGACGCAACACGGTGCGTTTTTTCAATCCACAGACGCAGGCCCAAGTGAGCGCCCGAACGGCCCTGGAGACCGACCTGCACCGGGCCCTGGAGACCGGCCAATTCCTGTTGTACTACCAGCCCCAAGTGGATGAACACGGCCACACCTTTGGTGTGGAAGCCTTGGTGCGCTGGCAGCACCCCACACGGGGCCTGGTGTCGCCAGGGGAGTTCATCCCCGTGGCCGAGAGCTCTGGTCTTATTCTGCCCTTGGGCACCTGGATTCTGGAGACCGCATGCGCCCAGCTGGTCCAGTGGGCAGGCGATGCGAACACGCGGAATCACTCCATTGCCGTCAACCTCAGCGCACGCCAGTTTCGCCAGGCAGATTTTGTCGCCCAGGTGCAATCGGTTTTGCAGGCGACCGGCGCCAACCCGCAACGCCTGGAACTGGAGCTGACGGAAAGCCAGCTGATCGATGACCTGGGCGGGGTGATCCAGAAAATGGACGCCCTCAAGGCGCTGGGCGTGCGCATCTCGCTGGACGACTTTGGCACCGGCTACTCCTCGCTCAATGTGCTCAAGCGTTTACCACTGGACCAGCTCACGATCGACCAATCTTTTGTGCACGACTTGCTACAGGACCACTCCAGCGCCAGCATCGTGCGCGCCATCGTCACGCTGGGTGACAGCCTGCACCTCCAGGTCATCGCGGAAGGTGTGGAAACCATGGCACAGCGCGATGCCTTGGTGGCTCTGGGTTGCACCCACTTCCAGGGCTACCTGTTCGGCCGCCCCGCACCGATTCCATGACATGGTGCTGACGCGCGTGGCGGCCGTAAGACGAGACTTCGCCTTTTGTAAACAAGTCGGCTGATGACCCGTATACAAAACAGTCTTTTGGCTATGATGAACTAAATTAACCTCACTTATTAAGGGTTTATGAGCGGTAATTCGTTGGCCGGCGACGCCGGATTTGGCTCCTTTTTTCGCTACCACGGCTGGCTGTCGCCAGGGGTAAGGCTCTTTAGGCGACTTAACTTCCCCGCAAAATCTGCCTGGATTGCAGTGATGTTCCTAGTTCCCATCGTGCTGCTGATAGCAGACAGCTGGAACAACACCCGCGTTCAAATAGCTACTACGGAGCACGAGCTACAAGGGGTGGCCTTTGCCAGAAATCTGCACGAACTGATCCGGCAAGCCCAGCTACGGCGGCTCCACGCCATCACGAAATCCTCAGAGCTCAATGTCAGCCAGACTGCAGTCGCCCAAGCCTTCACGAAGCTGCAGGCCGTAGACAAGGACATGGCAAAGGATCTGGACACTGGCGATGCAATGGGCGCTGCAGCGAAACTGCATCAGGCAGTAATGGCCAACCCGACAGGCAAAGACGAGCAATCAACTTTCGAACTTCACAACGAATACATCGATGCCCTACTCGCCTTGGGTGAGCATGTTTCCGACACTTCCGAGTTGTCCTTGGACCCACAGCTTGAAACCTTCCACTTGATGAACTACGCCATCCTGTACGGCCCGCAGCAGATGGAAAACGTGTCCGAGCTTTCCGTTTTGGGTTGGGCGGCCCTCAAGGCAGGCCAAAAATCCGAATTTCTCAATGAGCGTATCAATCAGGATTTCGGCATTCTGCGATTCGTCGACAACATTGTGGAGAACGCCTATATCCGCAGTACAGGAGGCACGCCCGAGGCTGATGCCAAATTCGGCATGAAGGCCAATGACGATGCTTACGATGCGTTCCAAGAAGCCAGTAAGAAACAGTTGCTTGGCGAAAAAGTGGAGGGGGATGCCGACGCCTACTTGAAGATGGGCTCCGCCTCTCTCGAGGCGGAAAGGCTGCTCAACGAAAAAATGTTGGCGCAGCTTGAGTTGCGCTTGGGTGAACGCACCGTGAGCTTGCGCAACGACTTAATCATGCGTGTGGGCATTGCCATGGCTTTTGTAGCCATTGCGTTCTACATGTTGCTTGCGTTTTACAAAGTGATGATGGGTGGCCTGCGCGAAGTTACTGGTCACTTGGAGCAAATTACCCAGGGCAACTTGGTGACGGCCCCAACCCCCTGGGGCAAGGATGAAGCAGCCCACCTGATGATCACGCTGCGCGACATGGAAGCGAGCCTGCGCGTGATCGTGCGTAACACGCTGGATGGGGCAGGCAACGTCAACACTGCCAGCGAGGAGATTGCGTCCGCGTCGCAAGACCTGTCACGCCGCACCGAGGCCAGCGCGGCGGCCCTGGAACAAACCGCCGCCACCATGACGCAGATTTCGGAAACCGTGCAGCGCACGTCCGAAACGGTGTCGGGCGCCGCTGACATTGTGCGTGCCAACGCGCGCTCGGCCCAGCGCGGCGGCGAGGTGATTTCGCAGGTGGAGCAGACCATGCAAGGCATCAATGCGTCCTCCAACAAAATCTCCGAAATCATCAGCGTGATCGACGGCATTGCCTTTCAGACCAACATCCTGGCGCTCAATGCAGCAGTAGAAGCAGCACGGGCTGGTGAACAAGGCCGCGGCTTTGCGGTGGTGGCCAGTGAGGTGCGCTCCCTGGCCGGGCGCAGTGCCGAGGCGGCCAAGGAAATCAAGACCCTTAACAACGCCAGCATCGAGCAAGTGGAACGAGGCACCCAAGTCGTCGGCGAGGCTGGCACGGCGATTGCGGACATTGTGGGCAACGCCGCCCGCATTGACAGCCTGATGGGCGAAATTGCCAGTGCCACCAAAGAGCAGTCGCTGGGTGTGGGCCAGGTGGGTGCCGCTGTGCATGATCTGGACCAGAACACCCAGCAAAATGCGGCGCTGGTGGAAGAGACTGCGGCCGCGGCCACGGCGCTATCTGACCAGGCCGACCGACTGGCTCAGGTCGTGTCATTCTTCAAACTCAAATAAGAGATTTCCTGCGTGAGTGAACTCGCCGAACTGGACCGGATTGACCTGCGCATCCTGGCTTGTCTGCAAGAGGATGGGCGGCTGTCAAACCTGAAATTGGCCGAAACTGTCGGGCTCTCGCCCACGGCGGTGTTGGCCCGCGTGCAGCGCCTGACCAAAGATGGCTACATCCTGGGCTACGAGGCCCGGCTGAACCCGCTCAAGCTGGGCATGGGGATGATGGTGTTTATTGAGGTGCTGCTGGACAAAACTACGCCCAATATCTTTGATGCCTTCAAGGCATCCGTGCAGGTGCACCCCGAGATCATGGAATGCCACATGGTGGCCGGTGGTTTCGACTACCTGCTCAAAACCCGCATGGCGGACATGACCGCCTACCGGGCGTTTGCTGGCACCGTGTTATGGCAGCTTCCGGGGGTGCGAGAGACACGGACATATGCGGTGATGGAAGAGGTCAAGAACTCAACCCATCTCAAATTGTAAGTAAATACTAGGGTTTACCCTTAATCTGCGACAATTGGGGATGATCAATCGTCGCCAATTCTCTTTCGCTGCCGGTGCCGCGGGTCTGGCCGGGTTTCCGGCTGTACACGCCCAGTCCGACAAAATCATCCTCGGCCAGTCGGCCGCCTTTACCGGGCCTGCGGCCCAGCTGGGAATCCAGTTTCACGCGGGTGCCAAGCTTTACTTCGACCAACTCAACGCCCAAGGCGGCGTGGGCGGGCGCAGCGTGGAGATCCGCAAGCTTGACGATGGCTACGAGCCCGAGCGCTGCGCAGACAACACCAAAAAGCTGCTGGAAGACGATGTGTATGCCTTGTTTGGCTACATCGGCACCCCCACCAGCGTGGCCGCGCTGCCTCTGGCAACCAAGGCCAAGGTGCCTTTTGTGGCCCCATTCACGGGCGCCATGGCGCTGCGCGCGCCCCTGAATCGTTATGCCTTCCACGTACGTGCCTCTTACAACGACGAGACGGCGCTGATCGTCAAACAGCTGCACCACGTGGGCTTGACGAAGGTGGCCGTTTTTTACCAGAACGATGCCTACGGCAAGGCGGGTCTGGACGGCGTCACGCTGGCGTTGGCTGCACTGAACCTGAAACCGGTGGCCGTGGCCACGGTGGAGCGCAATTCGGTCGATGTAGCCAAAGCAGTGGAAATCATCAACGCGGCAGCCCCCGAGGCCGTGGTGCAAATCAGCGCATACAAATCGTGCGCGGCCTATGTGCGCGCGGCACGCAAGGCGGGTTACGGCGGCGGACTGTACAACGTGTCGTTTGTCGGCACGCAGGCCCTGGCCGACGAGCTGGGCCGCGAAGGCGCTGGTGTGGTCGTGTCGCAAGTGGTGCCCTCGCCCTACACAGGCAGCAAGCCCATCTCGCGGGAGTTTGCCGAAGCGGTACGCAAAACCAACGGCGCGGTGCAGGCCAACTTCTCCAGCATGGAGGGCTACATTGCCGCCCGTGTGTTGGCCGAAGGCATGCGCCGTTCGGGAGCCAAAGGCGGATCCGAGGGACTGATCAGCGCCATGGAGAGCATCAACGGTCAACCTTTTGGTGGCTTCAATGTGAACTTCTCGCGCAACGAGCACGTGGCTTCCAACTTTGTCGAGCTATCCATGCTCACCGGCGACGGACGCGTGCGCACCTAAGTGCGGGCGGGGTAGCTGCGGGCACCAAAGATCGCGCTGCCCACCCGCACCAGGGTGCTGCCGCTGGCCACGGCAGCGTCCACATCGGCGCTCATGCCCATGGACAAGGTGTCCAACGCCAGACCTACGCTATTTAATGCATCAAATAGGCCTCTAGCCCTCGTGAATACTGCGCAAGCAGCTACAAAATCAGGAGCAGGCTCGGGGATACACATCAGGCCACGCAGCTGCAGCCGCGGCAGGGCCGCGACGGCCCGGGCCAAGGCCAGGGCCTCATCGGGCAGCACGCCCGATTTGGTGGGGCCACCGTCCACATTCACCTGAATACACACCTGCAAGGGCGGCAGATGCGCAGGGCGCTGCTCGCTCAGCCGCTGGGCGATCTTCAGGCGGTCGACCGTATGCGCCCACTGGAAGTGCTCGGCCACCAGCCGGGTCTTGTTGCTCTGGATCGGGCCAATGCAATGCCATGCGATAGGTAATTCCGCCAGAGCCGCGATTTTCTCTACCGCTTCCTGGATGTAGTTTTCGCCAAACGCGCACTGACCGGCATCGAAGGCCTGCTGCACCGCATCGGGGCCAAAGGTCTTGGAAACGGCGAGCAACTGCACCGCGTCCACCGGCCGTCCGGCCTGCGTGCACGCCTGGGCGATACGGGCGCGCACCGCGTGGAGATTGTCGGCAATCATCGTCATAATCTGCCAAGCGTACCAAACCCTTCCCAGCCCATCTCAGCGAAAGAGGATTCCGTGGACATTACCCAGCTGCTGGCGTTCAGCGTCAAAAACAAGGCTTCCGACTTGCACCTTTCTGCCGGTCTTCCTCCGATGATCCGGGTGCACGGTGATGTGCGCCGCATCAACGTGGAGCCGCTGGACCACAAGCAGGTGCACGCCATGGTGTACGACATCATGAACGATACCCAGCGCAAGATGTACGAAGAGTTTCTGGAAATTGACTTTTCGTTCGAAATCGATGGCCTGGCCCGTTTCCGCGTCAACGCCTTCAACCACAACCGCGGTGCGGGCGCCGTGTTCCGGACGATTCCGAGCAAGATCCTCTCGCTGGAACAGCTCAACGCTCCCAAGATTTTTGCCGACCTGGCCTTGAAGCCCCGCGGTCTGGTGCTGGTCACCGGCCCCACAGGTTCGGGCAAGTCCACCACACTGGCGGCCATGGTGAACTACCTGAACGAAACCGAGTTCGGCCACATCCTGACGGTGGAAGACCCAATCGAGTTCGTGCACGAGTCCAAAAAGTGCCTGGTCAACCAGCGCGAAGTCGGCCCGCACACGCTCAGCTTTGCTGCCGCCCTGAAGTCTGCCTTGCGCGAAGACCCGGACGCGATCCTGGTGGGCGAAATGCGCGACCTGGAAACCATCCGCCTGGCCATGACGGCGGCGGAAACCGGCCACTTGGTCTTCGGCACCCTGCACACATCAAGCGCTGCCAAAACGATTGACCGGATCATCGACGTGTTCCCATCCGAAGAAAAGGAAATGGTGCGCGCCATGTTGTCCGAGTCGCTGCAGGCGGTGATTTCGCAGACCCTGTGCAAAACCAAGGACGGCCAGGGCCGGGTGGCGGCGCACGAGATCATGCTGGGCACCAGCGCGATCCGCAACCTGATCCGTGAGGCCAAGGTGGCACAGATGTACTCCTCCATCCAGACCGGCAACAGCGTAGGCATGCAGACGCTGGACCAAAACCTGACCGATCTGGTCAAACGCAATGTCATCAGCGCGGCAGAGGCGCGTGGCAAGGCGAAGATTCCCGAAAACTTCCCCGGGTGACTGTGGAACACCCCCCGGCTTGCCCACTGCGTGTGGCCGCTTTCCCCCTTGCAGGGGGCAATGCCAGCGGCCCGGCGAAGCCGGCTCCGCGGCATTTCTGGATTTTGGTGGGCTGGTAGGCCTACATTTCGTCAAAAGGAGGTGTTCTCATGGAACGCGATCAGGCAACCAAATTCATCAATGACCTGCTCAAGCTGATGGTCAGCCGCAATGGCAGCGACCTGTTCATCACCGCCGAGTTTCCGCCCGCCATCAAGGTGGACGGCAAGATCACCAAGGTCTCGCCCCAGCCGCTGAATGCCGCGCACACGATGGCGTTGGCACGCT
>JACCDT010797656.1_pt1 | contig 10051 bp, 12 predicted proteins | sample 7446291 | NCBI WGS metagenome assembly JACCDT01 (sample SAMN15323446, study PRJNA562643) | freshwater metagenome | isolation source: river surface water | place: USA:Blue River Watershed | collected 2017-08-17 | reverse complement strand
TGATTTCGTATGCCTATATCCGCATGTTAGGCGCAATTGGTCTCAAAGCAGCTACCGAGTACGCTATTTTAAATGCCAATTATATGCGTGCGAGACTTTCCGGACACTATGATATTCTTTATACCAATCATACTGGTCAATGCGCGCACGAGTTTATAGTTGACCTGCGACCCTTCAAAAAAACGGCCGAAATCGAAGCAGAGGATGTTGCGAAACGATTGATGGACTACGGATTTCACGCTCCTACAATGAGTTTCCCGGTAGCAGGCACCATTATGATTGAGCCAACAGAGAGTGAAGACAAAGCTGAATTAGACCGCTTTTGTGACGCACTCATTGCCATTCGTAACGAAATACGTGCCATCGAAGAAGGGAAGGTAGATAAGAAAGATAATCTTCTCAAAAATGCGCCGCACACGCAGCTAACCGTGATGGCCGAAGAATGGCCGCATGCATATAGTCGCATGGAGGCAGCATTCCCATTGTATTATGTGACCACGAATAAATTCTGGCCTTCTGTATCAAGAGTAAACAATACCCATGGAGACAGAAATTTAATCTGCACTTGTGAACCAGTAGAAAGCTACATGGAAGAAAAAGCTTAGGCTTTTTTATATCGCTGCTCAATCACATCCCAATTAATCAGGGGCCACCATGCCTTGATATAATCAGGGCGACGGTTCTGGTATTTTAAATAATAGGCGTGCTCCCATACATCTAACCCTAACAAGGGCACACCTTTGCATTCACTTATATCCATTAAAGGATTATCCTGGTTGGGCGTAGAACAAACTTTTAATTTCCCATCAGAAGTTTTGACAAGCCAAGCCCACCCGCTACCAAATCGATTTCGAGCAGCTTCTTCAAACTGACTTTTAAAATTATCTATTGATCCAAAATGAGTTTGCAAAGCACTGGAGAGCTCACCCATTGGCGCATTGTCTGATTTAGGCGCAAACAAACTCTTCCAGAAAAATTCATGATTATAATGACCGCCAGCATTATTTCGCATTTTTATGGTGTACGAAGAAATAGTAGCTAGTAAACTAGTTAGTGGAAGAGCTGCTGTATTCACTTTTTCAGCTGCACATGCATCAGAAAGATTTTTAGTATAGCCCGCTGCATGTTTAGTATAATGAATTTCCATTGTTAACGCATCAATAGAAGGCTCTAAAGTAGTGTAGGCATACGGAAGCGGCTGCTGCAAATAAGAAATCTCTTCGGGGCTACTTAAATGAGTTGAAAAGTCAGCAAATACTCCAGTAGCTTTAATATCTGTGAATGCACCCACAAAGCCTAACACACTTGCACTTTTAATAAACTTTCTCCTATCCGTTTTCATAATCATCAATTTATTACAAGTTACTATATAAATTTGTTGATGCGCATTTCTTTGATTGCCGTCATTTATTTACTGAGCTTCTCGGCCAATTGTATTGCACAAAAGACAGGGCGTATGGATACAGATCGCCCAGACCAAACAGAATCACCTTCCATTACTCGAAAAGGTTATATGCAGGCCGAGATTGGATTTAACAATGAGAAATATAATTCAGAACGAATCTGGGTACACCCTACTGCTCTATGGAAGTTGGGCATTAGTTCAGGCTTTGAATTTCGATTGATAACTGAATCCAGCACTATTGAAAAAGGAATGCAATCAATCACTGGCCTCTCTCCAATTCAACTGGGTGGTAAAATTGCAATCTGTGAGGAGAACGGATTAATCCCAAAAACATCATTGATTTTTCACACAGGAATTCCGGCGCTCTCTACAAAAAATTACAGGACACCTCAATTGGCACCCAATTTTAGATTTACTATGCAGCATACAATTACCGAGAACATAGGAATTGGCTACAATCTTGGAGGCGAGTGGAATGGAGAAGGAGGCTCACCAGAATGGATCTACACGCTAGCTCCGGGCATGAATATTGGAAAGAGATGGTATGCCTATGCAGAGATTTTTGGTAGTGTACGACCTAATCAGACCCCCCTTCATGGAATAGATGGAGGTATTGCCTATTATTTCACCGATGACATTAAAATAGATTTCTCTGGTGGAAAAGGTCTTAATGGAGAATCTATAACTAATTACGTTGCAATCGGACTATCATTCCGATTTAAAATGCTGAAAAACTGATTACTTTTTTTTAAGTGCCCCTAAAAAAGTAGTCTCCACGCTTAGCAGCCAATAACGACGCATCATCCTTTCCATATCAGAACCAAGTTGAACGCGGTAACCAAGATTTAACTTTGTCTGACTGGAAAAAATAAGTTGCAAAGCCGGTGCAACATCAACATAATATCGATTCTGATCCAAAAGACGCTGTGTTATCAACTCAAGGTATACGTTTAGATTAGTTTGCTTGTAGCTGGTATATGTACGCGGAAACAATAAATAGCCAGCAGAAATCACAGATTGAAGAGATTGAAATGCATGTCGACCAGCATGCGCACCCTTATCCCAGCGATAGGAATCTATTACCTGCGTATTACTAACTGTTGCAGAAACAGCAAGCTTATGCCAAAGCTGAGTTAGAATAAGACCAGCCTCTACGCCTGACCTATCTCCTCCTAGATTGATCTCATCAAAATGAAATGGAGATGATGTTTTTGCAGCTTCTAAAAAACCTGCCATTCGAAAATGTCGATGAACTGCATCAGAGGAAAGAAAGCGAACCTTCAAATAAAAATTAGCAGACTCCAATTTGGGATTATAGGTATACATATTTGAGAAGGTACTCCCCATTCGAAGGGTCATATTTTTAGAAAGCCCCATAAATACTTGAGGAGCTACGCGATAAGAAAGCCTATCAAAAAATTCATTTTTGCCTGTAAAATGATTTTTAAACTTTACACTTAATGCATGCGCAGGCAAGGAGGAAGCAGGTTCAGAGAATACATAAAGCTCCTGCGAATGCGTGTCGGTTGAAAAAATAATTATCGAAATCAGTACAACTAAATGACGCATATAATTGTGTTTACTGGATCAATTGATCAATCATCTTCTCTATGTCTGCTTCCATCAAATCTCTCCCAACCACATTTCCTTCTTGATCAATCAAAAAAGTAGCAGGAATTTTGTTAACCGCCCAATCAGTTGTTACTGAAGCATACCAACCCCGAGCCTCTCTTACTTGTAGCCATCCCAACCGATCTTTTTTCACAGCTTCCAACCATGACTTTCGATTTTCATCGAGCGAAATGCTAATAACTACTACCCCTTTTTCTTTTAAACGAGGATATATTTTTACCAGATTCTTATTTGCTACTCTACATGGCGCACACCAAGATGCCCAAAAGTCTAGCAATACAACTTTACCCCGGAAGGAGGAGAGTGAGACACTATCTCCTGCTGGCGTAGGCAGTCTAAAATCACTTGCAGGAATTTGCAACTGTGGTTGAGCACTAACAGGAAACTGAACAAGCAGTACTAAAGCTAAAAGAAGCCGCATAGAATTATTTTATAGTTAGTACATGAAACAAGCGTTGCTTTTTGTCCGGACTCAACGAATCTTCTGCAAAGAAACCAGTTGAGAGTGAGGTTTGTTTATACTGGGATAAATACTTTTTGTACGCTTTATCTGTCACAAAGCCTTTATCAATTACAGATAGTGTGAAACTAGACTTATCCTTCACGGCCTTGGAAGATAAAAAGTAGTACCAATTTTCACCCCACTTAAATGGTGTAGTTGTGGCTGGTAATCTTTCACCCCATTGTCCTTCTAACAATAATTCACCAACAAAAAAACCTGCCTCTTCGACAGCTGCCTTTAATGCATCAGGGTTTTGGGTTTCTCCATTTCTAAACAGTATAGCAAAAGCTGAGGACTGAATATCAGCTTCTACTTTAGCTACAAATGGCAATTTTTGTAAAGATTCGTGAATCGCCTTGCTACATAAAGCACAGGTCAAACCCGTAGCTTGCAAACGAGCTGACTGAAATTGTGCAAAGCAAAACTGTTGCCCCCCTACTAGGAGGAGCAACAGTAGTAAGGATTTAGCACGCATACAAATTAAGACTTCTTACAATTATCGCAGCAGCCCTTACCCTTTTTACCTTTCTTATCACAAGTACCATTTTGACAACAGTCCTTACTCATGTTTTTACAAGAGCCATCCTTGCATTTACCATCCTTGCAGCAAGATGTTGTAGTCATGGTTTGCTCAGCAGTAGTACGATCGTACTTGCAACAGCCATGTAATTTATTATACACCTCATCGGCAGCCTTAAACCCTGGATTGTCATGCCCAACACCTGCTACTTTCTCTTGAATCTTAGAAAGTGATGTGGCACTCGCATCAAAGCTAACTTTTAACTTTTTCGAATCGGTATCCCATGAGGCAGCTGTAGCACCAGCCTCTTTTGCAGCCGCTTCAATTCTGCTTTTACACATACCGCAATTACCAGAAACTGCAAATACCTCTGTAACTGATTGTGCACTTACCAAATTAACAGACAAAAGAAACAAGACAGTGGCCATTAAAAATTTAATCTTTTTCATGATTTATGAGTTTAATTAATAAAAAATAGAAACAGTAAACCGAGCAAGCGGTTATAAAATAAGGAAGCAGCAAAAACTAAATTCTAAAAACCCGATTAAGAATAAATACCGGAGTTTTTGCAACAGGGGGATCCATTCCTGCCCACGTTGCAGAAGAATTTCTTGCTAAAATTGGAGATACAATTGTTGGAGGAATTATAACCGCAAGTTCTGCTACAGGAGGAACCAGCTGATAATGGAGTGAAACTGGTAACTTTTGATCTTGTGCTAAACGAACAAATTGATTTTCATCATGACAGCAACCCTCACTTTCAGTTTTTGTCATGCCACAGGTATCGCAACTATCTTTATGGGAAGTGACAAGTGAAACACTATCTACCCGGCCCATACAATAATGGATATTGATTTGCCATCCGGTTACAGCAAAAAAATACACAAGGGCTACTAGGGTAAAAACTAGTTTCTTCATCGAGCGTAAAATTATAGCAAAAAAAGATTACCCTAGTTAACAAAGCGCCAAAAGATTCCAATGCGCAAGTGAAGACCGTTTAGGGCATAACCTGGAGCCACAAGATTATTTCGGGTAAATCCAAATCCATCTAAATTTCGAGCGGTATTCAGGTTGTCAAAGCGAACAAAAGCGGTGAAGGGACGAATGCGGAAATTAGCGTAAAAAGAAATATCCGGAAGCGGGTTCTTGATCGTCACACTATCCTGAAAAAAGAACTGCCCTAACAAAGGGGAATAATTATCAGCCTTGTAAGGTGGCCGGTATCGTATTTCTAAACCCGTTGCCAAATTCAAATTTTTAAAACCCAGAGTACCCTCATATGCAATTCTGTTTCGCAGATAAAACGGAATGGCATTTACCTGAGCAGCACCGATTCGTTGCTGCCAATAGAGTTCTGCGTGCCACTTCCATTTTTTTCCAAGAGAAAATGTTTTTAATGCCGCTACTTGCACCATTGTAAACAATGAATTTTCCTGCTGAGGCTCATAGAAATTTATGAGATAGGTGTAATTAGTAAGTAAGTAGTAGGACCCCGTCAAGGTTGCACCCCATGAGGGCAAATCCAAAGAGGTACTAAAAGAAGTATTATTTTCTTTTCTCAAGTCAAAATTTCTTGAACTCAAATAAAAACTACTTCTGTTATCGAAAACGAAAGATGGCGTTCTATTTACATTACTTCCACTGAGTGTGATACTATTATTCTTTTTCCCAAACAATCGCTGTAATCGTGCAGCGGCCAAATAATCCCCAGCATTAAATCCAGCTAAATATAATATTCCATCCAGGGAGAGATCCCATTTTTTATTCTTGGTGATATTGCGGTATACAAACTGTCCTCTGGAATTAAAAAAGGAACGAGACGTGGTAGCAGTTGTACCATTTATAAGTTCCAATGCTACACCGGCTTTAATGTACTGCTTCAGATTTTTTGCATCTGGAAATTGATAAATAGAAAACTCATTGGTGAATCGACGCCATTTATCTCGCAAGTCAATTGTATCTCGGAAACCAATAATACGGTCATATACTGTTTTATAATAGTCTGCACCCGGCACTTTATCAATAAAAGCATACTGCTCCCTATCAAACCGTAATTGATGTTCTAATCGAACCCGTGGAAAGAAAAGAGGAATCACAGTAGAATCTGTCACAAGGGAATCTTTTCGTCCCAAATCATATTGATTACGCCACAAGAAAACAGAATGACGAATTTGTGTTCCTGTTTTTATTTTGGTGCTGAAAAAATTTGAGCTAAAGTTATCTGCACCGCCCAAATACACAGGAATATTAAACCGGTCTTGGAATATAGGATCGTCTAATAGTTGAGTCGTATCGACTATTCCGCCATTTTCTTCAGATTGTAACTTATTGGAAAGTGAGATAACCCAACTGTGATAGCGGAGATTTTGGGATTGGTAACGAGAGGAGAATGCAAAATTGTTATGATTACTGCGTTGGTGTTGAAAAATTCCCGGAGAATTGATCATACGATAATGAAAGAAAAAATTCCATCGTGGGTTTATATTTTGCGTGTGCTGCAATCCGATAATTTGCTCCACTCTGGACCCCAACGAATATTGAAGCTCTGTGTATGGGCGCGTCGTTTGAAAAAAGGGGACCTCGTCAATATTCCATTTATAATTATCGTAAGCATGAAAGCCCGCATCAAAACCAGGTAACATCGCAGGAGTAAAAAGTAGTGATCGAGTTGCTCCTCCCAAGTTACCTAAATTGAGAGAGGTTGATTTAAGCGGAAACCGTTTAGTGAAATCGCCAACGGTGGAATCCAATAAAAAAGAAACAGGCTGGTTGATATAGCGATATGATATCGTTATTGAATCTTCCAACTTATCCCTCCGCTTCAAACTATCCTTTGTTGTAGCCCCCGAATTCATTCCTCGCATCACCCCCCCACCCATGCTCCCCATTCCCATTTGGCCTAATTGATCCAACGATCTCGTTCTACCCCCCTGGTTACGAATAACGGGAAGCTCCTGGGCCTGTATGTTAGCCATCAATGTGAAAACCAGAAGCGAAATGATATGGATGCGGGTAGCAGTCAAGGTGGGTACAAAAATAACTGCAAGTTTTCAAAGCAACCGTTAAAATGCTGCCCTACACCACTTGTATTTTGCCCTATCTTCGCGGAAATTTTTCACTTATGAACCTGCATGAATACCAGGCTAAAGAACTGCTAAAAAAATATAATGTTCCTGTCCAGGAAGGAATCGCTTGTGCCTCCGTACAAGAAGCGAAAGAGGCTTACACTAATATTCAATCAAAGTTTGGGAGCAAATTTGCTGTAGTAAAAGCTCAAATTCATGCCGGTGGTCGCGGTAAAGGAACGATCAAAGAGACAGGAATTAATGGGGTGAAAGTTGGAAAAAGTCAAGAGGAAATTGCAGACTTTGCACAAAAAATTTTAGGAGGCACCCTTGTTACCTTACAAACGGGTGCAACAGGTAAAGTCGTAAACAAAGTGTTAGTGGCGCAGGACATGTATTATGATGGCCCCACTGAACGGAAAGAATTTTATTTATCCATTCTACTGGATCGCTCTAAAGGACAGAATGTAATCATGTATAGCACCGAGGGCGGAATGAACATTGAGGAAGTAGCACATAACACCCCTGAGAAAATCTTTAAAGAATGGGTACACCCTTCCGGTGGACTACAAGGATTCCAAGCAAGAAAAATAGCTTTCAACTTAGGACTAACCGGAGATGCATTCAAAAACTGTGTAAAATTCGTAACCAACCTATACAATGCCTACGTGGGATTAGATTGTTCTATGTTGGAAATCAATCCTCTTTTTAAAGCTGCCGACGACAAGATTGTTGCGGTTGATTGCAAAATGAATTTGGATGACAACGCGTTGATGCGCCATCCTGATCTTGCTGCACTGCGCGATGTAACTGAGGAAGACCCGACAGAAGTAGAGGCAGGACAATTCAACTTGAATTTTGTTAAGCTGGACGGAAACGTAGGATGTATGGTTAACGGTGCTGGACTGGCCATGGCCACCATGGATATGATTAAATTGAGTGGAGGCGAACCTGCAAACTTCCTAGACGTGGGTGGTACTGCCAATGCACAAACAGTGGAAGCGGGTTTTAAAATCATTTTAAAAGACCCAGCAGTAAAAGCAATCCTCATCAATATTTTTGGTGGAATTGTTCGTTGCGACCGAGTAGCACAAGGGGTGATTGACGCGTACAAAAATTTAGGTAACATCAATATCCCCATCATAGTTCGTTTACAAGGAACCAATGCAGTGGAAGCGAAAAAATTGATTGACGAAAGCGGACTCAAAGTACAGTCAGCCATTCTTCTGAGCGAAGCTGCCGAACTGGTAAAAAAGGCAGTAGCTTAAGCAAGGTCAGCATCTGCTACCAGCTCAACTTCATGCACCGGTGAAAACAGGTAAAAATTACCGGTGGATACTTCTTTGCACTTGTATCGTTTGCGTAGTAATGATTCGCGCTTAAATATGCGTCCATCTTTTATTCGGAAGCAAAATCCAGCTGGGACCTCCTCTACAAAACAAGTTCTTTTAGCTGGATCATCATAACGCCTGAGTACACGCAATAATCCATCCTCAGCACAACTAGTAGCAGCTGGATTATGTTGCATTTGCTCTATTTCAGCTCGAAGATCAGCAGGCACTAATTCCTTTTGCAAGAAGGATTGCAACAATTGCCCATATACAAATTTCCATTCTTTGCCATGTGCCTGTACGCGATGTCCGTACTTTTCAAAAGTCACCAGGTGTGCTAATTCATGAAGTAGCGTCAGCAAAAAAGCATACGGATTTAAATTGCCATTTACACTTATCTGATGAGGCTGACCTGCGCGGTGTTTATAGTCGCCCAAAAGTGTTTTTCGTTCGCGCGTAATCGTTAAGTGAACCCGATACGTTTGCAATAATGAATGAACCAACTCGTGCGTACCTAGCGGAAGAAAATTTGTCAAAAAATCAAGGGGTACTTCTTTTTTCGGCATCAGACCTGTTATTGAGTTGCTTTAATAACAACCATACTTCCATAGTGGTATACAATATATAAAACAGAGCAGCCAAATACAAGGCAGGCAGATTGACCATTTTTCGTTTGAGAAAAATATAAACAAAAGCTGCTAAAGCAATTACAAAAAACTTGATCATAAAACTGATCATAATAGCCCGCACGGAAGCCTGAGGATTTGGATTAGCAAAACTCTTTTGTGTGATTAAAAAGGAAAACATAGAAACAATACATATGAAAAAATTTGCTTGGTTTGTAACTTCTGTATCCACTTGATGGGCTTTAAACCAAGCGTGGAATACTTGAATGACACCAAGAAAAACAATCATTACAAAACTAAAAGGAAAGAGTGAAGTATTTCTTTTTTTCATGCCTTCTTATTTTGACGAACCCGTTTCTTTAAAGAGTTTATAAAACAACGCTCCTAATACAAGGATAGGAAACAAGATGGTTAGCAATGGGAAAACGCCCACCCATCGGTCCAATTTAATCCCTCCAAAAACAGATAAAGAAAGGTACACCAGCAACTGAGAAGCCAGGCCAGCATATCGCATCCATTCTTTTTTAGAATCAGCGGACGAGGGCTTGTGGCTGTTGCTCATCTTTATTCATCTCTACCACATTCGCTCCCATGTGACATTGACCGTTGAACGTAGCAGAAGGTTCAACCTGTAATTTACCAGCATAAATATTACCAGAAACAACGCACTCACCACGTAACTGTAATAACTCGGTAGCGCGAATATTACCATTTACTTTTCCAGTTACATCTGCTTGATTTCCGGCAATATCACCTTCTACTACACCTGTACTTCCAATGATAATTTTTGCAGAAGTTTTTACATTGCCCAAAACAGTTCCATCAATTCGCAGATCTCCATTGCTACTGATATCACCTTTGAGTGTAGTACCGGCACTGATTAATGTTGCTGCGTTGCCGGATTGCGGATAAGATGTTTGCATGTCGGGTTTGGATTTAGTTGTAAACATAGAATTAAATTAAATTAAGT
>JACCDT011364171.1_pt1 | contig 10052 bp, 5 predicted proteins | sample 7446291 | NCBI WGS metagenome assembly JACCDT01 (sample SAMN15323446, study PRJNA562643) | freshwater metagenome | isolation source: river surface water | place: USA:Blue River Watershed | collected 2017-08-17 | reverse complement strand
CTATCAAGAACGCCATGTCCCACCTGGGTATCCAGAGTAAGGACGAGAAGAGTGCCGAGATGGTATTCCAAAAGCATATTGTACTAAACTGGAAAAGGATGCCGTTCTTTTTTAGGCCGGTGTATGATGGCACGGCGGAGCCTAAGAAAAACCTTAACTTCTTTCCACCCAATATGGGATCGGGAAGAGATGGTGGATCGGCTAACTACCAGGATAGTCTGGAGACATGGATAGATTTTGGCTCCAGCACCGAGGGGTTCTATGACGGTCAGAAGCTATATCTTCATTATGGTGACGAAGTTGGTAAGAGCGAAGAGTGCGATATTTACACAAGGCATCTCATCGTTAAGCCATGCGTCACCGAGGGTAACAGGTACATAGGTCGTATCATCAACACATCCACGGTGGGTGACATGGAAAAGGGTGCGGGTAATGCCTTTAAGCATCTATGTTCACTATCCAACTACCACCAACGAAATGAAAATGGCGAGACTCCTACCGGTCTTTATAATCTTTTTATTAGTAGCGCTGACGGGTTTGATCTTGTTGACAAGAAAACCGGGCGTAGGTTTATAGACCGCTTTGGTAATTCCGACAAGGAAGCTTGTGAGAAGTACCTGCTGGCGAGGCGTAAGGCTTTGCTGGATGCCAGTGACATGAACGGTCTTGCCGAGGAGATCCGCCAGTACCCACTAAGTTTTAGGGAGTGCTTTAGGGCGGGTGCAAGGCAGTGTAATTTCAATATCAACATCCTGGAGAACAGGATCGAGCAGTACCGCTTTGGCAATACCGATGTGGTAAAAGGTAACTTTGAATGGTAGGGTGGGGTTCAAGATAGTAAAGTGATATGGATGCCTAACCCCCAGGGTAGGTTCAAGGTAAGTTTCTTGCCACCGGATAGTTACACTAACCAGTCCGAATACGAGATGGGTGTTAAGGTGCCGCTATCTTCCAGCCGCTTTGTTGCCGGAGGGGACCCATTCAAATACGGCAAGGTCAAGCACGAGAGCAAGAAGTCACTAGGTGCTGGCGCTGTCTATTACAAGTTTGATCCAGCTCTTGACAACCCATCGGGTGATCCAAAGGAGTGGAAAAGCGATAATTTTGTCTGTACGTATCTGTACCGCCCGCCAACGGTGGATGAGTATTGTGAAGATATGTTAAAGATGTGTGTGTTCTATTCCTGCCAGATGTTTCCGGAGGTTAACGTAAGTGCTATCTGGGACCACTTTGTTAAAAGAGGGTACAATGGGTATCTGTTCTATCAGATCAACCAAAGGACCGGCAAGTACGAAAAGACGCCGGGTGCTGTGACCTTGACTAAGATCCAGGAAAAGATCTTTGCCTTGTATCAGACGCATATTGAGCGTAACGGCCACCGGGAAAAGCACGATGATTTGCTGATCCAGTGCCGCGATATTGAAGATGATATGGGGCCTTTTGACTTATTTGTAGCCGGAGGGTATGCCCTGATGGCTGCGGAAAGACCTAGCGTTGAGCCACAAAAAGAGCAGGATGCAAGTTCTTATTATAAACGCTACAAGTACAGATATTAATTTATATATTTGTACCGGTTGTTCTAAATGGTTGCTTGTTCAATAAGGCCGCTCCGCAAGGGCGGCTTTATTTTTTATACAAATTGTATAATATATTTGAAAGTTGTTTAAATTTGTAGTGGCAAGACACTGCTTCTTTCCTTCCCCAAGTTTAGAAAACACACTCACTTGCCGTAGGTCGTTTAAGACTTAGCCGGCTCATCTTTAGTATGGGCCGGTATTTTTTTTTCAAAACACTTGACTTTTGATAAATCTGTATTTACATTTGCCTCATTACATTTTATAAAGGGGGAAGGATTAATTTAAGCAGTCCCAAGGGACTATAATAAACGAGAGCGTTAGCGAAGCCTCTTTCAAAACATAATCGCCCAGCCTATTGAGATAGCAAGGCGGTCAGCGCTACGTTTTATTTCACTGTATAAAACCTCTTGGCGCTGACAAGAAAAAATATAAACGAGTAACTTTTAAATCACCTGTCTGGATGTTGACATTTTCCGGGGTGAGCCTGCCATACCGCTCCGAAAACGACTGACGGCAAATAGGTAAGAAGAGATACTTACACTGTAAGACATTTTTTCTTACCGCCACTCACACCTCAACTCCTTTCAGGCAAATAAAGAAATGAGGCTTAATATATAGTCTTAATTATCAAAGCATTATAAAGTATTAAATACTAATGTATTGTGTAATGAATTAAAATTCAACATTTTTCTTGATTATATGACAATCATTGCTTAATTTTAAACCCCAAATGGCAATTGACACATTTGACGCTGGGAAATACCAGGAAAAGCCCCACGCTTATCCATCGACCGACAACGGTTATGAGAAAAAAGACGAGGCTTGGTTTTTAAAAGTGTGTAAGTCTATGTACTCGGATTATGTTCGAGACAAAGGCGGTATTCCATATTCACGAAGACACGATTTCAACCTACTTCGTCTATACGGAGAGGGTAATCAGCCTGTAGAGAAGTACATGAACGTACTTGATCCGGAGCAAGGTGAGCGCAGTGGATCACGCGAGGGTTACATGAACATTTCATGGGATATTGTTTCTGTTGCTCCTAAGTTTCGCCGTATCATCAACAGCAAGTTTGAAAAGCTGGACATGGATTTCCAAGCCCACGCCATATCTCCCACGTCTTTAAAAGACAAGGAAGATGTAAAGTGGAATTTATGGGCTGAAAGCCAGATGAAAGAGTTTTTTGGCGAGATGCGCGCCAAGATGGGCGTAGAAACGGAAGCTCCAGAGTTCTTGCCAGAGTCTATGGAAGAGCTAGAGCTGTTTATGGAGGAGCGCTTTAAGCTAAAGCAAGAGCTGGCCATTGAAAACGCTGTTGAATACTCGCTATATCTAAGCAATTTCCAAGAAATTAAGCGCCGCATGATTGACGATTTCTACGATGTAGGTATCGCAGCATGTCAGGACTATGTTGATCCTATTGACGGCAAGGTAAAGGTTAAATACCTTGATCCTGCTCGTTTGATTTTGCGCTACAGCCGCGAGAAAAACTTCGGTAACATCGATTACTGGGGCAATATCGAGGAGATGACTATCTCTGAACTACGTGCCCGCACAGGATGGGACGAAGAAAAGGTCAGAGCTATCGCCAAGCTGTACAACACATGGGCGGATAACCCTACCTACTGGAACTGGTCCGACTACTACTCTATTCCGGATATGAACCAAAATCCGAACATGGAGATGCCGTATGACAACTACCGAATCCAGGTAATGTTTGCGGAGATTATCGCCGCAAATACCGATGTGTATAAGATGAAAAAGGTTAGCGATGGTTCCACCCGCACCTTTAAAGAGAAGCCAGGCTATCGCGGTAAAAGCGATGATAAAAAAGAGGTAGAGGCGCATAAATACCAGATGACCTATCAGGGTTTCTGGATCCTTGCCACCGACTATGTTTTTGAGTTTGGCAAACCATACTGCATCCCACGTCAGGATAAGAAGCGTCCTAAGCTATCTATCAACATATACAAATACGCTCAAAAGTCACTTGTATCCACCATGGTTCCTTTCCTTGATGGATTTCAGCTGGCATGGCTAAAGCTACAGAACGCCATCGCTATGGCGGCTCCTGCCGGTCTTAGCATCGAGATGGGTACGCTTGAAAATATTTCTATCGGCGGTAACAAGATGACTCCACTGGAGATCCTTACCATCCGCCGTAAGACTGGTGACTTGATCTATAAAGCCACTACCCACCACTCACAGATGAACGGCACTCCTGGCCGTCCTGTAGAGGAGCTTTCCGGTGGTGTGGGAGCGCAGCTTGCAGAATATATTCAGACTATGGAGTTTAACCTGAATATGATCCGTGAGCTTACCGGTCTCAATGAATTTATGGACGCATCCGCGCCCAATCCTAATATCCCTGTAAGGTCCGGTATGGCGGCTATTGACGCTGGCAATAACAGCCTTGGCCCTATCCTTTCCGGATACTTCGACATAAAAGACAACTGCTGCCGCAAGATCGCTACCCGCTATCAGGTCCTTGCCAGCCAGGGTAAGATCAAAGAGTTTTATCCGGCGCTAGGAAAAAATACGGTACAGGCTTTTGAGCTTGGCAAAGATGTTGCTCTTGAAGATTACGCTATCATCATGCGCTCTCGCCCTAACGATGAGATGAAGCAAGCTGTACGTCAGGCGGCGCTACAGTCTGTTCAGCTAGGTCCAAAGAACGGCGGTATCAAGCAAAGCGATTACCTGTTTATCGAAGATCAGCTTAACTACGGCGCTGTAAAATATGCGCGTATCTATCTTGGATATAAAGAGCGCAAGTATCAGGTGGAAGCAGAGCAGCTCCAGCAACAGAACATGCAGCTCAACAGCCAGACTATGCAGCAGCAGGAGATGGCTAAATCGCAGGGAGAAGCGCAGCTCATGCAGGCTAAGAGCCAGTTTGACCTACAGATGCTACAGGCGCAAAGCCAGTTCAGCATCCAGGAGGAGAACGCTAAGCACGAAAACCGCATGAAAGAGATTGCCTTGCAAAACCAAGGTGGTATCAACCGCGAGGCAACAAGAGGAATGGCAACTATAGAGTCCCAGAATATAAAAATCAAAAACACAAACAAAGATGGCAGAAGTAAAGATTGATGCTTCCGATACATTTGAAGGAAGCGCATTGGACATGATCCGCAATAGTGGTGTTCCTGAAAGCAATATGCAGCAGGAGCCTACAGAGCAGGATCAGCCAGCAGATAATATTATTGAAAATATTCCGCAGCAAGAAGAGCCGGCAAGACAGGATCCGCAAAGTCCATCCTGGAACTTATCGGATATTTTTGGTGAGGACATTGATGTTGAAACGGCAAAGCAGCGCTACCAGGAGATGCAGTCAAAAGCATCCCAGTCAGAGCAGATGTTTGCCAACGACTACATGAAAGGTCTTAACGATTACGTAAAAAACGGCGGAACCCGCGAGGTGTACGATAATATCGTTAATGTAGACATCAGTAAACTTGATGGCGTTGACGCTATCAAAACAATGATCATGTGGGAAAACCCAGGTCTTGCAGAGGAGGATGTTCGACTGGCGCTTTTAGATAAGTACCGCCAGCTTGATGACGACTCCGATCATGACAAGCGAGTGGGTAAGGTACAGTTGTTGCTGGATGAGAAAGATGCTAGAAAGAAGCTAGCAGAAATCCAAGACAGCCATAAGTCTGTAGGTCCGGAGCGTGATCAGAAAATGTTCGAGATGCAAGAGGCTAAGCGTATTGATGCGTGGGCTCCTCATACACAAAATATGGTCAAAGGCTTAAACAGCCTTGACGTTGATCTTGGCGGCGGTAGTAAGTTTACTTTTAACGAGTTCACAGAACAGGATAAGACCGAGTTAATGTCCGAAATGATGAACATCGTTAAGTACAGTGGCTTAAATACTACGCAAGAGGATATGAAAACAATGCAAGCCGTTCTCCGTGAGAGGGCTATCATTAAGAAGTTTGACAAAATCGTCAACGCTATCTATAATGAAGCAGCGTCCACATCCGCCAAAGCTGCCCGGAATGAGTATCATAATTCAGAGGTTATTAGGAAAGGTGATACCTTACCTAACAAGGGGTCTGTGACTCCGGAAGATAACCTGTTTGAACGCCAAATGGCATACTTGACCGGCAAGCGCAAATAACGAGTGATTAAACCCTTAATAGCATAATAAAATGCCTATTTCAAGTTACACAAACAATTCGTTTGTCGCTCCGTATAGTAGCGACCTACTGTCGGGCTTCGACATCTACAAGCCCGAAAAACTGAACAAACTGTTCCGCGTTAAAGGTGATCAGGGTATGTCTTACTTCATGCTCCTTAAGTCACTTGGTTTCGAAACCGCTGTTGCTCGTGACCTTTACAGTCACTATGAGGAGATGTTGATCCACGACACCGTTCCTGTAAACGCACAGGCTGGTGGTGCCGCTGGCGCAACTGTAACCTTGACCATCAACGCTGCTGGTATCGATGTAATCAACGGTGTTAACCGTATCTTCCCTCGCCTTTGGGATACTATCCTGTTCTCTAACGGCGTTACCGCTTCTGTTGTTGCTGTCAACGTAGGTGCTGCTACATTCGATGTACGCCCTAACGTATCCGGCGACTCTATCCCTGCTACCTCACTGGCAGAAGAGATCGTAGTTATCTCTAACGCTTTCTCCGAAGGTTCTGATCAGCCATCTGGCCGCTTAGCAGGTACCAAGCAGTACACCAACTATCTTCAAATCATTAAGGAGTCATTGAACGCAACTGGTTCTGAAATGACTAACCAAGACTGGTTTGATGAGCTGGTAGACGATAGCGGTGCTGGCAAGAAGATCCTTGGTTACGTTATGAAAGGTCCAGTTGACCTTGACTACCGTTTGGCTCTTTCTGTATCTAACGCTCTGTTGTTCCAGAAAGCTACCACCAACACCATCACCGATGGTACTACCAACCGTGCTATCCAGACGACCAACGGTCTGATCCCGGAGATCCGCACAGACGGTAACGTATTGCCATACACCCCTGGTACTTTCAACATCGCTACATTCGATGACATCGTTAAAATCCAGGACGCCGAGTTCTGCGGTAACGACATCGTAGCTTTCTTGGGTATCGACCTGCACCTGGAAATCGAAAACGTAATGGTTGACTATTTCAAAGAAACTGAAATCGGTTACACCGTTGCTAACGTATTCAAAGGTGACGAGGGCTTGGCTATGTCAGTAGGCTTCAAGTCGTTCCGTAAGGGCGACCGTACATTCCACTTCAAGCGTATGGGATCTTTCTCCCATCCTAAGATCGGTGGTGCTCCAGGTTACAACTACCGTAACATGGGTATGTTCTTGCCTATCGACATGCGTAAAGACCGCTCTACTGGCGATATGATCCCATCAATCGGTTGTCGTTACAAGTCTCTTGGCAAATACAGCCGTAAGATGGAGACATGGAACGTATCCGGTGCTGGCGATGGCATGAAGGTTATCAGCAATGACTTGGCAAACTGGTACATGCGTACACACGTTGGCGCACACCACATCGGTTTGAACCGTTTCGTATTGCTCGATCCGCAGTAATCTATGAATAATATGGTAGGGGTGTAATGCCCCTACCTTATTTCTAACACAAGAAAAATACTATATAAGATGCTAATTAAAGATGGAGAGCCGGTAGCAGTTCCGGCGGATTTCTTAAAGAAGTTCACAAAACCGCTAGTGTTCCGTTTGACTAAAGAGCAAACACCTATTGACCATTCGACCGGAAAGCGAAAGGTGCCACGGTCTTTCTCACCGCCTACGGAATATTCATATTTTGATTTGTCAAAAAGAAAGGTTGTCACGTTTAAATTTGCCGAGAATGCTTCTCGTCATAATATAAACGGCATGCCTGTAGAGGTACACACACCTAACCGTATTTCTTTCCGAAACGGCCAGATCGTATGCGATCCCAACAAGGACTCTCATATTGAGTTGGCTTATTGGCTGTACACTCATCCGCGCAACCAAAGCAGCGAATACTACGATAACACCAAGTCAGCTTGGTTTGAGGTAGAGGATCGCGTAGCAGAAGCTCGCGAGCGTAACACCAAACGTAGCAGTCGCGCTAAAGCTGAACACCTTATCTTCGAGGTATGGGGTAAGAACGAGCTTGCAGAAATCTGTCGTTCGTTTGATATTTCCAGCGTAGACGAGATGTCAGTTGATGAAATGCAAGATGTACTCTCTGGCTTGATGGACCGTGATCCTATTGGATTTATGGAACGTGCCGAAGATGAGCAGATGGTACTGCGTGCTAAGATTGCCCAAGGTAAAGAGTTCGGCGTCATTGTTTATGAGCCAAAAAATAACCGCTGGGTATGGGGCATCCCTACAGACAAGGAGAACGAGGAGATCGTCCGCGTTCGTCCTGGTGAGGATGAGAAAACCCGCTTGATCCAGCACTGGAACCGCGTAGCTAAAGAGGAAAATCTTGAGTATTTTTACGATCAGCTTAACTTTGCTATTGAAAAGAAAAAAGCAGAACGTGACGCTCGCGTGTCAAAGCGCGGCAAAAAGAAAGAAGAATCATCACAGTCTAGCGATTGATAAACCAATATAAATAGCGACAGGCGATGCCAGGGAAACTTGGTATCGCTTGTCTTTTTAGATATGTCATACTCTGGCGCTCCCACAACACCTAATAAACAGTGGTTATATATAGCAGATCCGTATCAAGATGATCTGATTAACGATCCTGTTAAGATACAGTCCTTGCTTTGCTATACTTATTCGCAAGGATATACAGGTCTTGTGATGTATGAGATGAGTAACTACGTCTCTGGTGGCGTGCTTACCCAGACCTCTGCCTGGAGTTCCTTTATTAGTTTTTTCAACGCATACGGTATTGATGTAGCTGCTGCTTTTGGTGGACCCAACACCGCTAACGCTATTATCAACTATTCTGCCGCCAATCCAGGATCAAAGTTTAAGGCTATTGTCACCGAGATTGAGTGGTGGAACTATTCATGGGGGCTTCCTTTCCAGGATCCAACATCAGGGGCGTATTCGTTCATTGACTTTGTTTATATAATGCAGCAGCTCAAGCCGGTGGCCGTAGCTGCCGGTGTAGAGATCTACATGTATTGTGGTTTTGCCCAAGAAATTGGCGATGACTACAATAGTGGTTTTGATCTTATTGCTGTAAACACATCCACCCATCCAACAGATCCAAACAAGTTTACCATCAACGGAGATTTTACCACCGGAGGTATTCTTAATGGAGAGATGTATAAGGTGGGGCAAAAAATATTGGTAGCAGACTACCCGGTAGCAGGACCTGCTACAGAGTACACAATTACCGATGTTGATCTTTATCTTGGCAACACAAGAATTGAAGTAACACCTCCTTTAACAACCGCATACAACAGCACTCTTGGCAGTAAAATTTTAAATAAGTTTAATATTGTAGCCGCTGACGACATTCTTCAAACGGTTTCAATACCTGGCAATAAAACAGGTTTGTTTAGTCTTTCAGCATCAGACAACAGGGGTAAATTTGCAAGGATTATAAGTTCAACAGGAAACGATGGAGACTATGATGTTCAGCAAACATTCGTTACCTACGATTTTTTAAATGACGTAACTGTAATACAATTAGCTGGACCAGGAGTCATTACAAATCCTGCCGCCGGAGGATATATCACCATGGATATATCGGGCAATGATGCTGGATCTGTAGGTGCTTTTGCTGGAGATATAATTACAGGAAACGAGCTATCTCAATTATACAAACTAGTTGATGAATACTGGCTGCACGTTTATGTTGCAACACCTCCTGGAATACCAAGATACAGCAGAGCGCAGGCAAGATCTATATATATTGCAGCAGACGCAGCAGCGTGGGATGCAGCTTTACCTGGAGATATTACACCTGGCAAAAATGTAGAGTTTATTGTATCGTCAGAGTTAGAATTTAGCAGGTTCTTTTTTCAAGGAAAAGACTCTACTGGAGCAATTGTATATCAGCCTAAAAATCCTATTGACGCTTACAAGTATATTGTAACATTAATACCGGGAGCATCACCGCCACAAAGCGCTAACTACGCCAAGGCCGAAACCGATCCAAACGTAAACGCTTGGCTTGACATTAATGGTATCGTTATTTTTAAGGATACCGATATTCGCCCTTATATCACCGGCAATGGACCAAACATCTTAATTGATTGGGGTGGATCAACAAGTATTATTAGCGCAGGGCCTGGAACATTTCCTGTAACGGCAACGTATTGTGATGACTGTTTACCATCTGGTGTTACTTATGACATTGATTGGACACTACCAACAAAGCCTATAGGATCTACCGGATCGGTTAGTCCCGCTACCCAGACCGGAGTATGCTCTGGATCTGGAAGCACTACATTGAACTATGATATCCCTGGGGTTTATGTCATAAGGATGACTGTAACCGATGGAACAAATGTTCAGTCGACTTCATCATTTGTTGACTATACCGTTACTGTTAGCGCT
>JACCDT010325347.1_pt1 | contig 10058 bp, 11 predicted proteins | sample 7446291 | NCBI WGS metagenome assembly JACCDT01 (sample SAMN15323446, study PRJNA562643) | freshwater metagenome | isolation source: river surface water | place: USA:Blue River Watershed | collected 2017-08-17 | reverse complement strand
TGCGGTCGCCCACCTTCACGAACGGCTCGGCGCCGGGCTCGGGGCGGGCGTAGAAGCGGCCGACCATGGGGGCCTTCACCGGCGTGCCGTCGAGGGCCGGCGCGGCAGGGGCTGGGGCGGTCACAGAGGCAGCGGCGGGAACCGAGGCGGGCGCGGGGGCCACAGCGGCCGCACGGGGTGCAGCCACGGTCGCGGGCGGGGCCGCAGGAGCCGCGGCATCTCGCGCCGGCATCGCCGCCTGGTCGCCCAGGGTGATGCGCAGGTCGCCCCAGTGGATGTCCAGGAAGTTGAAGCGCGATTTCTCGAGGCGGTCGATGATGGCGGGGACGTCGCGAAGCGACGCGCCCGCCGGGGGCGTGGAGGCAGTCGTCATGGAAAAGGCCTAGGAGTGAAGCGTGATGTGGTCCCGGCCCTGGCGCACGTGGACCGAGGTGCTGCGCTGCGACTGAAGCAGTTCATCGAGCAGGGTCAGCAGGGAACCCGGCGGGGCGCCGGGCGCGCCCCGGTCGAATCGGCGGTACGGGCCGGCGCGGCGCATAGCCTCGATGTCCTGGTCGCCCTTCATGATGTAGCGAAGCAGGAACTCCTCGTCGGAGCCAGAGGCCGAGCCGACCGAGCGGCGGATCTCGTCGAGCGAGGGCTCGGGTCGATCCAGCGCCTCGAGCGCCCGCTGGACTTCCCGGGCGCGGGGCAGGGCCAGCACGCGATCCTTGAGGTTGGCATCCATGTGTTCGTAGCCCGAATCCGAACCGAAGGCACCCAGGGTGAAGCGGATCACTTCGTCGGTAACGACCTTGTAGCGCTCGCCCAGGGCGACGTTCATGGCGGCCTGCGTCACCACGAACTGCGAGTAGGGCGTGATCATCATCGGGTAGCCCATCTCTCGCTGCACACTCACGCACTCGTCCAGCACTTCGTCGAGGCGGTGCGCGATGCGCAGCTCCTTGAGCTGCTGCTTCAGGTTGGAAATCACGCCACCGGGCACCTGGTGGATGAACTGCGCCTGGTCGAACTCCAGGGGCGCACCGATCGGCAGGTTCTCGGCGCGGGCGATGTCGCTCAGGTGTGCGCTGGCCTCGTGCAGTGAACCGTCGTCGATGTCGGCCACGCCCCCCATGAGCCGCAGATTGCGCGCCACCGCGAAGATCGAGGGCTGGCCCGAGCCATTGGCCAGCGGGGGCAGCGCCGTGTGCAGCGTCGGCACGCCCAGTTCGGCGGCGGTCATGTAAAAGAGTGGCGCCATGCCCGTCGTGCAGTGGGAATGCAGCTCGAAGGGAATGCCGCCGGTGTTGGCCATGATGGCGGGCACCAGCGTGCGCACGCGGTCCACAGTGAGCAGGCCGCCCGCGTCCTTCAGGTAGATCACGTCCGGGTTCTGGGCGGCCACCTCGCGCGTGAGCTTCGCGTAGTAGTCGTCGGTGTGACGCGGCGAGATCTGGTAGCACAGGGCCACCGCCGTCTGTACGCCCAGTCCCTTGAGGAAAGGGATGAACCAGGGGAAATCGCGCGTGCGCTGGTTCATGGTGTTGGCCATGAGCTGGCCGCGATTGAGCGCGCCGGTGGCCACCGCGCGCTCGAAAAAGAGCTTGACCACCGCGCGCGGCGGACGCAGCTCGAAGGGATGGATCAGGGCGGCGATCATGCAGCCCTTGGGCGTGCGCGGCATCTTCGATGCCATGAGGCGCATCATGGCCCAGGGGTCTTCCTTGTGGTCGCGGACGAACTTCTTGAAGTAGATCGGATTCATCGGCAACTCGATGGCCTTGAAGCCCGCGTTGTCCATGTCCTCGGCCACCGACGCCATCATCCCGGTCGTCATGCGCAGGGCCCACAGGCTCTGCGATCCATCGCGGAAGGTGGTGTCGACGAAGTTCACGCGCATGGGAGTGCCTTCAGTCCGCCTGGAAGCCGGAGGCCTTGACGATGGGTCCCCAACGGGCGGTGTCACGCTGCATGAGGGCGGCGAGGTCGGCGGGCGAGCCGCCACCGGGCTCGATGGCCAGCGCGTTCAGGCGCTCGACGACCTCGGGCAGGGCCAGGGCCTGGTTCAGCGCGCGGTTGACGCGGTTGATCTCGGCGGCCGGCGTGTTGGGCGGCGCGTAGATCGCGAACCAGCCGGCGCCGACGATATTGGCAAAGCCCTGCTCCACGAAGGTGGGCACATCGGGCAGGGCCGCACTGCGCCGGGGACCGGAGGTGGCCAGCACGCGGACCTTGCCCGCGCGGTGGTTCTGGACGAACTCGGCGAGCACGTCGATGGCGATCGGCAGGTCGCCGCCCATCACCGCCGCCTGCAGCGGGCCGCCGCCGTTGTAGGGGACGTGCACCATGGGCGCGCCCGCCTCGGAGCCCAGTTGCAGCCCGAAGAAGTGCGGCAGGCTGCCCGGGGCGGGCGAGCCGAAATTCGCCTTGGAAGGATTGGCCTTCATCCAGGCCACCAGCTCGCGGATGTTCTTCGCGGGGTGAGAAGGATGCACGCCCAGCGCGAAATAGAAGTTGGTCATGAGCCCCACCGGGACCATGTCGGTCTGGGGGTTGTAATTGAGCCTCTTGAACACCAGCGGTGCCAGCACCGGCACCACGATGGGCGTGGGCATGAAGACGGTGCCATCGGCAGGCGCGGTCTTGAGCAGTTCGGCGGCGACGCGCCCGCCGGCGCTGGGGCGGTTCTCGACCACGATCGGCTGGTTCAGGATCGTGCGCATCTTCTCCGACAGCAATCGGGTGACCGTGTCCAGCGTGGTCCCGGCGGCAAAGCCCAGGTTCATGCGGATGGTGCGCTCCGACTGGGCCTGGGCGAGGCCAGGCAGGGTGAGGGCCAGGGGCGCTACCGCGAGGGACGAGAGGATCTGACGCCGTTGCATGGAATATCTCCTTGTGTCGTTCACGTCGGAGAATTCTTGCAACCGCCCCTCGGATTGTTGAAAGCAACTATGGCTAGGGGTTTTCCCGCGAGAGCGGGGGCCTGGCTCAGCGCAGGTCGCCGTCCACGTAGTACCAGTACCCCTCCTCGCGCACGAAGCGGCTGCATTCGTGCAGGCGCTGCGCGGGTCCGCTGCCCGGCGGGCGGCTGCGGGCGACGAATTCGACTTCGGCGCGGTCCGGGCCGGTGACGCGGTGCCCGCGCACCTCGAGGCCGAGCCAGCGCATGCCGGGCTCGAGCGCCAGCGAAGCGGGGCGCGTGGAGGGATGCCAGGTGGCCAGCAGGTGATCACGATCACCACGCACGAAGGCGGTGTAGCGTGAGCGCATGAGGCACTCGGCATCTGGTGCAGGCGCATGCCGCCAGCGGCCGCAGCAGTCCACATAGGCCAGGGGCACCGCGCGTGGCCCTCGGCCCTGAAGGCGACCGCAGGGACAGGGATCCGAATCAAGCGCGGTGGCCATGCACGCTCACCACCACAAGGCCGCCAGGAAGACGCCGATCATCATGAAGGCCAGCACTACCTTGGCCAGCAGGCCCGCCATCAGCCCGAGCCAGGTGGCGATGCCCACCCGCACTGCCCCCTGGTGATCACGGCGCGCCAGCCACTCCCCGAGAGCCGCCCCCACGAGCGGCAGGAACAGGACACCGACGAACCCCATGAAAAGACCCGCGACGGTACCGAGGGCCGCACCCAGCACCGCCTGCCGGCTCGCCCCCGCCCTGCGCGCACCGGCCATGCCCGCAACGTAATCCAGGATCCAGGCGGCGATGGCCATCAGCGTGATGGCCGCCAGCGCCAGCCAGCCCACGCGGGTGAAGTCGTCGATCCAGGCGCCCAGCACGATGCCTGCAAGGACGAGCGCCGTCCCGGGCAGCGCCGGCAGCACGGTGCCGGCCAGGCCCAGGGCGATCAATGCGGCGCTGAGGATCCACCAGAGGGTGTCGGACATCGTGGGCCTGCGTCGGGGAATGCGGTCGCCGGCGATTGTGCCGGGGATGCGATCTCCCCGGGGCGATGTCAGCGCGGATCGGGCGCTGGCACCGCCAGGCGGTTGATCGGCCCGGCCAGACCGGCCCGGGCCAGCCACGCGAATACGGAGTCGACCGTGACCGTCTCGATGCGGTTGGAGAAGCGCTGCTCGTTGGGATGGTCGTCGAAGGCGACGTTGGCCCGGGTCATGCGCGCGCCGAGCCGGGTGAAGGTGCCGAGATGGAGCACGGAGGGCTCGTAGGCCTTGAGCCGCAGCCAGGCCTGGGCCGTCTCGCGGCGGGTGATCGCCGGGTCCATGGCCGCGGCCAGGGTCTCGATCGCCCATTGATTGGATTGCTGATAGCGCTGGCCCCAGGCGTAGCTGACCATGCTGTAGGCACGATGCTGCAGGGCCACCGCGCGGCGGTCATCCCGCAGCAGCGGCAGCAGATGCGCCTGCACGGCGGGCACCGGCACCACCCAGGCCGCCTCGTACCGCCAGAGGTCGTCGAGGAAGAATTCCGCCAGGCCCTCGCGATAGATGTCGGCCTCGGCGGCGCCGCAGTGATTGAGCTTGTGCACCACGCGCCAGGGCCCCTCGGGGGTGCGGTAGGCAAAGCCCAGGTGGGAGTAGGCCAGGTGGTAGCGGCTCAGGTCCTGCCCGGCGCGGGCGAGGATGACCACCTGCGTGCCGGCGCGGCGATGGTCGGCCTCGAGTGCCTCCTGCGTGGACTGGGCCAGGGCCAGGCCTTGCATGACGGCGCGGGCGTCGGGCTGGCGCTGCTCGCAGGAGGTGCCGGCCCAGGCCGTCGCCGCCACAAAGCTCAGGGTCAGGGAGAGGAGCAAGTGGTACATGGCGGCTCCTACTGGGAGATCTTCTCGTGGTGAAGCAGCGACTTGCCCACTTCGTTGGGGATGAAGGCCAGGGCCTCGCCCGCCGCGACGAGCACGAGGCCCGCCCCGGTGGCGCTGGCGGTGACGGCCGTGCCCACGGCCAGCGCGCTGGCACCGGCTGCGCGCGTGGCCACCTTCACGCTCACGCGGGCGCCATCCGCCACGCGCTCCAGCACGTAGACCACGCCGGTGGCGGAAGCCTCCACCGCCTTGACGGTGAGCACGGCACCGGCGCTCAGGACCGCAGCCGACGCCGACGCGCCACTGGCGGCTGTGGTGCCGACCAGGGAGGCCAGCGTCAATGCCGAGGCCGCGGCCGACAGCGCGCTCTGGGCGGACGCAGCGTGAGGGATGGAAAGGGCCAGGGCCAGGACAGCCGCAGGCAGGCGTAATGGAGGCATGGCAGTTCTCGGTGGGATGGGAGGAGGCAGCGGGTCGAACGCCCGCCAAGGCGCCGTTCAGTGACGCCCCCCACGCAAAAGTTCCCGCGGAGAAAAGAAGGCGCGCGGGGGCGCGCCCGGACCGTGAACTAGCCCGCCTCGGTAAACACCGTCAGCACGCCGGTGTAGCCATAGAGGTGGTGGCGCGCGATCTCGCCAGCCGCGAAGAAGCCGACCAGCGGCACATCGCCCAGCGCATGGCGCACGACCTGCAACTCGGCGCTGGGGCCGCCGAAATGGGCCCCGCCGCGCCCGGTGCAACTGACATAGACCGCGCCCGCGATACGGCGCGCAGGTGTGGGCGCCGACAGGGTTTCGCGCGAGGCCATGGCCGCCGCCAGGGGCATCTCCATCTCCTCGGGCTCGAGCTCCTCCCGGATCTCGGCGCAGATGCGCCGCAGGTCGGCCCGTGCCGCCTGCGCGTTGCGCTGGCAGAAGGCCATGGACATGCCCGTCTCGACGCGCTCGGCGATGGCCACACCACGGCGCATCGGGTCCAGGCCTATGAGATGGCGCACGCGCACGTCGGCACCGAAGCTGCCGGTGCGGCCCACGGCGCGCGTGCCCGCCGACGTCAGCCCCACCAGGGTGGCGCGCAAGGCGGGCATCGCCGCCTGCGGCGCATCCAGGGAGATGTCCAGCTCGGAGAGCAGGCGCTCCAGGGCAGGCTCGTGGTCGATCTCCAGGATGACGTTGCCATCGGCGGCGGTGATCACATGCTCGGGGCCCACGGGCTGGCAGCCCTGGGTGACGCGCGAGATCACGCGCACGCCCTCGCCGAAGGCCACGCCCGAGAGCCCGCCGCTGAAGACGCCGCCCGCCGCGCCCTGCCCGCGGATGTTGCCGTTGCCGCCGGTGGCGAATTGCACGGTGTGGCTGCGGCTGGAGGCCAGGCCGCCAAAGAGGTAGCCGGTGTCGGTACGGGCCGCCATCTCGGCGATGAGTTCGGCCAGGTCGGGAGTCTCGGGGTCGGCATGCACCAGCGCCGTGTGCGCCTCGAAGCCCAGGCCCAGGGGCGCAACACCGGAGAACACCCGGTACTGGTCGGAGGGTAGGTCGCACAGCATGACGGCCATCGCGGGCTCGTCGAAGTACTCGGCGTTGTTGGCCGCGATGCCCACGCCCACGGTGCCCGCCCAGTCGGTGACCTCGGGCAGTTCGGCCGAGAGGTGGTCGAGGATCTCGCGCGCATGCGGCGCGTAGTGGTCGGTGATGTACAGGAGGCCCAGCGTCGGCGCGCTGGCGTAATCGGCCAGGGCCATCTGGGCGCGCAGCTGCGCCAGCACCAGCCCGGCCCCCATGGGCCATTGGGGGTGCGTGGCATGGCCGAAGGGAAAGAGCTTCATCACTCCCCGGATGCGGGCGTCGGCTTGCGTCGCGCCTTGGTCGCTGGCGCCTTGGCGGTTGGCGTCGCCGCAGGCCGGGCTGCCGCTTTGGCGGTGGACGGACCCGCCGCGCGACGCGTACCGCTGGAGCGCCGGGTCGACGGCGCAGCTTGCGCGGCTTGCGCCGCCTGCGTGGCCTCCTGCATGGCGGTGCTCGCGATGTGCTGGAACTGCTGCGTGAGCGATCCCCACCACTGGAGCGGGTCGACGAGACCGCTGGCGGCGCCCCCCTCGGACTTGCTGGCCTTGCCGGGCTTGGCGGATGCCGCCGACTTCGGCGTGGCGGCGGGCTCGGCCGGCGCCGCGCCCGGGGTGAGCTTCATCGCCTGGGCGAGGTCGGCCATGCTGCAGTTCATGCCCTTGAGCGTGGCCAGGGTCATCTTCTGGACCTCAAGCGCCTGGATGGTGGCGCCCAGCGCCTTGGAGTTCTGCTCGAGCCAGAAATGCACGGCGCGCAATTCCTGGATGCGTTTCTCGAGTTCCTCGACATCGAGGGTGGGGGCCACCCAGCTCGATAGGCTGGGCATTTGGGGCAGGGTTTCGGTCGTGCCCTTGGCCAGGTTTTGAAGGAAGTCAAACCCCGGGACGAGTTTGGCGAAACCGTAATGCGACGAATCGGTCATGGGCGGCGCTCCAGGAAATTCCAACCAGCTTATCAGGCCCCGCCAGGGGCGTCGAACGCGGTAAAAGTCTGTTGCCGCAGGACCGCGTCAGTGCTTGTGGCCGGCGCCATGCGCACCGTGTCCCGCCTCGCCTGCATGGCCTGCTGCGCCCGGCGTGCGCAGCGCCACCGGCACTTGCAGGTCCACTCGCCGCTCAGTGCCCTTGGCGTCGCGCAGCACCAGGGTCAGCGGCACGCGGGTGTCGACCTTCAGCGGCGATTTCAGATCCATCAGCATCAGGTGATAGCCCCCGGGCTTGAGTTCAACCGCCCGGCCCGCAGGCAAGGCCAGTGAAGGGATGGCGCGCATGCGCATCACATCCCCTTCGAGCTTCATCTCGTGCACTTCGGCCACGCCGGCCGCAGGGGTGACCAGGCCCACGAGCGTCATCGGCTCGGTGGCCGTGAGGCGCATGAAGGCAGCGGTACCGGCCTGGCCCGGCACGCTGGCACGGATCCAGGCGGCTTCGACCTTGAGCGGGCCACTGGCGACGGTCTGGGCCACGGCAGGCAGGGCCATCAGGACCCCAAGGGAAGACACGAGCAGGCGGGAAAGGAAACGGATCGACATGGTCAGCTCTCAATGCGAAGAAAAGGGATTGGCCGCGCGGCATGCGGCCACGCGAACCGGCGAACGAACACGAACAGGAGGCCAGCTGCATGCGGCCCGGCGGGTCGCGTGCAGCGCGATCAACGCGTGGCTGGCGGAGCCCGAGCGGGCGGCGGCAGGACCGCGAGGGCGGGAAGGAAGGGCTGGTGCGCGCGCGCAAGGCGCATCGCCGGACCCCAGTCGATGACGCCAGGTGCCGCCGCGTCGACGGGTGGCGGACCGGAGAGGCCGCACAAGGGGCAATCGAGGGCGGAAGGCACGGTGCGACCGCCTGCGCCCTCGTCGGGCGCGACCCACTTGAAGACGCCGCTGCCGCAGACCTTCTCCAGGGCTCGCGGCTTGACCGCGGGCGCAGCCACCGCAGCGCCTAGCGACAACAGGAACCCCGCCAGCACGAGGCGGGCGAGGAAGGTCATGCGTCGCAGGCTTTGCATGCCCCGATTATCGTTGCCCCGGGGGCGGCGTCCCGCCACGCTCGGGTACGCTTGCGGCATGCGCAGCCTGTTTCACTTCGCCTTTCATGTGACCGACCTCGACGAGGCCCGCCGCTTCTATGGCGGCGTCCTGGGCTGCGCCGAGGGCCGCAGCACCGACACCTGGGTCGATTTCGATTTCTTCGGACACCAGATCTCGCTGCACCGGGGCCAGCCCTTCGCCACGGCGCGCACGGGGCGCGTGGGCGACCAGATGGTGCCGATGCCGCATTTCGGCCTGGTGCTGGCCCTGCCGGATTGGCAGGCGCTGGCCGACCGCCTGCGCGCCGCGCAGGTCGACTTCGTGATGGAGCCGCAGCTGCGGTTCGCAGGCCAGCCCGGCGAACAATGGACGATGTTCTTCTGCGATCCCTGCGGCAATCCGATCGAGGTCAAGGGCTTTCGCTCGCTCGACGCGATCTACGACCACTGAGGCCACACCCCGAAGGTAGGACTGCGCCTTCAGCGGCAAGGGCCGCCGTGACATGCCTGTGGACGCGGCGGCTTGCTACGGTCGCCCGCGATGACCTTCTCCGACGCCCTGAGTCCATCGTGCGCGCTGTTCCTCGATTTCGACGGCACCCTGGTCGATATCGCGTCGCAGCCCCAGGCGGTCGTCGTGCCGCCGGGCCTGCCTGAGACCCTGGCCCGCTGGCAGGACCTGCTCGCAGGCGCGGTGGCCGTGGTGAGCGGCCGCCCCATCGAACAGATCGACGGCTACCTGGCGCCCCTGGTCCTGAGCGTCGCGGGCGTGCACGGCGCCGAGCGCCGGCGCGCCGACGGCAGCCGCGCGTGGCAGGCGGTGCATCCGATGCAGGCGGTGGAGGCGGCGGCAGCAGCCCTGGTGCGTACACACCCAGCACTGGTGATGGAGTCCAAGCGGGGCTCGGTCGCGGTGCATTACCGGCAAGCGCCAGAGCTGCAGTTCCTGTGCCTGTCGACGATGCAGGCTGCCGTCGAACGATCTCCAGGGATGACGCTCCTGTGCGGAAAGATGGTGGTCGAGGCCAAGCCCAGTTGCACCTCCAAGAGCCAGGCGATCGAGGCGTTCATGCAGGAGGCCCCCTTCGCCGGCCGCACGCCGGTCTTCGTGGGCGATGACATGACCGACGAACCCGGTTTCGCCAGTGTGCAACGGCACGGCGGTATCGGCGTCAAGGTGGGGGAGGGGCCCACCGTCGCACGTGAACGGGTGGCCGATCCGATGGCGATGCGTGACGCCCTGAACCAGGCGCTGGCCCGCTACACGGAGCGCGCGCCATGATCCGGGATACCGGCTCCGAAGGCGGCCTGGCCCCGAGCCGGTCGCTGAACCTCGGAATGATCGGGAACTGCGCGTTCAGCGCCCTGATCGATCCGGTCGGGTCCATCGTCTGGTGCTGCCTTCCCCGGTTCGATGGCGACCCGGTGTTCAACGCGCTGATCGATCCCAGCCCGAACGGCAGCCTCTGGGCCTTCGAGCTGGAGGACTTCATGCGCAGCGAGCAGCGCTACGAACCCAACACCGCGGTGCTGCGCACGCGCCTCTTTGACCGGCTCGGCCAGGGGATCGAGATCACCGACTTCGCGCCACGCTTCGTCAATCGCGGACGTACCTTCCGGCCGCTGACCGTCGTGCGGCGAGTTCAGGTACTGACCGGCTCGCCGCGCATGCGGGTGCTGCTGCGCCCGCGCTTCGAATGGGGGCGCAGCGTGCCGT
>JACCDT011999233.1_pt1 | contig 10063 bp, 9 predicted proteins | sample 7446291 | NCBI WGS metagenome assembly JACCDT01 (sample SAMN15323446, study PRJNA562643) | freshwater metagenome | isolation source: river surface water | place: USA:Blue River Watershed | collected 2017-08-17 | reverse complement strand
CGTCACCGGTCTTGGCGGCGCGCTTACCTTTCAGCGTGTTGATCAGGGTGGACTTGCCCACGTTGGGAATGCCGCAGATCAGCACCCGCATGGGCTTGGCCATGCCGCCGCGATTGGGGGCCAACTCGTGGCAGGCGGCGACCAAGGCTTTGGCCGGCGTGGTCATGCTGGCATCCAGCGGGAGCGCGCGCACGCCGGGCATGGCGTTGTAGTGCGCCAACCAGAGTGCCGTGCGTGCGGGGTCGGCCAGGTCCTGCTTGTTGAGCACTTTGAGCGCGGGCTTGCCCGCCGTCATATCGGCCAGCATGGGGTTGGCGCTCGATCCGGGCAGGCGCGCGTCGAGCAGCTCAATCACCACGTCAATCGCCTTGATGCGCTCCTGAATCGCCTTGCGGGTCAGGTGCATATGCCCCGGGAACCACTGAATTGCCATGCCGTGTCGTCTTTCTGCCTGTGCGCTAAACCCTGCATTGTCCGGCATGTGGCACTCCGCCATCTCTTAGGCGTGCGCCTCTAGGAAAGACGCAGGATTTAAGGTGCCTTCACTAGGAGGGCTTTGGAGAATGCAAGGCACTGGTTTTTCATTCATCCACTTTGCAGGAGTTTTCCATGGCCAACAAGAAACTGTCCACCGTGACCAACGAACTGATCGCGTCTTATGGCAACACTGCCAAGAACGTGATCAACGCCTACCGCGTGGGCAATGCCCGTGCTGTGGGGTATGTCGACCAGTCCTGGGCCGCCGCCGTCAAGAAGGCCGGCAACCGCATCAGCGCCGAGGTGCGCACCAATGCTGTGGCCGCCCAGAAAAAGGTCACCGCCCTCTACACCCAAGGCGTGACCCTGACCACCGACGGTGCCGACAGCGCCGTCAACAAGGCCGTGGAACTGGCTGGCAAGGGACTGGAACAAGTGGCAGCCAACGCCAACCGTTTTGAAAAGAGCACAGGCCTGACGACACTGAACACCATCGCCGTGGCGGCTGTTCCGGCTGCAGTGGCGGTGAGCAATGTGGCTGCCAAGCTGGAAGCCCAAAGCGATGCGCTGGTGAGCAAGATTGCCGGCTCCAAGGTGAAAGCCAAGGCGGCCACTGCCAAGCGCGCAGTGGCCAAGAATGTGGCCCGCGTTCGCAAAGCAGCCTGAGCCCCCTGGCGCCCCAAGGCGCTACGAACAGGCGCACAGCGCCAGCTCCGCAAGGATCTGGCGCTTTTTTTTATGCGCCCAGCACGCGCCGGGCCACCTCGGTATAGACCGGAATGCCGAGCAAGATGTTGAGCGGAAACGTGAGCCCCAGCGACATGCCAAAGTACAGGGAAGGGTTTGCCTCGGGAATGGTCTGGCGCACCACGGCGGGCACCGCGATGTAGGACGCGCTGGCCGCCAGCACCATCAAGAGCGCGGTGTTGCCCACCGACATGGCCAAGGCCCAGCCCAGCAAAAGTGCCAAACCGGCATGCGCCAGGGGTGCCACCACCGCATACACCAGCAGCCAGGCGGACTGGCCCCTCAGGCCGCCCATGTTGCGGGCCGCTTGCAAGCCCATGTCGAGCAGGAAGAAGGCCAACATGCCTTTGAACAAGTCCACCGAGAAGGGTTTCATCACGGCCTCGCCCGCCGCGCCAGTGGCCATGCCAATGGCCATGGCCCCCAACAACAGGAGCTGCGCACCGTCCGTCAGCGATTCATGCAACACGCGGCGCAAGGTGCCCGGCACCGGCATGGCGCCTGCGGCAGACTGCCGGCGCACATAGCTGGCCAAAACCACCGCCATCACAATGGCCGGCGACTCCATCAGTGCCATGGCTGCGGCCATGTGCCCGCCATAGGCCACACCCAGGTTGTCCAGATGCTGCACGGCGGTGATGAAGGTCACGGCACTGACCGAGCCGTAAGTGGCCGCCACCGCTGCCGCATCAAACCCATTGAGGAAGCGGCGCAACAAATAGTAGGCAAGGGCAGGAATGGCAAAGGCCAGGGCCAGTGCGGCCCCCAGGGTGATGGCCACCTCGGCATTAAAGCCCGACTTGGCCAAGGCAAACCCGCCTTTGAGGCCCAGGGCCATCAGCAGGTACAGCGACAAAAAACGCGAGATGGGGTGCGGAATGTCCAGGTTGGACTTGAGCAGCCCCGCAGCCATGCCAAAGACAAAAAACAGTATGGCCGGATCGAGAAAACCTCCCATGTGCACCTCGTGTGTGAATGACGGGAGAAGGTAATGCCTTTTATGTTTCTGATAAAGCAGATAATTGATGAACAACACTTCTGCTTTTACAGAATATGCTTCCTCCCTTCAGCTACCGGCACTTGTACTATTTTTGGGTGGTGGCCAAGGAGGGCGGCATGTCCCGCGCCGCAGAGCGTCTGGGCACTGCCGTGCAAACCGTGAGCACCCAAGTCCGTGAGTTGGAGCGCGCTCTGGGGCATGTGTTGCTCAAACCCGCAGGGCGCGGCCTGGAACTGACGGAGGCTGGCAAAGCCGCCCTGCAACGGGCAGACCAGATCTTTCAACTGGGGGAGGAACTGCCCGCGCTGGTGCGTGCTGCGGGCACTGAGCCCGGCATGCGCCTGGCCTTGGGCATTGCCGACAGCCTGCCCAAGCTGGTGATTCACCGCTTGCTGGGGCCTATCGAACACGAGTCCAAGCTCCGCCTGGTCTGCCACCAAAATGCCTGGGAGGCCCTGCTGGCCGATTTGGCCCTGCACAAGCTGGACCTGGTGCTGGCCGACCAACCGGCCCCCACCAACCCCAACATCAAGCTGTACAGCCACCCGCTTGGGGCCTCTCCCTTGTCGTGGTACGCCATCCCGACGCTGGCCAGCAAGGCACGCAAGACTTTTCCTGCCAGCCTGGCAGAGCTTCCGGTGTTGCTGCCCACCCACCATTCGGCCGTACGCGCGCGCCTGGACCAGTGGTTTGAGCAGCACGGGCTGCGGCCCCAGGTACGCGGCGAATTTGAAGACAGCGCCCTGCTCAAGACCTTTGGGGCCAGCGGCATGGGCATATTCCCGGCGGCGGACTGGGTGCATGCCGACATCCTGGCGCACTACAAGGTGCAAAGAATCGGGCCGTGTGAGGGTGTGCAACAGCACTTCTTTGCCATTGGCACCCAAAAGAAAGTGCAGCACCCTCTGGTGCTGCGCTTGCTGCAGCAAGACGCTGCTTAGGCAGCTTTGACGGCTCGCGCCTGCAAACGATGCGGCGCGAGGTACTCCTTCAAGTACACATCAAACGGCATGGTGTCCGCGGCCTCGATGGCACGCTGTGCGTCCCAAGACGCTTGGGACTCCTGGGCAAAGCGTGCAGCCACCTCAGGCGCCAGCGGGGCCTGCAACATGGCGGCCCGCGTTTGCTCAGACTGCGCACGCGCAAAGGCCACAAAAGAACCTTCGTGTTGCTCGGTGATGGCACGCAGTACGCGGGCCGAGGGCAAGGTGTCGGGGTGCTGCAATGCGTGTTGCGCGGCCTGCACGGCGCGGCTATAGGCGTCGGTACCATGTGCGGCGTCCAGCGCTTGGGCAATGCCCACCATGCCGTCCACAAGCTCTTGGCCCCACGTTGTCAGGGGCACTTGCGCCGCGCCGCGCTCCAGCAGCAAGCCAGGCTCGCGGCCGCGTTCGGCCACCGCGTGCTGGTTGCGCCCCACGGCAGCAATTTCCTGCGGTGTGTCGTTTGGGCTGGCGGTGGAAAGGCAGTGCAGCAAGAACACGTCCAGAAAGCGCATGGTCTGGCTGTTGATGCCCACCAGCTCAAACGGGTCCAGGTCCATCAAGCGCACTTCCACATACTCCACGCCACGCTCACGCAGCGCATGCAACGGGCGCTCCCCCGCAAAGGTCACGCGCTTGGGGCGAATGGTGCCGTAGAACTCGTTTTCAATCTGCAGCAGCGTAGTGGCAAGTTGTTTGTAAACGCCATCTGTACCCCGCACACCCACCGCCTCGTAGGGCGCATAGGGTTGGGTCAGCGCGCCGTGCAGCGAGTGGGCGTAGCCCTCCAGGCTGTTGTAGCTCACGGCCAGCGAGGCCTGGGCATCACTCTGGTAGCCCAGGCGGCCCATGCGCAACGAGGTGGCATAGGGCAAATACATGGTGCCTTCACTCAGCGGTTGCAGCTGGTGCTGGCGACCCGCCACAAACGAGGAGCACACTGCAGGCGAAGCGCCAAACAAATACAGTAGCAAAAAGGCGTGTCGGCGGAAGTTGCGGATCAAGCCAAAGTACTGCTCGCTGCTGACATCGGGCAGCGACCAGTTGTAGTGGATGCCCGAGATGGTTTGCATGCGCCGGCCGTAGCGGTGGCCCAGGCCACGGCGGTACACGGTCTTGGACTGCGCCACATTGGACGAGCCGTATTGGCCCAGGGGAATCTCGTCATCGCCCGGCAGACAACAGGGCATGCTGGACACCCAGAGCCGCTCATCGCCCATGGCGCCCAGGGTGAACTGCTGCACATCGGCCAGTTCCTGCAGGCATACCTCAGGGTCGGCATGCACACCCGTGATCAGCTCTACCTGCGATTCGCTGAAATCGGTGGTGATGTGAGGGTGCGTCAGGGCCGAGCCCAGGGCCTGGGGGTGCGAGGTCAGGGCCAGCATGCCGCTGGGCAGCGCGCGCAGGCTTTCTTTCTCCACGCCCCGGCGGATACCGCGCAGGCGTTCTGCTGTCAGGGCGCTCAGGGCCGTTTCTCTACTGTCCATGCCTAGGGGCCCTTCCATTTTTCTTCGGGGCGCAAAGTTACCACAGGCCGGCATTTGCTGCTGGAGGCGGGTTGACTTTGCGGTTCAGAAGTAGCTTGGGACGACCGGCCAAATTTCAACGGTGCAACAAGGCGGCTGGTGAATAATGCCCCCGTGGAAACCTCCGAACTGATGGTCTGGTCCTGCATGCTCGGCGGCCTGTTGACACTGGCCACCGTGGCGCTGGCCGACGTACTCATGAACCGCAGCGTCGCGTCGTGGCGGGGGCTGGTGTTTGTGCTGATGCTGGGCAGCTGCGCCATCTTGATGACCAGCCTGCCCGCGCTCTGGTTTCCCGAGCTCCCGGCGTCCATTTTGCTCACACTGAAAGCCAGCATGGGCCCCCTGTGTGGCGCCCTGTCCCTGATTTACCTGGGCCTGTGGCTGGGCGCGGCGGCAGAGGATCGCTTCGTCTACTACAGCCTGGCTTGGGGGGCTACGGTGTTGATCGGTACCGCCGTACTGCTCGCGTTTTGGGCGCTGAACTACGAGGGCCCGCACCCGGAGCAAGTGATCGAAGTCGCAGCAGGCTTCAGTGCCGGGGCCATGCTGCTCGCGCTGGGGGTGTCGGTCCGCGCCCATGTGCTGGGGGACGAGTTGGCGCGCTGGATGGTGGTGGCCTGCTTTTTTCTGGCGGGTATGACACTCGGCCTGTACGCCTTCACGCTGCACCCCACCTGGTTTGGCTGGCAGGGCATGGCGCTCACGGCCTTTTGCACGGTCGCCCATTTTTTGTTGACCACGGCGCTTGCCGTGCGCCGAAACCGGCAAAACCGCCGCCTGCTGCGCCTGGCGGGCCTGGCCCAAGGGGCAGACCCGGCCACCGGCCTGCCCACGGGTTCGGTATTGCTGTCCAAGGTGGACGACACGTTTTGGCGTGCCGCGCGCCAGCAGGGCCAATGCACCGTGGTGTGCCTGCATTTGCACAACCTCTACGAACTGGGCGAGTCCGCTGGCCACCGCGTGGACCAGCAAATTCTGACGTCTATTACCGCGCGTATCCGCCGCGCGGTGGGCTTTCGCTGTGTGGTGGGCCTGTACCACCCGCGCTGCTTTGTGGTGGTGATCTCGGGCGTCAAACACGAGGAGTTGGTGGAGCGGACCGTGCTGCGCTTGCGCATGGTGCTGTCCAAGCCGCTCAGTGTGGTGGGGCTGGACGAAGCATTCCATACCTTCATGCCGCGTTACGGCATGGGTCTGGTCACCGTGCGTGCGGCCAGTGCAGATCCGGTGGCCGTGGTGGATGAGGCGGAGCGCCGCTCTTGGGAGAACGCGGGCAGCGCACCGCCCGCACCCGCCACCGCGTTTTGACTACCGGGCTCAGCGCCCGCCCAGCTGGGCCAAGGCGCGGGTCACTTCCTGGCTGCCTTGCGCGGCACCGCTCTCAGGCACCATGTCACCTGCGCGAGCCAATACCTGGCGCAGGTTGGCAGCCAGTGTTTCAGGCGCATTGGCATCCAGCCCTATCCACGCACCTTGTGTGAGCGTGATGTGCGCGGCCTCCACACTGCCGGCACCGGCGCACAGCGTAGTGCGGGTGGGCGCGCCCTCGGACACCAGCACCAGCATGGCGGGCACCACGGCCTCCGGCTTCAAGGCGGCTAGTACGGCCTCGGGCATCAGGCCTTCGGTCATGCGGGTGGCAGCCGTGGGGGCCAGGCTGTTGACATGGATGTTGTTCTTGGCGCCTTCCAAGGCCAGCGTTTGCATCAGCCCCACCAGGGCCAGCTTGGCGGCGCCATAGTTGCTTTGGCCAAAGTTGCCGTAGAGGCCGGAGCTGGAGGTGGTCATGAGAATGCGACCGTACTTTTGCTCGGTCATGTGCGGCCACACGGCTTTGCAGCAATGCACGGCGCCCATGAGGTGCACGTCCACCACGGTGCGGAAGTCGGCAATCTCCATCTTGGCGAAGCTCTTGTCCCGCAGGATGCCAGCGTTGTTCACCAGAATGTCCACCCGGCCCCAGGCATCCACGGCCTGCTGCACCATGGCCTGCACCGCCTCAAAGTCGGTAACGGAAGCACCATTGGCCATCGCTTCGCCACCCGCCGCGCGAATCTCCGCCACCACAGACTCTGCGGCGGAGAGAGAGCCGCCGGAGCCATCGCGCGCACCGCCCAGGTCATTCACCACCACTTTGGCGCCGCGTGCGGCCAAGGCCAAGGCGTGTTGGCGACCCAAGCCGCCGCCTGCGCCCGTTACGATGGCCACGCGGCCTTTGAAATCCAGATTCATCACTCGTCTCCTCGGGTTGTGGGTTCCGACCAAGGGCCCATCCGTAGGCCCCCCGTCAGCTGCAGGTACTTTAATTCAAGCAGTTGCTCACCAAAAAACAAAACTGAAATAACCGTCCCATGCAAGACACCCTGGAACCTGCCACCGGCGCCCCCCGCGATGCCGCCACCGTGGTGCTGCTGCGCGATGCCCACCACGGGCTGGAAGTGTTTTTGATGAAGCGCAGTGGCCTCTCTGACACCTTTGGCGAGGCCTATGTGTTCCCCGGTGGCAAGCTGGACGCGCAGGACAGCAGCCCCGAGGCCATCGAAGCCCTGGATGTTCCTACCGCCACGCTGCCCCAGCAAATGAACGAGGCCGAACTCAGCCCCACCATGGCGGCCAGCCTGTTGGTGGCAGCGCTGCGCGAGCTGACCGAGGAAGCCGGCATCCGTCTGCCCGCCAGCGCCCTGGTGCCCTGGAGCCGCTGGATCACGCCGCGCATGGCGGCGCTGAGCAAAAAGCGCTTTGACACCCGCTTCTTCCTGGCCCTCTCCCCCAGTGACCAAGTGGCCAGCCACGACAACTTTGAAACCACCGCCAGCATCTGGCTCCGCCCCAAGGATGCGCTGCAACGCTACTACCGCGGCGAGATCGACATGGCACCGCCCCAAATCATGAGCCTGGGCCACTTGGCCCGCTACCAAAGCGCAGCAGAGGCGATGCAGGCGGCTAGCCAGCAGCAGCCGCCTTGCATCTGCCCAGAAAATTTCAGCGAGCAGGACGTGGTAGTGCTGTGCTACCCCGGCGACCCGCGCCACTCGGTGCCTGAGCGCGCCCTGCCCGGCCCCACCCGGCTGGTGGTGCGCAACAAACGCTTTGTTCCGGTGGACGGACTGGACAGTTTGTGGGCTTGACGCCAACAATATTTGCTATCACCTTAGGAGCTGCTCGCGCAGTATCCATATGGCCTAGAGGCCAATTTGATGCCTAAGCCGGTATGGAGCGGCGTACCCACGCATCCACATCACTGGGCTTGACCAGCGTGCGCATGTCGTCAAACGCCAGCTGCGCTTCGGGGTAATGGCGGCGCAGCAGGTTGAGCCACTGCTTCACACGGCCGGCCTGCTGCTTTTGCTCCAGGCGCGTGCTGGCCACTTGCCAGAAGGCGTGCATGAGCGGGCCCAGGTCTTGCCAGGTCCAGTCCTCCCCCGGCTGGGCGATGCTGCCGGGTGCAGTTCCCATGGTCGCCAGAATGCTGCGGGCCAGCGCCGGGCGGGCCACGATGCCGCGGCCCAACATCAATGCGCTGCAGCCGCTTTGCGCCACGGCGGCCTGGGCGTCTTGCACATTCCAGATTTCGCCATTCACCACCACCGGCACCTGTACCGCACCCCGCACATCAGCCACGCGGTCCCAGTAAGCGGGCGGGCGGTAGCCCTGGGCTTTGGTGCGGGCGTGCACCACGATCTCGGCCGCACCACCGGCCTCCAAAGCGCGGGCGCAGTCCAGCGCCAAGCTGTCATCGTTGTAGCCCAAGCGCATCTTGGCCGTCACGGGAATATGAGCCGGCACCGCCGCACGCACGGCGGCCACGATGGTGTGAAGAATTTCGGGGGCTTGCAGCAGCGTGGCACCACCGCCATGGCGGTTTACCACCTTGGCCGGGCAGCCAAAGTTCAGGTCAATACCGGGCGAGCCCATTTCGGCCAAGCGGGCCGCGTTCTCGGCCATGCAGGGCGCATCCGACCCCAGCAGCTGCGGCCACACCGGCACACCCGCATAGGTGCGCGCACCATGCGCCAGCTCAGGCACCGTGCGCAACAGTGCCTTCTCGGACATCAGCGTGTGCGTGATGCGGATGAACTCCGACACGCACTTCTCCACCCCGCCCACACGGGTCAGGATGTCGCGCAACACAAAGTCGAGAAGCCCCTCCATGGGGGCGAGGTAGATACGGACGGGCACGGGGATGGGGAGAGGCGGCTGAAGAGGAATCAGGGGCGCATTGTCACCGCATTCCAATCTCCGGGCGGCATGTGGCGCTAGTCGATATTCGCAAGCACGGCGCCGTCGATCAAGTTCCAACGCGCAATAACGCCCTTGCCGCAGGCCAGTCGGGTGACCGGCCCCGTGCGCTCGGAAGTGAGAGCCTGGTTATGCGTCGCCACGCATCGCAGCTTGGTAGGCCTCGATGTGAGGTTGCAGCGCCTCACGTCGTGCGAGGCTTTCCTGTGACCACACTTCTTCACGTTCGTAGTATTCGGAATAGACCCGTACCGCACCTGAAAGATCGACCCACGGCTGTTTGGACTGGGTGAAGATATGAACGTCCGGCGGGAGCACGTCCGGGTTGTCCAGTGTGCCGACGCGAATGAACTTGGTGATGGGACCGGCGCTCGAATAGTGGCTCCAGACGGCGACCTTGCAGACAGGACATCTGGCGATCCTTTGCCCCTTCCCACTCTCAGATGGCGTGTTGACGATCTCTGGTTCAACGCCCAAATTCGTCACTCGGTCCGATTCAATCATCGCGTTTAGCGCGAATGCAGAGCCTGACTCTCGCTGGCACCAGCGGCAATGGCAACAGTTCACTACCAGTGGCGCTGACTCCATGCGGTAGCGAACAGCCTTGCAGTCGCAGCCGCCTTCGGCTTTGAATTGAGATGTGTGCGGCATATGCGTGTTGATTGTCACCGCACGCCTTGCAGGCTACCGCCACCAACAGCCCTTGTGACCGGGCAGTTGACGACGATGTCGGTGACTTGGAGGGAGACAAGGCCCTTCTCCTCAGCGGATAGAAGTTCCTCTTCAGACTTGAGTTCGGGACCGACGCCGGGTGCCTTGCGTGTAACCATGACGAGACGCCAGAGCGGGCTATAGGCCTGGTCCGTGTTACCGGCGCCAACAGGGCGGGGAGCTGATTGAAAAATGCTGATCTGCTCTCCCCCAGAAAACTTGTACACACGCTCAAGGACGGAGGGCCGAGAAGCAATGGCATCGCGTAGTCGCGGTGCATAGTTCAAGCCAGCTGCACGCGCCATCGCCGCATCCGAGATGTCGGTTGTGATGTATTCAACTTGCCGCCCGTCAACCCAAGCGCGGCTCAGCGG
>JACCDT011270077.1_pt1 | contig 10063 bp, 8 predicted proteins | sample 7446291 | NCBI WGS metagenome assembly JACCDT01 (sample SAMN15323446, study PRJNA562643) | freshwater metagenome | isolation source: river surface water | place: USA:Blue River Watershed | collected 2017-08-17 | reverse complement strand
TGCTCGCGAGCCTGATCGGGACCACGATCGAATACTTCGACTTCTATATCTTCGGCACCGCAGCGGTGCTGGTCTTCCCGAAGCTGTTCTTTGGCGAATCCGATCCGACCATCGCCATGCTGCAGTCACTGGCCACCTTCGGCCTGGCCTTCGTCGCACGCCCGGTGGGCTCGGCCCTGTTCGGCCACTTCGGCGACCGTATCGGGCGCAAGGCGACGCTGGTGGCGTCTCTTTTGACCATGGGGATGTCGACAGTCTTCATCGGCCTGCTGCCTTCGTATGCGTCGATCGGCATTGCCGCGCCGATCATGTTGGCCGTCCTGCGCTTCGGCCAGGGCCTGGGCCTCGGCGGTGAATGGGGCGGTGCGGTGCTGCTCGCCACCGAGAATGCGCCAGCGGGCAAGCGCGCGTGGTACGGCATGTTCCCGCAGCTGGGCGGACCGGCCGGCTTCTTCCTGTCGGGCAGCGCCTTCCTGATCCTGACCACGCAACTGCCGGAAGCCGACTTCCTCGACTGGGGCTGGCGCATTCCGTTCGTCTCCAGCGCACTGCTGGTCTTCGTCGGCCTGTACGTGCGTCTGAACATCACCGAGACGCCGGAATTCCAGAAAGTGCTGGACAAGCACGAGCGCGTGAAAGTGCCGATGATTGAGGTCTTCACCCAGCACACCCGCCCGCTGCTGCTCGGCATGTTCTCGGGCATGGGCCAGTTCGTGCTGTTCTACCTGATTACTGTCTTCACGCTCAGCTGGGCCACGACCTCGCTCGGCTATCAGCGCAAGGACTTCCTGATCCTGCAGCTGGTGTCGGTGGTGTTCTTTGCGTTGTTCATCCCGGTGGCCGCAAAGATCTCGGACCGCTTCGGCCGCACTGCGGCACTGCGCTCGGGCGCTATCGGCATTGCGCTGCTCGGCCTGGTGCTGGGCCCGATGCTGCAGGCCGGCGCATTCTCGACCGTGCTTGCACTGTCGATCGGCATGGCGCTGATGGGTATGTGCTTCGGTCCGCTGGGCACGCTGATGTCGGACCTGTTCCCGGCTGAAGTGCGCTACACGGGCGCGTCGCTGGGATTCAACCTGTCGGCCATCGTCGGCGCATCGTTCGCGCCGTACATCGCCACCTGGCTGGCGACCCACATCGGACTGCAGTTCGTCGGCTACTACCTGTCGGCGATGGCCATGGTCAGCGTGATCGCGCTGACGCTGGTCAAGCGCATGGAGAAGTAAGCATCAGCATCCGCAGTACCCAAAGCAGCACGCGCCGACGCGGTGAAGATTCAAAGGCGCTCAACAACACCACAACAAAGGAGCAGCGATGAAGAAGTTTGGAGTATTGGCATCCCTGCTGGCGGCACTGTGCATCAGCACGGCCCCGTCGGCGCAATCGCAGGAACTGTACTGGGCATCGAGCGGCACCTTCGGCCCCTTCAACATTCAGGGCCTGATCCCGACCTTCCCGGAAGCGAAGCAGATCACGATCCCGGTCTCGATGTGGATCCTGAAGCACCCGAAGGGCCTGGTGGTTTTCGACACGGGTAACAACGTCGCGATTTCGGATGGCCTCGACAACTGCAAGAAGTACTGGGCGGCCGGCCTGTGCGACTTCATCCAGCCGAACCAGAAGCGCGGCGATGTCATCGACATGCAGCTGAAAAAGCTGGGCTACAAGGCCGAAGACGTGAAAGTCGTCGTCACCTCGCACACCCACCTCGACCACGCCGGCAACATGGCGATGTTCCCGAAGGCGATCCACGTAATCCAGAAGAAGGAGCTGTACCAGGGCTGGTGGCCGGAGAAGTTCCAGGGCCGCGCACCGGTGGGCCTGTTCATGATGGCTGATATCGCTGCTGCGCGCGAATTCAACTACCTGGAACTGGATGGCGAATACGACCTGTTCGGCGACGGCACCGTGAAGCTGTTCCCGACCCCGGGCCACACCATCGGTCACCAGTCGATGAAGGTCAAGCTGCCGAAGACGGGCACCGTGATCATCACGCAGGATGCGGTGGCCATGCAGGAAAACCTGGATGGCTACGTGTCGGGCCTGAACTACAGCGTTCAAGCGTTCAGCGACTCCGTGAACCGCATCAAGATGATGCGCGACCTCGAAGGCGCGCAGATCCTGATGTCGCATGACGCGGGTCAGTTCGCGAAGATGGGGGATCGCTGGCACAAGTAATTGGGCCGGTTTTTTCGATTGTGAGAATGCCTCCTTCGGGAGGCATTTTTTCCCGCTATCCCAGTCGCCCTATCCGAATACCTGCCTCCTCAACATGCGCATTCAGCGCAAATCGAGCGGTCTCGAATCGCTTACTAAATCGCTTCTCGGCATTGAGTCTATCGATGAATGTTCGCGCCAATTCGTCGGCGTCTCGCCAAATTTGATTACTCACGCACGCATGAATATTTGCCGCCGCAAGCGCATCCGGGATACCTCCGCCGCTGCGGGGAGCCAAAGCCATCGGCGACATATCGTAGGCCGGCGCAATGTCGTAAGGACGACCATCTTCGGTAACAAACGACAGGTTTCCGCCGTGCATATCCGAATTTCCAATCAGGATTCCGAATGCCCACAGCAAGGCAGTGGCTCTGGCAGCCTCTTTGCGTATATGCCTACCTTCGGCAAGTCGAATAGCAATGACAGGCCAAGGCTCGGATGCAGCGCCTACAAAGGCAGCATCCAATGCCGTCAATGAGAAAAGTGCACGCCTACCTAATGCTCCAATTCGATCAAAACGATCCACTTCCAGAAAGCGTTGTGCACCACTATCGATGACACGCGTCGTTGATGAAGGTATGCCTGCAGCTCGCAAGGTTTCCAGCGCCAGATGTTCAGCCAACAGCAAGTCGCGCCACCGTTCCGACACCGGGCCCTCCTCTGCCTCACTGAACTTCACCAGCACATGGCGAGCGCCCTCTGGCGTCATAGCGTAGGCGGTGAACTTTGGCTGCTCCCCTCCGGCCGAGGACCCGGGAATCTCACCTCGGGCTGCCTCTTGTGCCAGACGCGCGTATGTCTCCGGCTTTTGATCGGCAGCGATAGGACTGCAATGGGAGGCCTCAAGGAAGCGACTCCGCGCCACATCGCCCAGCAGCAAATTCCCGACGACATCGTGGCCATGTATCAGCAGCGCCTTCAGCGCATGGGTATCGCTCCAGTCGGAAAGCCTGTCGGGCAAGCCAAGCCCACTCGCGTACCGAGCGCAGTACGCACGCCCCAGATATCCCTGAGGCAGCATGTCAAACAACCACCATGGCAAGCCCTCGCTGTACACAGCCGCTCCGGCATCTTCCTGCATCACGAAGCCCTCGGGACGCACAGGCACCAAGATGCCGAGGCGAGCGATCTGCCCCGCGACATCTACCCGATACACGGGGATGTCAGGCAAGCCACGAGCCACGTCCCGCAATGCATATTGAATAGATGGCCCTGCCCCGATCCGGACAACTTCGGAAGTTTGCGCAGCCAGTGCCCGCGACAGTGTCGGCTGACTTATCTCCAATTTTTCAAGGAGTTGGCGCGCGGACCGAGGCCCGCCGGAGAGCGCGGCCCGGATTCCGTCAGCGTACTGAGCCATGAAGATGAATAGATAAATGAATAGATTATTGAATATATTTTATTTAAAATTCGCGATTTTGCAAATGAAATTTGCTGAAAATCAGCAGTGTAGAGACCAGCAGGTTGACCTATGAATACGAAACGGCATTCCACTTGGCAGACGAAACACAGTGCGTGTAGGCTTTTTCTTGAGTGCATGGAGAGTTGACTCTCAGCCTCACATGCCACATCCAAACACAATGCAGCACAACTGCAAATGACATATTCGCTGAATATTTTCCATAGAAATGCAAATAATTATTTGTTTTTTATCGTTATAATTGTTATTGCATACAAAATATGTTCTAATTTCTTTCCCCCAAATGCCTTTGGAGGTCTCCGTGACCGAAGACATCAAGAAGCGTGCAGGCACTGAACTCTCTCCAATTCGTGACCCGCGGGCACGCTTCATTGATCTCGCCAACAGGCGAGTTAACCGCGCCATAAAGGACCTTCGGCTCGTTGGCAACCTGTCGAATCGGCGCGTGTATAAATACGATGATGCGGATGCAAAAAAGATAATTCGAGCGCTTCAAGCGGAAGTCGATGTGCTGAAGGCCCGCTTCCGTGGCGACAGCGATGATGACGGTTCGCTCTTCTCACTCTGAGGGTTGAGACAATGGCTAAAAGACTCGCTTGGTTTCATCCACCAGTCGCCCGTTATGATCAACAAGGGCGAGGGGTTTCTGATCACAACTTCAGGCACGAGGCTCGAAGCCTCCTCGCCATTTTCATCCGTGAGCTATTGCAGAATGCTTTGGACGCAAGATTGCCGGGCGGCGAAAGTCCGGTGAGCGTGCATATTCGTTGGTTGAACGCCTCTCAAGTTGATGAGCAGTACCTCAATGAATGCATCAACCCCGATTTAATAGCAAGATTGAAAGCATCATCCGGGAAGGACATTACCCACGACCGCGAGAAGCCGGTAGCTCTGGTGGTCGAAGATTTCGGCACGATGGGTTTGCAAGGAACTTGGCGAGACTCAACGGTTGATGGTAGTGACGAGAACTACAACGCCTTCTGGTTTCGCGAGGGTGAAGGTGCCAAGGGCGAAAGCAGTAGCAATGGTGGGGCTGGTCAGGGGAAAATTTCCTTCTACCTTAGGAGCACTGTACGCACCCTTCTTGGTTTGACGGTCCGCGCAAACGATGGGCAGAGCCTTTTGCTGGGCCGTGCAGTCTTCAACCGAGACTATCGCCTGAATGATGGCGCACCAAAGTTCAAGCGAATCGCCTATTGGTGTCGCGAGGATAACGGAATGCCCCTCCCGGCACAGGACGCACCGGAGATTGATCGATTCAAGAAAGCCTTTCTCTTAAAGCGCAAAGTCGAGCCAGGCCTAAGCTTGGTCCTTCCCTATCCTCAAGACCATCAGCCTGGGGAGGCGCTCAAGGTTGTACTGGGCGAGTTTTTCTTCCCGATCGCCCGTGGGCGGCTCATTGTTCACATCGATGACATCGAGATCTCGGCAAGTACCATTGTTGACTTAGCGACCGAGCATCTGACTGATGACGAGGTCATAGATGCGTTGGGTATTAGCCTGACCGCTGGATACCGCGCTTTTCTATCTGAAATTATCTCTGCTGAAGCTGACGGTTGGACGCCGGTGCTAATGAACGATAACTGGAAGGATGGATCAGCGTTATTACCAGCACATTTCCCCGAAGGTGCGGCTGACTCGCTCAAGCAAATGCTTGCCCACGGCGACCGGATCCATGTACGTTTTCCATTGACCGTGCGAAGGCGCAACCAGTCACCGGCCAAGACCTTCGTCGATATCCACCTTCAGGTACCAGATAACCTGAAGTTTTCAGAGGAGGCATACATCCGCCAGGATCTCCTAATTGGAGAGGAGCGGAAACTCAGAAATGCTCATCACCTTCCGAAAGCTCGGGCGCTAACTTTTGTTTTTGATGAGCACCTTTCGCGTTTTCTAGCGGATGCTGAGGAAGCGTCACACTTGATCTGGAATGCATCAAGAGAAAAACTCCAAGAAAACTGGATGAACGAGAAGGAAATCCTTCGACTGGTTCGCCAAGCATCTTCCAGGCTCCTAGCCTTCCTAGCCGCCGAAGAGGGTAAGCGAGATGTTCGAGCCCTTGCCCGCTTCTTTGCACGCCCCTCGCCCGAAGGACCGAAAAAAAACGAAGGTGCCAACAAAAACAAAGGTGGGGATTTGCCTCCACCACCCCCAACACCTCCAACCCCCGAGCCGAAGGTCTTCGACATCATTCCGAAGTCTACTTCTGTCGAGCTTAAAGGACTTGGGGAATCAAGTATTGTCGAAGGGGAAGGATACATAGAAATAGCTTACGAAGAACTAGGTGCAGACGCGTTCAAAAATTATGATCCATTCGACTTCGACTTTCGCAGCGATTCGGAGTATCCAGTGACAGGCACCGGATGCGAAGTTTTAAAAAAGCTTAGCAATCGTATTGTTTTCAAGGCTCTTGATCCAAATATGAAGCTGACCGTATCGGGCTTCGACCCTAATTTGCGGTTAGTAACACGACTTGTTTTCAAGGAGGCAGCCGATGGCTCGGATGAAAAGGAGGAGTAATCCAACGGGTCTAATCGAACTTAGCGATGTTCAAGTCAAGATTGAACTGACTGAGGTGGGAGACGAACGTAGCTTCGCGCTTAAAAACATTAATTTGGGGAAGGATGTCCTTCCTTCAGAAGCGATAGTGGTATGTGTAGTAAGAGCCGGTCGGTCCGCTGAAAGATACGAACTTGGCCGCCTTGATTCATGGGACAAGTCTCCAAAAGTTCTTCGCGATATAGACGCCTCAGAGGTACCCAAATTTCGTGTACTGATTAGGGATCCGAATTCTCCCAAATTGCTGGCCAGCGCGGAGAACATACGGCTGCGAGATCCCGGCCAAAGTGAAAGTCTTATTCCGATTGATATCGTAGATCTTGGTCAGCTTGCATGGCGCTATCGAGAGGACGACGAAGACGGTGCTCCAACGTTGCAGGTCAACAAACTGCTATATCCCAGTGCAGCAGCTGCCGAGCAGGATGCCCAGTTTATCGGCTTGGTACTTCCTGAAGCTCTTCGCCGGGTGTGCTGGACCATAGTCGAAGTACCAGACGGTCTCGATGACCCTAGCAATTGGCGGAGCCAGTGGGTCTGGTGGCTAACTGGATTGGGAGTCACCTTACCCCCTCCGCCTAAGTCTGCAAGCCAAGCGGCTGACATATGGGTAGAGGGAGTCGTTGAAAAGTTTTGCTGCGCACACAACTTCTGCACTAAGTTGCTGGCTCAGCGAGAAGTTGACGGAGGCAAGTGAGCATGAAGATTCGGCGACTCACAGAGGAAGGGCTATCGATGTTTAGCGCATGGCTGGCCGATGGCCAAGGCGATGATCCTCCGTCTGTATTGATATCGGGTGATATCGTGACGGAGCCATGTTTCGACGAGGAAGTTGACGAGTCACATCAGTTCACCACCCGATATGACTTTGGTGTTTATTTGGTGCGCATCCTCGCCGGACACTCCATGAACGAGATTATGGACGAAACGTTTGATGCGATGTGGGCTTGGTTATCCGTCGTCTACTTTAAGCAACTTCGCAAGAAAAACAAGAAATCGGGTCGATTCCAGAGCTCCGAGCATTTTATTGTTGAGCGTCGTGGCATAAAGGGAAGCCTAGCTTATCGACAGGCACCAAGGACCTGCTACGAACTCGTCCAGGTTCATGGTGAAGCTGCACGTGTGTGCCTTGCAAGACCAATAGATACCTTCGGAGACATTGCCGAACAGCTGGCATCTCGTAGCTACCTTGCTCGCAATCGAGGATTCATCGGGGCGGCAGCACGGCTCTACGTTCGGAACGACACAATCGTGCGCGGCGCGGGAAGCTATCCGATTAAACCTTCGAAGCGGAAGGAAGGGGATCGAAAGGGATACGGAGGTGTGCGCCGCTTGGAGCAGCGGTTGTCGAAGCTTGAGCTAACTTACGATGCTGCGTCCATGACGTCTGATGAGATCGTAGATATTTTGCCAAAGGAATTTTCTAAGTTTAAACCCACAGCCGCCGCAAAAATTGCATCGGACTAGTATCAAACTCGCGGGAGAATGGATAAGCATTAACCAATATTTCCAGCGTGCGCCTGAATTTAAGAAGCTTTCTAATCCGAAGCACACGACTAAGACGCCTGCCACAGATGCTTACGAATGAAACAAAAAGAGACGTACTTAAATCGTGGAGGATAAATATTCAATTTTTTGAATTTGAATTAAAGAGCTAGCTATTGAAGCTAAAGCATGTACATTTTTTTGATGAGGACACTCACCACATTCGCAATCTTGTTTGCTAATAGCGGTGGTACAGCGTTTCCTACTTGGTGGAATTGCTGAGTCCGATTTCCCTGAAAAAAATAGTTATCAGGAAAAGTCTGCAAGCGCGCGGCTTCCCGGACAGTAAGGCTTCGGCACTGCATCGGGTCGTAGTGAATGAAGTAATGACCGTCTTTGGAAATGTGGCTAGTGACTGTTGTCGCAGCTCCCCCTCTCAGTTGAACCCGGAAGCGATCGGAAAATTTTCCCGACTCCCAGTTCTCATGGTTCGGTCTGAGTCCATCAAGTTGAAATTCTTCGTGTCCTTTGGGAGATCGCCCTCGAGCTGCTGTAAATGCTGCCGAATATGCATAGCGGAGAAGATCGCTGGCCATGTGTCCACGCGATTCATGGTTGAGCCAAACCGTCACCCTCGAATCCGCGTACCAGCCCTCCAGATCCGGAGCAGATGGCTGCAGTTTGGCATCCCTCGGAACGCGAAGTCCTCCACTTGAAAGTCCACCCTTCAAGCTTTTGCTGTACTTACTTAATACTGCAGCGAGATCATGATAGGCAGGTTGCAAACTGGCTTCTCGCTCCAGATCGGAAAAGTGCTTCTTGATGAGCGCAGTCCAGCGAGTATCGCTATCTTCCTGCTTACTTAGTTTGCTTCGCAAGGGAGGGAGATGATCAATTGCTTCACCAACTGATCGACTGGCACTGCGAACCAGCTGCTCTGGCTCAATTGGGCTCGAACCGTCGCATAGGTCCTTTCGCACGCCGAGGAGAATAACTCGATGACGCGCCTGAGGAACTCCATACTCTTCGGCCCTGACAATGAAGTCGCGTGCGTCAATTTCGTCAGCACTTTGGTTCTGTTCGAGGTCGAAATAGGTCGGGCAAGTGAGGGAGTAGATTCTGTAGCCTGCAGCTCCGGCCTTGCGCTTGTTGAGTGCCTTGTCCGGATCCGCCAGATCATGAAGAATCGTATGGAAGATCTGCTTCCCATCTACTCTGGAAGAGAGGATGCCTTTGACGTTCTCCATCACGAATACTGCCGGTCTGTACTGCTGGATGATCCTGAGATATTCGCGATAAAGGAAATGCCTGTGATCCTCCTCCGGCTTGTAATCCAACTTGCCCCGGTTCCTGGATCGTCCAACAAGGGAATACGCTTGACATGGTGGCCCGCCAATCAGGACCCAAGGTGACGCCTCACTGAGACCATACTCTTTAAGGATCTTGTCGAGAGTGCGGTTGTCTTCCTTATCACCTAGTGTGAGCTGACGAGCCTCATGCTCAGCTTCTCGACGCGCCAGTTCGGCAGCATCGTCAAGGCTTGTTGCTGGGTCAAAAGGATTTCCGACTCCTTCATTACAGAAGCGGTAATACGGCTCCAGGAACTCCTTTCCCTGCCGTTTGAGATTCCGATAGAAGGCACGAAGGCGTAGCGTCTGGTGAGCCGATGCCTCCATCTCTGCAGATACAATAATTCGGAACGGATCACCTTCAACAGACGAGAATCCTTCACCCAAGCCCCCAGGGCCTGCAAACAAGTCAACTATCGGAATCAAATCTGGTCGTTTCATTTTTTGTATTCGAGTTTGCGAAGCTTTTCCAGGATACCAAGAAGCATGGACGTAGTCGATAGCGCCACTCGCTCGAGGATGATGGCTGGAATCGGGCCGAAGAATACCAAACCGGAATTGGCGGTGCGTCGCTTCCTGCATGGGATGGGCTTCCGATATCGGCTTCACCAAAAGGGACTCCCCGGCAGCCCGGATCTAGTATTACCAAAATACGGAGTAGCGATTTTTGTTCATGGGTGCTTCTGGCACCGACATCAGAATTGCAGGTTTTCGACAATGCCGGCTACCAATCCAGCCAGATGGTCGGCAAAATTCCGGGCGAATGAGGCTCGCGACAAAAGAAATATGAATGATCTGCTGGCTGCTGGATGGCGAGTCATCGTCTTGTGGGAATGCGGACTGCGGGGCTCGGATTTGCATTCGCGTCTGGATTGGCTACCCAAGGCCATCAAGAACTGGAAATCCTCCTGTCATTTTCAGAAGACGACTGCACCAATCAACGAGACATGAAGCCTGCTGTGCATACGGCTCCTGACAGCCCGATATCAGGACTCCTCTGCACGAAACTCGTCTATGCTCAATACTCGTGTGCACC
>JACCDT010667425.1_pt1 | contig 10064 bp, 9 predicted proteins | sample 7446291 | NCBI WGS metagenome assembly JACCDT01 (sample SAMN15323446, study PRJNA562643) | freshwater metagenome | isolation source: river surface water | place: USA:Blue River Watershed | collected 2017-08-17 | reverse complement strand
CCGGCTGGCGCAACGGACTGCTGGGGCGGCTCGAACGCCTGCCCCTCGTCTGGAAGGATATCCGGACCTACGGATTAAATCAGAAGAATGAGCAGATGTTCGTGCGCATATCATCGAACGCGAGGGTGGAGGATTTGTTTGCCGATCCCGCGAATGGGGGGTTGTTTGAAGCGCTTAGCCGATTGGGCGTATATAAAGATAGCCCTTGGAAGTAACATTGTCTCGTTCCGGGTGGCGGGTGGCAGCCCTGGGTGGCAGGTGGCGGGTGGATCCAGGTGGCTGGTCACTCCAGCTTATCCCCACGTGACTTACGGGAGATAATGAGACGGTTAAGCATCCTGCAGACGACGGAATAATCTTCGATGGCACGATCCGCCTCTGAAGTAGGAATCGCACCTAGCTTACCAGCCACGCCGAGCTGGCTCTTACATTCTTCAGCGGAAGCGATCGCAATCTGGAAGAACCGAACTCCTTCTCGGCTGTATCTGCGTCCATCTCCTTCTGCGATATTACTGGATACCGACAGTCCCGCTCGGCGGATTTGATTACGAAGCACCCCGTCACCTCGATAGAGGCGACCGTCGGTCAGCCGGTAAATCTTCTCAGACAACTCGTTGGCCAGTGTCAGTACGCGCAGTTGAATCGGGGCAGCACACATAGTCAGATCATTGCCCAATCCCGGTTAGGTTAAACGCCAGACACTACCCAGCCTGACCTAGGCCCTTCCCGCCACCAGCCACCTGAGGCTGCCACCTGCCACCCGAGAATGTCAGGTATCTAACTATCCGGTCTCCGGTCTCCCCTTGCTGCTAAAACGATGAAGGCTGTCACCTGCCACCCGAGAATGTCAGGTATCTAACTATCCGGTTTCCGGTCTCCCCTTGGTGCTAAACTGAAGCCAACTCTATTTTAAAATGACTCCAAACAGAATCTACCTCTCCCCGCCCGACATCGGCTCCGCCGAAATCGAACACGTCCTGGAAGCCTTCCAATCCAATTGGATCGCGCCGGCCGGTCCGAATCTCGACGCGTTCGAAGAAGATTTCGCCGTCATCGTCGGCTCGAAGCACGCCGTCGCCGTCTCTTCCGGCACCGCCGCGCTGCATCTCGCCCTGCGTCTCGCCGGCGTCGGCCCCGGCGACGAAGTCCTCTGCTCGTCGCTCACCTTCGTCGCTTCCGCCGCGCCCATCACTTATCTCGGCGCCAAGCCCGTCTTCATCGATTCCGAGGAACGCAGCTGGAACATGGACCCCGCGCTCGCGTGCGCGGTCATCGAGCAGAAGGCCAGGGCCGGCAAGACGCCCAAGGCCTTGGTGCTCGTCCATCTCTATGGGCAGTCGGCGGACATCGCCCCCATCAAGGCCTGTTGTGACCGGCACGGCGTGAAGCTCATCGAGGACGCCGCCGAAGCCCTCGGCGCGACGTATGGCGAAGCCTCGCCCGGCTCGTTTGGCTTGGCCGGCATCCACTCCTTCAACGGCAACAAGATCGTCACCACCGGCGGCGGGGGCATGTTGGTGACGAACGACGCCGAGCTGGCCAGGCAGGCGCGTTTCCTGGCGACCCAGGCGCGCGACGCCGCCCCGCACTATCAGCATTCCACCATCGGCTACAACTACAGGCTCAGCAATATCTCCGCCAGCATCGGACTCGGACAGCTCACCCGGTTATCCGGCAAAGTCTCGCGTCGGCGGGCGCATTTCAAAGCGTACGCCGAGGCCTTCCGGTCTTTGCCCGGCGTGACCATGCAGCCCGAGGCTGCCTGGGGACAGTCGACGCGTTGGCTGACCTGCCTGACCATCGACCCTGCGATCGCCGGCGTCACTCGCGAGCAGGTGCGCCTCGCGCTCGAAGCCGAGAACATCGAGGCCCGCCCCGTCTGGAAGCCCATGCATCTCCAGCCCGTCTTCGCCGGCGCCGAAATGCACGGAGGCAAGGTCAGCGAACGCCTCTTTGACCAAGGGCTGTGCCTGCCTTCCGGGGCTGGAATGTCCGAAGAGGACCGCAATCGAGTCATCGTAAGCTTCACGAAGGCCTTCGCCCGGTAGGGTCAACACTACGTGCTGACCTAGGGGTCTTAGGTAGGGACGTGATCACCATCGCGTCCTCCCTGTTCACTAATGACGTTAGGACAGCACGTGGTGCTGTCCCTGCCTCGAAGCACCTGAAAGCATCATCCGGCCCCTGTCCCCGCCCCTAATTTTCATCCCACTTTTGCACTTTTGCACAGGAGCTCCGCTCCGATTTGCACCTTTGCACTGCCTCTAATCCCCCCTCTTGCCCCCACCCGCCGTCATCGTCTTCGCTGGTCCTCGTGATCGCTATCAGTCCGCTTTGGCCTTGCAGGAGAATCATGCCTTAGAAGCGTTGGTCACGGAGGCCTATTTCTCGAAATTCTGGGCGGAGACCGGACTGGCTGGTAAGAATTTCCATCGTTTCGCCAAGGCTAGGCACCATCCGGACATTCCGGCGACCAAGGTCGTCCGATCTTATGGCGCCTTCGTCCGAACCATTAAGGCCCGTTTCGACCGCCGGAAAGACTCGCCCCATTTCGCGGAGGCGGACCGACTTCTGAGCGAGAAAGCTGGCCATGTCGCACTCTCCCGGGGAGCGCCGCTCATCGCCTATAGTTACTACGCCGACGCCGCCTTCCGGATGATGGAAAACTCTGGGCTGCCCAGGGTGCTCTTCCAGGTCCACCCTAACGGAAAATACCTGAGGGAACTCTTTCAGCGTGAAATCGAGAATGTCCCTGAAGCGAAGGCATCACTGATGGAGGAGACCGAGATGTCGCCGCTGTTCGCGCATAATGATGGAACCTTTGCGCAGGCCGATGCCGTGATCTGCGCCAGTTCTTTCACGCGGCACTCCTTGGCGGATGCCGGATCGAAGGCGCCGGCGCATGTCGTCGGCTACGGCGTCGACCTCGAGCTCTTCTCCGCCCGGACCGAAGCGCCCGTCGCCAAGCCGCTCACCATCGGCTTCGTCGGCGCCCTTTCCCAGCGTAAGGGAGCACGCTACCTGCTCGCAGCCTTGGCCTCTCTCCCGAAAGGCGCCGCTCGCCTGGTCATCTATACCCGCGCTACGGTGGACCGGGACCTCATCCGAGGCTTCGAGGGCGTCGACGTCGAAATCTGCGGAGGACTATCCGACGCGGCCCTGGCGGCCAACATGAAGCGATGCGACCTCATCGCCCTACCTTCGATCGCGGAAGGATTCGGCCTGGTCATCCTCGAGGCCATGGCCTGCGGGGTGCCCGTCCTTTGCACCACTAGCACCGGCGGGGCTGATTTCATCCAGCACCGCCGGAACGGCCTGCTCATAGCACCCGGCAGCGCCGAAGCGATCCACCATGAACTCGACTGGGCCCTGGCCCATCGTGACGAACTCTTCCAGATGGGCAGAGCCGCCCGCATCGAAGCCGAAAAGCATACCTGGGCCGAATACCGCCGTAAGTTCTTCGCCGCTTATTCTTCCGCCGTCGGCGCCTAATGGCTGACGTCTCAATCAGTGCTACCAGCCACCAACTTCTAACCGCCAACACCTTCCGTTAATGTCCTTCGCCCGCATCCTCCGCACAAGCACCCTTATGGGGGGGGCGCAGATTGTCATCCTAGTGGCAGCATTTGTACGCGCGAAAGCTGTCGCCCTCATTCTGGGCGCTTCAGGTGTCGGACTCATCGGTATCTTTAACGCTTTTAGCGCTAATATTACCTCTTTGGCCGGGTGGGGTCTGGGCACTTCGGGCGTTAGATTGATTGCGGGAGCAACTGAAGAAAGCAGGGCCGCCAAGGTAGCGGCCGTCCGTCGGATGGGGTGGGCGCTAAGCCTGCTCGGGCTTTTTTTGGCGTTAGCCCTGTTCTGGCCGGTAGGAAAGGCAACCTTTGCGACGTCACAGTATGCCATGGAGATGGCCATTGTCGCTTGCGCAGTCCCATGCTTCATCGCCTCTTCAGCATGGTCAGCAGTGCTACAGGCATCCGGCAAAATCGCCTCTCTCGCCAAGGTCCAGATAGCAGGCGCCATCACAGGTTTGTTGCTCGGACTTCCCGCCATTTACTGCTGGGGCACGTTAGGCGTTGCCATCAGTATCTTGCTCGCTGCCGCTGTTCCGGCCATCGTCCTCTGGCGCGCCGCACGGGCGGCATCCCCGCCTTCTTCGTGGGGGCGTGTGGAATTAACGGATATAAGGCAGTTAGCCAAACTAGGAGGTGCTCTAATGGTCGTGAGCTGGCTGGGTCAGCTTTCCTCTTACTTGGTTCGCCTCACGATTGTTCGTCACGAAGGCTTGGACGCTGCAGGTTATTATCAGGCCGCCCATGCTGTTTCCGGAAGTCTCCCGGGGTTCGTGTTCGCCGCCATGGGGGCGGATTTTTTCCCGCGGGTGGCGTCGGCTAAGGACGAAGCCGAGTCGCGCAAGATGACAGAAAAGCAGATTCAGGCCGGGCTGCTACTGGGTGTTCCCTTGATCATGGCGCTGTTGGTTCTAGGCAAGCACGGGCTGCGCATACTTTACGCTAGCAGCTTCGAGGCGGCCACGCCCTTGCTGACGTGGATGACTTGGGGCGTATTCATCAGGCTGATCACCTGGCCGCTTGGCTTCTGGTTGCTTGCCCGAGGCTCCAGCCGGATGCTGATTGCGATAGAAGGCGTAGCAGCGCTCGTCTCGGCGCTTGCTCCCGCGCTGCTCATCGGCCGCTTCGGGCTGATTTCCACCTCGGTTGCCTTTGCCATCTCTAATGTCATTTACGGCATCGCCGTGGCCGTCGTGTGTCGTATTCAATCTGGCGAATGGCTGGGGCGTGACGTGCGCGTTTGGGCGGTCGCGTCGGCGGTCTTGTTAGCGGCCGGCCAGTGGTGGGCAGACAGTATGACGAACGAGTACGCAGGAATCTTTCCCGTAGTCCTTGCCGGGCTGGGGTGCGCCTGGATTTATCGGCACAAGATGCGCCTGACCGATCAATGAGAAAAATTTATCTTCTACGATGAGGAAATGGATCCGCAACCTGCCGTTTTTCCCCCAGCCCGACAGGGCATGGTTTAGGCCGTCCCCCTTGTGGTGGCTCACCAGCCGATATCTCCAAGCCGATCGTGTCCATCGGATCCAGGGCGGACTAGGCAATCAGATGTTCCAATATGCGCACGCGTGGGCTTTGCAGCAGAAGTTCCCTGTCAGGGTCAAAGTCGACTTGTCGAGTTATCACGGGGGCCGCCGAGACAGGCCGTACTTACTGGAAGACGTTTTCGAGATGTCCGAGCGGTTCCCCCAGCTACCCCTGCATAAGATGTTCAAGTGCGCAGGCCTTCGTCTCGACAGAATGGACCGCAGCCAAGAGGTGAGCGTCGCCTACAAGGCCGACTTCATTGAAAGGGACCTCCGGGGGTTCGTGATAGGCTACTTCCCGTCTTTCAAGTATGTGAGCATCGCCGAGGAACAGGTTCGGCGAAATTTCCGGTTTAAGCAGGCATTGCCGCCCGGCGCGATGAAATTGGCCGAGCTCATTGCCAAGGCTGAATCAGTCGCAATTCACGTGCGAAGAGGCGATTACCTGAGGCCAGAGAACGAGAAGGCATTTTTCGGGATGTGCACGCCTGCATACTATAAGTCAGCCCGGGAAATCATCCTTCGTGCGCGTCCGTCGGCCCAGTTCTTCATATTTTCCGACGATCCTATTTGGTGCCGGGATGTCTTTGCGTCGCCCGAAGACACCGTCGTATCCGGACTGGACGGAATGCCCGACTGGGTGGACATGGCTTTGATGTCAAGGTGCCGTCATGCGATAACAGCTAATAGCAGCTTCAGCCTATGGGCTCGGTGGCTAGGCGGCATCGGCGGCGAGCATATCTGCATCGCACCGGCATATTTTTTCAATCAAGGCGCATACGGATCATCTCCCCACGACATGATGCCGGCGGAGTTTCTCCGGATCGACGAACGGGGCGAATTGAGAACAGACTTAACCCCCGCTTAGTCCGTGAAGCCACCTATCGTCATCCTGGCGTCAAGGCTCGAGCACCGTCCCCCGAGAGCATTGCGGCCCGCCGTGGTTTGGCCGTGCGCTGCCGACGGGATCTTTACCATGGACAGCGCCATTCGTTGCGGAACATCAGCCATGGCTCCAAGTTCGCCGAGCCGAACGCCTTGGCGTGCCAGGTCAATCCCTTCGCGATGGGTTATGGCGGCCAGCCGTCTAAGGTCAGGACGCTGTCCTGCGCCCCGACCAGCCTTGCGGGCGCTAGTCCCGGTGGCCGTCCTGTTCGCCGTACAAGTTTGTGCCGAAAGCCAAGATTCAACCCATGCAGGCGCTTTTCCTGCGGCATGCGTAGGAGCCGCTTGAGGATGGATGCGCCCGAAGCTTCTCGATCGATGATTAAAATCAGCGTCATTCTGCTCGCCTACCGCCAGGAGGCGTTCATCAGCGCCGCAATGGATTCGCTGCTGAATCAAGAGATGGCCCCGTATGAGGTAATCGTCGTTGACGACTGCTCGCCCGATTCCACTGCCGGGATCATCGAGCAGTTCATTATTTCGAAAAGCCGGCATTGGCATTTTATCCGTAAAGAACGTAACGAAGGCGTAGTCGCTGCCTTACGTTCGGCTCTGCGCGTCGCCTCGGGCGACGTGATTATTATGGCGGCTGGCGACGATATGTCGGGGCCAGCGAGGGTCGCTAAGACCGCGGACTTCTTCGACGGTCATCCGGAAAGTTATGGACTTATCTTGGGAGCTTCCGTGATGGACGCCGCTGGCAGGCTCACAGGCCGGACGGTAAACTACCCTTCGAGGCTTCCGGCTTGGTTAAGCACGGCCTCTCTTTCAGGGCATGACTTGATGCCGGGACTTCACGCATGCGGAGCATCGTCCGCTTTCCGTCGCGAAGTCTTTGATAACTTCGGCCCAGTCCGCGACGATGTTTACGCCGATGACCGTGTCTATGCCCTCCGGGCGATCTTGCTCGGAGGCTGCGTTTTCCTTCCCGATCTCATGGTTAGTTGGCGTGATCATGGAGCCAACCTCAGCTTCATATCAGGACGAGGGCGCGGCCCCCACCTAGTAAAGCATTTCGAGGGGTGCGCCGCGGTCATCGAGCAGCATCTGCAAGATCTCGAATTCTGGGAAAAGTCACTAGGCGGGCAAAGGCCACCGGAAAATTTAAAAGGGTTCACAACCGAGCTCAAAGCCGAGCGCTCACGGCTACGGTTACTCATTGCCTGTCATCAGTCTGGTCTGGACGTAGTTAACGTTCTGCGCACCGCCATGATCTGGCTAGCCTCAGATGGCCGCAAGTCGGGCCGACTGGCTGGCTTGTTCAAGGCTCTGGCTCAAATGCTTATTCCTTACCCCCTGCAACGGATGTTGGTCGCAGCACGTAAAAGAAATGACTGAAGCAGGCTTCATCTTGTCTCCTCATCTGGATCCGGGAGGCACCTCCCGTGACGCAGTCGAATGGGCGAACCGCTTCAGGACGATGGGCGTCCGCGTGTCCCTGCTGACCCTGCGTGCCGGCGGCGACTTCCGACGTCGTCTGGCGAGTGATGTCCCATACGAGGAGCTCGGACTTGCGGGCACATTTCTCGGAATCCCGAAGCTTCTGGCGAGGCTCAGGCGCTCACCCGCTGCTTTTGTGCTCACCAACTGCGCTACGAGCGCCTGTCTGGTCTCCCTGTTCAAGACGCTCGGCTTATTTCAGGGGCGGCTCGTATTTGTCGAGTCTGTGAATCCGATTCAGACGATACGGACTTCGGGCAAGGCAGCGCTCGCATACCGGATCATCCATCGCCATGCGGACGCCGTCGTGCATCTTTCGACTTTCGGCCAGGCATTATCTCGTCGGCTAGGGAAGGCCCGGAACTCGTTTTACATTCCCAATATCGTTTCCTCCGGGTTCTCGTCCAATCGACTAGCGAACCCGATGGGCATGCGGATGATCGCCGTTGGCAGGCTTGACGTGGTCAAGGGTTATGACCGCCTTATCGCCGCGATGCCGGCAGTTATCAGGGCATTTCCAGAAGCCACACTGCGTATCTGTGGCGAGGGGGATCAGCGTGCGATATTACAGGCACAGATCGAGCAACTAGGTCTGGCGTCCAAGGTTAAGCTCATCGGCCATGTCGACGACATCGCCGCAGAGCTTGCCGCCGCCGACTGCTTCATCCTTACCTCGCGGTTCGAGGGCATGCCCAACGCTTTGGTAGAAGCTTTCGCCGCAGGCTTGCCAGCCGTTGCCACTTCATGCGGAGGAAGTGTGCGAAGGCTGCTGATTCAGCTGGGAGCGGAGAAAGCACTGATCAAAGAAAGCCAAGACTTCACGGCCAGTTTGGTCGCCGCGCTCCGCCGCATCAAGTCTGCGGATGTCGTTTGGCCTGCGATCCACAAACGTTTCTCTGAAATTCACGACAATGACCGCAACTTCCGATTTCTTGCGGATCTTTGCCTCTCGCCGCCATCGTCACCATTAAATGAGTCTCGTCGTACTCACTAACATACCCACGCCTTACCGCACGGCGTTCTTCGACGCCTTGGCGGAGGCGGCGGCGTGCGCGGGCAAGCGGTTCCATGTGCTCTACTGCGCGAAGACGGAACCGGGGCGGCATTGGCCGTATGAGCCGGCGAAGATGAAGCACGCGCATACGGTCCTCCGCGGTTTCCATCCTTCGCTGACGGGCGTCCATACCCATCTCAACCCCGGAGTTTTGGCTGAGCTTAATCGCCTGAAGCCGGATACGCTGCTGATCGCAGGCTCCTGGAATACGCCGACGATGCTCACCGCTGGACTGAATATCTATTCGCCGGCTCCCCGTCGTTTCTTCTGGAGCGAAGGACATGCGGATGCGGCCTTACATAAGTCGGGCCTCATCGCCTGGCTTCGCCGCCGCGTCTACCGCACCTTCGATGGCTTCGCCGTTCCCAACTCGAAGAGCGCGGAGTGGGCGATCGCCCAGGTTGGTTCGCCACGCCCGATAGTCACGCTGCCTAACGCGATCAATGCCGCCTTCTTCAAGCGGCCGTCCGGCGACACTCGCAGTCAGGCTCGCGCCAGACTTGGCTTGCCCGAGAAGGGCAGGGTCTTGGTACAGGTATCTGCCCTGACGGAGCGTAAGGGCGTCCTGCCGCTGGCTAAGTCTTTCTTAGGTCTCCCCGCAGTCGAAAGGGCAGAGGCTCGGCTGCTATTCGTCGGCGAAGGCGAACAGCGCTCCGCACTCGAACGCGTGGCGGCCAGTTCTGCGGGTACGATCCGCCTGCTGGGCCAGCTGCCGCCCGAGGAAGTTCGCCAGGTGCTATGGGCCGCGGACGCTTTCGTCCTGAACACCCGCCTCGACCCTAACCCGCTTTCCGCTATCGAAGCCTCCGCGGCAGACCTCCCCGTCGTGATGTCGGCTGCTGCAGGGAATATCTCGGAAATCGTCGAAGCACCGGATGCCGGCTTCGTTATTCGCGACCCGTCCGATCCGACGGAAGCCCTGCGTGCCGTACTCGCAGCTTCGGATGAGCAGCTCGCCGCCATGGGGGCACGTGCCGCCCTCAACGCCCAACGCTTCGACGCTCCGGCCGTGGCGCGGTCGCTGATTAAACAGCTTTATCCGGCGGGCTGATTAGCCGCCTAGATTCTTGTCTCCCCAGCCGCGCCCCATGCGCGGCTTTTTTGTGCCCATTTTAGTTGGGTGCGGTTGCTGGTTAGCGGCCGGGAACAAGGCAAGCCAACTAGGTCGGTACGCAGTGCCGACCCTGCCTCGCTGCAGCTTTCTGTTCAACCGAGCCTCTGGGCCTCCGAGTCTCTCCGCATCAATTTCCCCTATACTCGATACTCTATACTCCATACTCTAGGCGGATGCTCCGGCTCCTCTTCATCCTGACACTCGTCACGCTCACGCTCCCCGCCGCCGACGTCTTCGAGCAGTACCGTCGCCTGGGCCGGGGGCTTAACATGGGCAACTCGCTGGAGGCGCCGAAGGGCGCGACCTGGGGCAAGGCCATCGACGAGGACGATTTTCCGCGCATCAAGGCGGCCGGTTTCTCCTCGGTCCGCATCCCGGTCCGCTGGGCCGACTATGCCGCGAACGAT
>JACCDT010735596.1_pt1 | contig 10066 bp, 11 predicted proteins | sample 7446291 | NCBI WGS metagenome assembly JACCDT01 (sample SAMN15323446, study PRJNA562643) | freshwater metagenome | isolation source: river surface water | place: USA:Blue River Watershed | collected 2017-08-17 | reverse complement strand
GGCAATTCGGTGGTGCTCAAACCCAGCGAAAAATCCCCGCTCACCGCGCTGCGCTTGGCCGAACTGGCGTTGGCGGCGGGCCTTCCGCCCGGCGTGTTCAACGTGGTGCCCGGCTACGGCCCCGAGGCGGGCAGCCCCCTGGCGCTGCACATGGACGTGGACTGCATCGCCTTCACCGGCAGCACCCGCGTGGGCAAGCAGATCCACGTGATGGCGGGGCAGAGCAACCTCAAGCGGGCCTGGACGGAGCTGGGCGGCAAGTCGCCCAACATCGTGTTTGCCGATTGCCCCAACCTGGACCGCGCGGTGGAAGCCGCTATCGGCAGCATCTTCTTCAACCAGGGCGAAAGCTGCAATGCGCCGTCGCGCCTGTTTGTGGAGGCGTCCATCAAGGACGCCTTCCTGGAAAAGGCCCTGGCCAAGGTGCCTGCCTACCAGCCCGCCAACCCGCTGGACAAGAACACGGTGATGGGTGCGCTGGTGGACACCACCCAGCTCAACACCGTGATGCGCTACATCGAATCCGGCAAGGCCGAAGGTGCCAAGCTGCTGGCGGGTGGCGAGGCCGTGCAGCCCGTGGCCGGTGGCTGCTACGTGCAGCCCACCATCTTCGACGGCGTGACCAACACCATGACGATTGCCCGCGAGGAAATCTTTGGCCCGGTGCTGAGCGTGCTGTCCTTCACCGACGCGGCCGACGTGGTGCGACAGGCCAACAGCAGCATCTACGGCCTGCAGGCAGCGGTGTGGACGCGTGACATCAACAAGGCCCACGGTGTGGCTCGGGCCTTGCGCGCCGGTACAGTGCACGTCAACCAGTACGACGAGGACGACATCACCGTGCCGTTTGGTGGTTTCAAGCAAAGCGGGGTGGGGCGCGATAAGTCCCTGCACGCTTTCGACAAGTACACCGAAACCAAGACCACTTGGATCCGCAGTGACAGCCCGGTTTGACGGGCTGGCGGTGGCCGGCATCGCCACCGCCGCCGTGCTTTAAGCCAGCGCCGGATAGTCGGTGTAGCCTTTTTCGTTGTCGCGTCCACCGCCGTAGAAGGTGCTGCGGTCCGGTGGGTTGAACGGGCCGCCCAGGCGCAGCCGACGCGTCAGGTCCGGGTTGGCAATGAAGCCCTTGCCAAATGCCACCAGATCCGCACCACTGCTCAACGCGGTTTGGGCCAGTTCGGCATCGTAGCCATTGTTCACCATCCAGGCGCCTTGGCCGCCTGTATTTCGGTAGGCCTGCAGCAAGGCCTTGTAGTCGAACGGATGCGGGCCTTGCTGGTGGTCGCGTGGTCCGCCGGTTTGCCCTTCCACGACGTGCAGGTAGGCCAGGCTCATCGGCGCCAGTCCTCTCACCACGTGCTCGAACAGCGCTTGCGGTGCATCGTCCTGCGCGTCGTTGGCGGCCGTCACGGGCGACAGGCGCACGCCCACGCGGTCGCCGCCGATCTCGTCCACCACCGCCTGCGTCACTTCGAGCAGCAAACGGGCCCGGTTTTCGATCGAGCCTCCGTAGGCATCGGTCCGGTGGTTGCTGCCTCTGCGCAGGAACTGATCCAGCAGGTAACCATTGGCGCCGTGGATCTCGACGCCATCAAAACCCGCGTTGATGGCACGCCGTGCCGCCTGCCGGTAAGTGTCGATCAGTCCAGAGATTTCATCCAGCCGCAAAGCGCGCGGCTCGGACGTCTCCACGAAAGTGCCCACCTTCTGGCCGTTGTCGTCGGTGAAGATGTAGGTCTTGGCGTTGGCCCGCACCGCCGAGGGTGCCACCGGTGCCTGGCCGCCCGGCTGCAGGCTGGTGTGCGACACCCGGCCCACGTGCCACAGCTGCACCACGATGTGGCCACCCACGGCGTGCACCGCGTCGGTCACGGCTTTCCAGGCGCGTTCCTGCTCGTCGTTGTGCAGGCCGGGTGTGTCGGCGTAACCATGGCCTTCAGGGCAGATGGGCGTGGCCTCGGTGATGATCAGCCCGGCGCCATGCTCCGGGTGGGCGCGTTGCGCGTAGTAGGTGGCCATCAAGGGCGTGGGCACTTGGCCCGGTGCCCGGTTGCGGGTCAGCGGGGCCATCACGCTGCGGTTGGGCAGCGACCAGGCGCCGACTTGGACAGGATCGAAAAGGGATGGGGTGTTCATGGGTGGTCATGATAGGCGTGTGACCACGCCGATGTTCAGGGGCGCCGTCAAGCCCTCTTGCATAATCCGGCATCCGGCCCCCACCGCACATGACCGACCATTTCACCCCACCCACGCCCGCCGTGCGCCCCTGGCTGCGCCGATGGGCGTTGCTGCCGCTGCCGGTCTTCCGGGCGGCCGGCTGGGTGTTGGGTGCGGCGCTCTACCTGGGCGCGTCACGGCGGCGGCGCATCGTGGAACAGAATCTGGCGCTGTGTTTTCCGGACCTGCCCGTGGCCACCCGCCGGCGCTGGACTTGGGACACCTTCAAACACTTTGGGCAGACCTTTGTGGACCGCGTCTGGCTGTGGCATGGCGCACCGGACACCACCCGTTCGAGGGTGACGCTGCACGGGTTGGAACAGCTGCCCAGCGGTGGCGTGTTGTGTTTCGCCCCGCATTTCTTTGGTCTGGATGCGGCCTGGAGCCGCCTGACGCTGGACAGCGAGCGCCCTTGGTGGACGTTGTACATGCCCCAGGCACACGACGGCATGGACGCCTGGGTGGAGGTAGGGCGGCAACGCCACGCCAGTGCCCACCTGGTCGCTCGGCACGAGGGCATGCGACCCCTGCTCAAGGCGCTGCGTTCAGGGGCTGCGGTGTACCTGCTGCCCGACATGGATCTGGGCGCCGACCACTCGGTGTTCGTGCCGTTCTTTGGCGTCACGGCGGCCACGGTGCCCACATTGGCACGCATGGCGCAATCGGCGCGGGTACCCGTGGTCCCGGTGGTCACCCGCCTCGTGCCCGGGGGCTACCAGGTCGAGGTACTGCCCGCCTGGACCGACTTTCCGTCGGGCGACGACGTGGCCGATGCCCAGCGGATGAACCAGCAACTCGAAAGCTGGATACGCACCATGCCCGGCCAGTACCACTGGCTGCATCGGCGCTTCAAAACCCGCCCGCCCGGCGAGCCCACGCTTTACCGAGACGGCATCTGACGGGCGTTCACTGTTTGGTGGCGCAGGTGTTCCAGCCAAAGATGGCGTAAGGCGGGCACCAGCCCATCAGGCCCGTCAACAGCGGTGCCACGCCGATGTATCCCCACAGGCCGACGGTGCCCGTGGCCGCGAGAGCAATCAACACCAGACCCAACACGATCCGCAATACGCGGTCAATACCGCCAACGTTCTTGGTCATCATCCATCCTGAAAACAAGTGCGCAAGGCACGGTATCTGCATTGGACACCGCAATGAGCGCACTTTCTGTGACTCAAGTCACACAGAGGCAATGGCGCGCAGACCTGCGCTGTCACGAATGGTGATGCATTCCCGAGACAACGCGACCAGGCCTTCACGTTCGAACCGGTGCAGCAGGCGGGTGACGATTTCGCGCACCGTGCCCAATTCGTCGGCCAGGGCTTGGTGGGTGGTGTGCACTTCGGTGCCGTGGCCCAGCAGCGTGCCGGCCAGCCGGCTGTCCAGCCGTTGGAAGGCGATCGATTCCACCAGTGAGCTCAGGTCCGTCATGCGGGCCGCAAACAGCCCGAGCACAAAATCCCGGAATGGCTCTTGGGCCAAAGCCTGGCGGAACACCGCCGGGGGCAGCAGCACCACTTCGGTTGGTGCTGTCGCTTGTCCCTGTGCGGTCAAAGGCTGACCGGAAAACAGGCTGGCCGAGGACACGAGGCACATCTCGCCGGGCAGTACCCGGTACAGCTCCAGTACCCGCCCGTTGGGCCCGGTGCGCGCCACCCGCACCTCCCCGTCCAGCACCAAGGGGAAGCCCTGGCACGCCGACTGCTCGCGAAACAACACGGTGTTGGCGGGCACCGGGTGGCATGGCAGCGTCGCCAGGTCATCGCGCAGCGGCTCAAGCGCTGGGTACTGGGCCAGCAAGAGATTCAGTCGGTCAGGCGACATGGAATCATTGTAGGGCGCACGGAATCACCGCTGCAGGTCGGGAACTTCGAAATCTAAACACAATCATTTTGCTCCTTGGTGGTTTTTGAGTTCAAGATATTTGAATGGCATCGTCAAGCCATCCGCACTTTTTGGCCCACCGCGTTTTCTACACTGCGGGCATGTCTTCCGATACTTTGTCCTCTGGCGTTGGGCGCTACCATCCGGTTGCCGTTGCGCTGCACTGGGTGCTGGCGCTGGCGCTGGTGGGTATGTTCGTGGTGGGGCTGTACATGGTCAGCCTGCCTTTTTCGCCACAGCGCCTGAAGTTGTACAACTGGCACAAGTGGGCTGGCATGCTGGTGTTGAGCGCATCGTTGCTGCGCCTGCTGTGGCGTTTGTGGCGGCAACCGCCGCCGTTGCCGCAATCGGTGGCGCAGGCCATGCCGGCTTGGCAGCATTGGGCGCACCAGGCCACCCACCACGCGCTCTACCTGTTGTTCTTTGCTGTTCCGCTGTTGGGCTGGGCGTACAGCTCGGCGGCAGGATTCTCCATCGTGTTGTTTGGCGTGCTGCCCCTGCCTGATTTTGTGCCAGTCAGCCCTGAATTGGCGGAGGCCATCAAGCCTTGGCACGGCTGGGCCGCTTACGGCATGGCGGGGCTGGTGGTGCTGCACGTGGGTGGTGCACTCAAGCACGCCCTGGTTGACCGCGACGGACTGCTGACGCGCATGAGCTTGGCGCGCGGTTGAACCCTTCGTTTCACTTTTCAGGAATGCTCTCTATGAAATCCATCCATGTTTGGGCGCTGACCGTGCTGGCGGGTGCTCTGTTCAGCACCTCAGTGGCAGCCCAGCAAAAAGTCGTGCCAGCACAGAGCGAGATTGTCTTCGTCAGTCGCCAGATGGGCGTGCCTGTGGAAGGGCGGTTCCGCACGTTCGATGCGAAAGTGGCGTTCGACCCTGCCAAGCCAGCCACCAGCCAGATCGCTTTCACGGTTGACGTGGCCAGCGCCACGCTGGGTGTGCGCGAGACAGACGCCGAATTGCCCAAGCCGATTTGGTTCAATACCGCGCGCTTCCCGCAAGCCACCTTTCAGTCCAGCGCGGTCAAGGCCGTTGGCGCGGGCAAGTTCGAGGTGGCGGGCAAGCTCACCATCAAAGGCGCCAGCAGCGACGTGGTGGTACCCGTCACCCTGGCACAGCCCAGTGGCCCGACAGGCGTGACCACCGCCACCGGCAGTTTTCCCATCAAGCGCCTGACTTTCAAGATCGGCGAAAACGAATGGGCCGACACCTCGATGGTGGCGGACGAGGTGCAAGTGCGTTTCAAGATCGCACTGACCGGCGTTGGCAAGCTTTGAGTTTCTTTCCTGTTCCCAACCTCAACACACGGAGTGTTTTCATCATGCGCAAGACCCTGGCTGCGGCCGCACTGGCCACCCTCACCCTCGGCGCCGCCCACGCGGCCGATTACGCCATCGACCCGACCCATACCTTTGTGACGTTCGAGATCGGTCACTTCGGCACCTCCACCAACCGCGGCCGTTTCGACAAGAAAGAGGGCACCATCCAGTTTGACCGCGCCGCCAAGACCGGCAAGGTGGACATCAGCATCGACATCGCGTCCATCAACACGGGCACCGCCGCTTTCGACAAGCACCTGCAAAGCGCCGACCTGTTCGATGCCGCCAAGTTTCCCAAGGCGCGCTTCGTCTCTGACAAGCTGGTGTTCAATGGCGACAAGGTGTCTGAAGTGCAAGGTCAGCTGACGCTGTTGGGCAAAACGCAGCCCGTGACCCTGAAGGCCAGTCAGTTCAACTGCTACGACAACCCGATGCTCAAGCGAGAAGTCTGCGGCGGTGACTTTGAGACCACCATCGATCGCACCGCATTTGGCATGAACTACGGCGTGGACTGGGGCTTCCCCAAGAACGTGCGCCTGGTGATCCAGGCCGAAGCTGTCAAGCAGTGATGGGTTGAGTGCCTTTTCTCACCGCGGCTTGAATGGCCAGGTGAGTCTCAAGGGGCGGTGAGGTGTTCCAGCCGGGCCAGCCATTGCATGGCCTGGGCCGGGTTGTTGCCGCACATCTCGACTGAGGGCAGGAGCCCCTGGCACACGGCAGGGCGCTCGTGCTGCCCGAAAATGCGGCACGATTGTTGTTCTGTCAGTTGCACACACCGAACGCCTGCGGGTTTGCCGAAAGGCATGCCAGGAATGGGGCTGCTGATGGACGGCGCGGTGCAGCAGGCGCCGCAGTCCGGGCGACATTGCATCATGCCCGCAAGCGTTGCGCCGCCCACACCACCTGTTGCACCACGTTGCGCACCGCTTGCAGCTGGGCTTCCTGTATCAGCTGGCCTTGTGCATCAAACGCTTCGCTGGCTTTGGCCAGGGCGAACTGTTGCGGCGCAACCCAGCACTGCAACTGTCGCAGCAATGGCGCCAGGTGCGACAGACTGCGCAACCCGCCCAGCGCGCCAGGTGATGCCGACAGCAGTCCCACCACCTTGCCCTGAAAAGGTTTGGTGCCGCTCGACCAGTCTGGGTCTCCCTTGATGGGGCTGGAAACCCAGTCTATGGTGTTTTTGAGCAGGGCGGTGTAGCTGCCGTTGTATTCGGGCGAACAGACCACCCAGGCGGCATGGGCGTGGAAAATTTCCTTCAGGCGAACCACATCGCGCGGAGTGCCGCGGGCCTCCAGGTCACCGTTGTACAAGGGCACGTCAAAGTCGCCCAGTTCCAGCAAGGTGACTTGTGCCCCCTCGTCGGTGGCCATGCGTGCCGCGTTGACGGCGAGTTTGCGATTCCAGGAGCCAGCGCGGGCGCTGCCGGCAAACACGAGCAAGGGTAGGGGTGTGTTCATGCCCCCGATTCTGGCATTGCCGGGCAGGCGTGAGGCCGCGCGGTGGAGATGACCAGTTCGTGCCTCGGGGTTCTTGTGTGGGGTGCGAGCGTGCCCAGAGTGCAGGCCAGCGGGCTTGGTGGGACAATAACGGGTCTCGCGCTGGCATGAAGCCGGCGGCGTTGTTTCACGTGAAACAGCCTTGGCATGTTGGGTGGCCCGAAGGCCGGCCCTGGAGCTTTTCGATGTTGTACCCCCAAGAATTTGATGTGATCGTAGTTGGCGGCGGCCATGCTGGTACCGAGGCGGCCTTGGCCGCTGCGCGCATGGGCTGCCAGACTTTGCTGCTGAGCCACAACATTGAAACGTTGGGGCAGATGAGTTGCAACCCGTCGATCGGGGGCATTGGCAAGGGCCACCTGGTCAAAGAGGTGGATGCTTTGGGTGGTGCCATGGCGCTGGCTACCGACGAGGGCGGCATCCAGTTCCGCATCCTCAACAGCAGCAAGGGGCCGGCGGTGCGCGCCACCCGAGCCCAGGCCGATCGCATTCTGTACAAAGCCGCGATTAGGCGGATGCTGGAGAACCAGCCCAACCTGACCCTGTTCCAGCAGGCGGTCGATGACTTGATGGTGGAGGGTGACCGGGTGGTGGGTGCGGTCACGCAAGTGGGCATTCGTTTCCGTGGACGGGCGGTGGTGCTGACGGCCGGTACCTTCCTCGACGGAAAAATCCATGTCGGATTGGAGAATCATTCCGGTGGTCGCGCGGGCGATCCGCCGGCTGTGAGTCTCTCGGCTCGATTGAAAGAGTTGAAGCTGCCGCAGGGACGGTTGAAAACTGGCACGCCGCCCAGGCTGGATGGTCGCACCATCGATTTCTCGTTGTGTACCGAGCAGCCGGGTGATGGCATGCCGGGCTCGGACACGGCAGACCGTCCTGTGCCGGTGTTCAGTTTCATGGGGCGCACAAGCATGCACCCCCAGCAAATGCCGTGCTGGATCACCCAGACCAACGAGCGCACGCACGAGATCATCCGCTCCGGCTTTGACCGTAGCCCCATGTTCACCGGCAAGATTGAAGGGGTTGGGCCGCGTTACTGCCCGAGTGTGGAAGACAAGATCAACCGCTTTGCCGACAAGGACAGCCACCAGATTTTCCTGGAGCCTGAAGGGCTGACCACCAACGAGTTTTACCCCAATGGCATTTCCACCAGCCTGCCATTCGACATCCAGTACGCGCTGGTCCGCTCCATCAAAGGGTTGGAGAACGCGCACATTCTGCGCCCGGGTTACGCCATTGAGTACGACTATTTCGACCCGCGCGAACTGAAGAGCAGTTTTGAGACCAAGCAGATCAACGGCTTGTTTTTTGCGGGGCAGATCAATGGCACCACTGGGTATGAGGAGGCGGCGGCCCAGGGACTGTTTGCTGGCATCAACGCCGCGCTGCAGGTGCGTGGTGAGGCGCCATGGCTGCCGCGTCGCGATGAGGCCTACGTCGGCGTGCTGGTGGATGACCTGATCACCAAAGGCGTGACCGAGCCCTACCGGATGTTCACCAGCCGGGCCGAGTTCCGCTTGCAATTGCGCGAGGACAACGCCGACATGCGCCTGACCGAGCAGGGGCGCCAGATGGGTCTGGTGGACGACGTACGCTGGGATGCTTTCAACCGCAAGCGTGACGCGGTTTCACGTGAAACAGAGCGCTTGAAATCAACCTGGGTGAACCCCAAAAACTTGTCGGCTGACGAGGCGGTGCGTGTGCTGGGCAAGGGCATCGATCATGAGTACAACCTTTTTGATCTCTTGCGTCGCCCCGGGGTGGCGTACGAGTCGCTGATGTCGGTGGAGTCAGGTCGGTTCGCGCCGAAAGATGTTTCACGTGAAACCCTGGCGGATTTGTACGAGCCCGTGTTGGAGCAGGTGGAGATCGCGGCCAAGTATTCGGGCTATATCGACCGCCAGCGCGATGAGGTGGAGCGTGCCGCGCACTATGAACACCTGCGCCTGCCGCTCGATCTGGACTACACCCAGGTGTCGGCGTTGAGTTTTGAGGCGCGGCAAAAGTTGCAGAAGCACCGACCTGAAACCTTGGGCCAGGCTTCACGTATATCCGGCATCACGCCGGCCACCGTGTCGCTGCTGTTGATCCACCTGAAGCGGGGCAAGTTCAAGGGTTTTGCCCAGATGCCCGAGGCAGACTCCGGGGTTCCCGCATGACGCATCCCCTGGAGGCTGGGCTGCGCGAAGGCTTGCAGACATTGGGCCTGGATGTGCCCGATGAACAGGTGACCACCTTGTTGGCTTACCTGGACTGGGTGGCCAAATGGAACCGTGTCTACAACCTGACGGCGGTGCGCGACCCCGGAGAAATGTTGACCCACCACCAGCTGGACAGCCTGGCAGTCCTGACCCCGCTGCGTCGCCACTTGGCCGCCCATGGGGGCGCTGGCCCACGCTTGCTGGACGTGGGCTCGGGTGCCGGGCTGCCCGGCGTGGTATTGGCCATCACCAGCCCTGAGCTGGACGTGAGTTGTGTGGACACGGTGGCCAAAAAGGCCTTGTTCATCCAGCAGGTGGCAGCGGCCTTGCGTTTGCCCAACCTGCATGGCGTGCACGCCCGGGTGGAGCAGTTGGGCCAGCCGTTTGATGTGGTGACCTCGCGTGCTTTTGCATCTTTGGCTGACTTCACCCAGTGGTCGCGTGGTGCCCTCGCGACCGATGGTGTATGGATGGCCATGAAGGGCAAGGTGCCGCACGACGAGATGTCAGCGTTGCCTGAAGATATCCGTGTGTTTCACGTGGAACCGCTGACCGTGCCCGGGCTGGACGCTGAGCGTTGCATCGTCTGGATGCGCCGCGAAAGCACGTAAACTCCAACCCTGTCTCCCACCGATAGAAAGCAACCCCATGATGTTTGGTGTGGCCGATTACGGCGCGTTTGTCGCTGCCATCATCCTGTTCCTGGCCATTCCCGGGCCCGGCAACCTGGCGTTGATCACGTCCACCAGCAAGGGTGGGGTCAGGGGTGGGTTGGCCGCCGCGCTGGGCATCGTCATGGGTGACCAGGTGCTGCTGTGGTTGGCGGTGGCCGGCGTGGCTGCCTTGCTCGCTTCGTACCCGGCTGCGTTCTCGGCCGTGCAGTGGATGGGTGCGGCCTATCTGGCCTGGCTGGGCTGGAAAATGCTGACCGCCAAGC
>JACCDT011143208.1_pt1 | contig 10067 bp, 8 predicted proteins | sample 7446291 | NCBI WGS metagenome assembly JACCDT01 (sample SAMN15323446, study PRJNA562643) | freshwater metagenome | isolation source: river surface water | place: USA:Blue River Watershed | collected 2017-08-17 | reverse complement strand
TCGGTCCGCGTCCGCACGCGGTGGCCCACAACGAGCTGTATCGCGCCCAGATTCGCAGCTATATGGTGCGTCACAAGGTACGACCAGGAATCACGGGCTGGGCCCAGGTGCATGGCCTGCGCGGCGAGACGCGCTCGCTGGCCCTGATGCAGGCGCGCGTGCAGATGGACATCGACTATCTGCGGAACTGGTCGCTGGCGCTGGACCTGGCCATCATCGCGCGCACGGTGCGGCTGGTGTTCCGGGATGCCGCCGCCTATTGAATCCCTTCCGGTCTTGAGCGGCGCTGGCCCGAACGGACCATTGCTGGGGCTGTGCCTCGTCACCCACCATGCGGGGGTACGCACAGCGCAAAGGACCACGGCGTGAAGACCCTCTCCTGCCCCCGAGCCTGCATCGCGGGGATCCCGGTGATGCTAATAACGGTGTCTGCCCCGGCGCGGGCCCAGGGGCCAGACGAGGCGCCCGGCCCGGTGCTGGCCCTGCACGCGGGGGTGGCGGTGGAGCGCGACTCCAACGTCCTGCGGGCCGAGCGCCCCGTGTCCGACGAGATCGGCGTGCTCAGTGCAGGCCTGCGATTGGACAAGCGCTACAGCCTGCAGCGTCTGACACTACAGGCGCAGGCCAGGCAGTTTCGCTTCCGGGAAGCCGACTACCTGGACTATTCCACCTTCAGCTACGACGGCGGCTGGACCTTCCAGTTCACGCCCACCGTGCGCGGCATCCTCAGCGCCGACCGACGCCAGTCCCGCGATATCACCAATGCCTCCGCGTCCACGGTCGGGATCAGCCGGCGCACCGAGCGACGCGAGCTGGCCGAGGTGACGGTGCTGGGACGTGGCGGCTGGCGCACCCTGGGCGGTCTGGACCAGTTCCGCAGCCGCAGCGACGACCCGCGCGCGCTGGAGGCCAGTCCGAGCGTGTCCAGCGTACACCTGGGCGCCGGCTACGAGTCTAGTGCCGGCACGCTCCTGACCGCGCAGCTGCGGCGTGGCGAGGGCGACTACGGCGCGGTTGCCAGCGGCATCGGATTCAGAGAGACAGAGCCTTCGGTCCGTCTGCGCTGGACCGCCACCGCCAAGACGGCGCTGGATGCGCGTGTCGCCTATCTGGAGCGCTCGCACGACATCGAGCCTGCGCGCGACTTCCGGGGATTGATCGCCGATACCACCCTGCGATGGACCTACTCGCCGCGCACCGCGGTCGAGGCGGGGGTCGCACGCGACCTGGGCAGCTACGAGTTCGGCAGCGGCGGGCATGTCCGCGGCTGGCGCCTGCACCTGGCGCCCACCTGGAGGCCCTCGGAGAAGACCGTCCTGCGCTTTCGCCATTCCATGCAGCGGCGGGAGTGGCGGGTGGTCTCAAGCGCCTCGCCCGACCTGGGTCGCGAGGACAGGACCCGCTCGAACGCGCTGACCCTGGAGTGGACACCCCGCCGACTGCTGGAGCTCACCGCGTCGGTGCGCCAGGAGCATCGTCAGTCCAACCTCGCTGGCCTGGACTTCCGCGCGAATGTGGTGGCCCTGGGGGTCCGACTGCATTTCTGAAGTCCCCCACGCTTTTTCCCTCGGCCTCGTCCTTACGGAGCTTGTACCTATGTTTCCTGTTCCCGCCCCTGCTTGCGCACGCGTCATCGTCGCCGTGCTGCTGGTCATCGCTTGCGCAGTGACCGCATCGGCCTGGAGTGCCGAACCCGCTGCCCGTGCCACCGCGAGCGAGTACCGCCTGGGCCCTGGCGACTCGATCCGGGTGCAGGTGTTCCAGAACCCCGATCTCACCGTCGAGGCCCGCGTTTCCGAGAACGGCACCATCAGCTATCCGCTGGTGGGCAACCTCGCGCTGGGCGGTCTGGCGCTGGGCGAGGCCGAGCGGCGCATCGCCTCGGCCCTGCGCGAGGGACGCTTTCTGAAGGCGCCGCAGGTCAATATCAACCTGCTGCAGGTGCGGGGCAGCCAGGTCGCGGTGCTGGGGCAGGTCGCCCGGCCCGGACGCTTCACCCTGGACACCGCCAATGTGCGTGCCAGCGAGATGATCGCCGCGGCGGGTGGCGTCACCCCGCTGGGCGATGACGCGGTGGTGGTCACCGGTATGCGCGAGGGCGTGGCGTTTCGGCGCGTGATCGACATCCCCAGCCTGTTTTCCGGCGACACCACGCAGCAGGACCTCGTGTTGCAGGCGGGCGACGCGCTCTTTATCCCGCGCGCGCCGGTTTTCTACCTCTACGGGCAGGCGCAGCGGCCTGGCCCCTACCGGATCGAGCGGGGTATGACGGTGATGCAGGCCCTTGCCGCCGGCGGCGGCATCACGCCACGCGGCAGCCAGAACCGGCTGCACCTGCACCGCGCTGGGCCCGACGGCACCATCGTGCAGTCCACGCCGCAGCTGACCGATCTGGTCCAACCCAATGACGTGCTCTTCGTGCGCGAGAGCCTCTTCTGATTCCTTCACTTTTACGGTGCCGCCATGAGCCTCCTGCAGTTCCTGTCCATCCTGCGCGCGCGCCGCATGACGGCCGCCCTGATCCTGCTGGCCACGCTGGCCCTCCTGATGCTGTGGTACCTCCTGCGGCCCGAGCGCTACACCGCCGACGTTCCAGTGATGGTCGACGTGCAGTCCGAGCGGGTGGGCGGCGGCTTCGCGCCGGCGCTGGTGGCCAGCTACATGGCCACGCAAGTGGACATCGCCCGCAGCGACCGGGTGGCGCAACGCGCGCTGGACCTGATGCAGGCCGCTGGTCATCTCGACGCAGACCGACGGCGCGAGTGGCTGCAGCAGGCCCATGCGCGCGTGTGGGTGCGCCCGGCGCGCGAGAGCAACATCATCCATGTGGGCTGGACCGCACCCACGCCAGTCGAGGCGGCGCAGGGGGCCAACGCGCTGGCCCGTGCCTTCATCGAGGTGGCCCTGGAGATCCAGACCGCGCCGGCCAAACAGGGGTCCGGCTGGTACGACACCCAGGTCGAGGCCAGCCGCCGCCAGCTCGAGGCTGCCCAGGCCCGTCTGTCCGAGTTTCAGCAGCGCGCGGGCATCGTCGGTACCGAGCAGGTGGACCACGAGATCGCCCGCCTGCGCGAGCTCTCGCTGCAGCTGGCCCAGGTGCAGGCCCAGACCACCGACAGCCAGAGCCGTCGCACTGCCGCCAGTGACACCGTGGCCGAGGTCATGCAAAGCCCCTTGGTGAACGCGCTCAGGACCGACCTGGCGCGCGCCGAGGCCCGCCTGCAGGAAAGCGCCGCGACGCTGGGGCCGCGCCACCCGCAGCTGCTGCGGCTGCAGGCCGAGCGCGACGCCCTGCAGGGACGTCTGGCTGGCGAGACCCGGCGTATCGCCAGCGGCATTGACGCCAGCTACCGCGCCAGCCGTAGCCGCGAGCAGGAACTGAACGCGGCGCTGCAGGCCCAGCGCGCGCAGGTACTGGCCCTGAATCGCCAGCGCGGTCAGCTGGCGCTCCTGCAGCAGGATGTGGATGCGGCGCGCCGTGCCTTCGAGACGGTGAGCACCAACGCCAGCAAGACCCGGCTGGAGAGCCTGGCCACCCAGACCTACCTGACCCAGATTGCACCCGCCACCGAGCCGGCCCGACCCGCCGGCCCCGGCCTTGCACAGGTGCTGGCGGTGGCGGCGGTGGCGGGACTGCTGCTGGCGGTGGCCGGAGCCCTGATGCTGGAGCTCGTACAGCGGCGCGTGCGCTCGGCGGACGACATCCTTCAGGCGGCCGACCTACCGGTGCTGGCCAGTCTGCCCCCGGCCTATACCGGCCTGGCGGCGCTCTCGGGCCCGCGGCGCAGCCTGGGTTTCTCGGGTGGGGCCGCCGCATGAACCGGCCCGCACTGCCCCAGGCCCGAGAGCCCGAGACCCCGGTGGCCCTGGCGTGCCACCCCTCGCAGTCCCTGGGCGCCTTGCTGGTGGACCAGGGCCGCCTGTCGGCACGGGATGCCGAACGCATCCACGCGCGCCAGCTGGTGACTGGGCAGCTCTATGGCGAGACCGGCCTGGAAATGGGCTTGCTGGGGGCGCAAGACCTTCGCCTGGCGCTGGCCTTGCAGTTCGGTCAGGTGAACCTGCCGCGGGACTGCACCCTGGCCAGTGAGCTGGTGGCGGCCTGGGAGCCCGAGAGTCCGGCGCTCGAACCTCTGCGTACCCTGCGCAGTCGGCTGATGCTCGGGTGGTTCGAGAACGACGCGCGCCCTGCGGCGCTGGCCATCGTGAGCCCCGCACGCGCCGAGGGTCGCAGCTACATCACTGCCAACCTGGCGGCGCTGCTGGCGCAACTGGGCAAGCGCACGCTGGTGGTCGACGCTGACCTGCGCCATCCGCGCCAGCACCGTCTGTTCGGAGTGGCAGGGCGGCTGGGGCTGTCCAGCGTGCTCGCGGGCCGTGCGGGCACCGAGGCGGCGGTGGAGATCGCGGCGCTGCCGGGCCTGTCGCTGCTGCCAGCCGGCACGCTGCCGCCCAACCCGCAGGAGCTGCTGGCCCGCGGTGCCCTCCCGCGCCTGCTTTCGGCGCTGCGAAGCAGCTTCGAAGTGATCCTGGTGGACACACCGGCCTATCTGGGTACCGCCGATGCGGCCACCGTTGCGGCCCGCACGGGTGCCGCGATGGTGGTCGCCTCGCGCGACACGAGCTCGCTGCCGGGTCTGGCGGCTGTGGCCTCGGGCCTGCGCCAGTTCGGGGTGAACGTGGTGGGCGCCGTGCTCAATCGCACAGGCCGGTCGTGAGCGCACCCGACTGGCCGCTGCGGTGGCAGGCGCTGGTGCGTGCGCTGCTGCGGATTCACGGCCCGCGCGGTGAGACCCAGCTGCTCGATTGGCTGGCGGCGCCCGACCGGCCGCGGGTGCTGGCCTTCGTCAATGCGCACGCCATGAATTGCGCCGCGCAGGACGCGCGATTCTTCGAGAGCCTGTCGCGGGCCGACCTGCTGCTGCGCGATGGCATCGGCATGGCCTTGCTCCTGACCCTGCTCGATCAACCCCCGGGCCTGAACCTCAATGGCACGGACCTGATCCCGCGCCTGCTGCAGCGCCACGCGGGTGCACCGCTGGCGCTGTTCGGGACGCAGCAGCCCTGGCTTGGGCGTGCGGCCCGCGCGGTGGCCCGCGACCTGGCACCGGGCTCGCCCTGCGTCATGGCGCACGGCTTCCTACCGGCCCAGGACTATGTGCGGCTTGCCTGCGTGTACGCCCCCGCGCTCATCGTCCTGGGTATGGGCATGCCGCGGCAGGAGGAAGTGGCCCTGATCCTGCGCGATCGGCTGACCCGCCCCTGCCTGATCGTGTGCGGCGGTGCCATCCTCGACTTCCTGGGCGCGCGCACCGCCCGAGCGCCGCGGGCGCTGCGTCGCCTGGGCCTGGAGTGGGGCTGGCGACTGGCGTGCGAGCCGCGCCGGCTGTTTCGCCGCTATGTGGTGGGCAATCCGGTGTTCATCGCGCGGGCGCTGCACCTGGCGGCTCGCACCCCGCGTCAGCGCACTTCAGGCGGTCTGTCGTGAGGGCATCCACGCACTGGCGCAGCGCGATCGGGTAGGGCGTCCAGCCCAGGTTCAGGGCACGCGTCGCGGCGCTGGCGTCCATGCGCAGTGGGCGCCGCCACAGGCGCAGCAGCCCGGGCGAGATCGGATCGGGTAGCGTCTGCGACTCTCGGCCTGCCGCCACGAGCAGGCGCTGTAGTAGGTGCAGTGATGGTCCCAGCCCCCAGGCATCGACCCGCAGCTGCGCGGGCCGGATGTGGCGTAGCGGCGTGGCGCCCACCGCGAGCGCGAGGTCGGTGAACCAGTCGTTCCAGCGCGGGCTGTCGGGTGCCGCCAGGTTCAGGATTCGGGGCACGCCAGGCACCGTGGGCTGCTGCAGCGATCGCACGATGGCGACGCACACATCGTCCACCGTCACGCCGTGGGTCCAACCGTCTCCGTGCTCGCCCAGGTCGCCCAGGCGACCCTGCTGCAGCCAACGGACGATGCGCTGCACCCACAGGCGGCTGCCGCCCCCCCAGACGCAGCCCGGTCGCAACACCGTGACCTGCGGGCACAGGTCCGGCGACCCGCTCGCCAGGGCCAGCACCTGGGCCTCGGCGGCCTGCTTGGCCCGTGCATACCAGCCGCGCGCCAGGCCCAGGGGCGTGGTCTCGTCCACCGGCTGGTCGGTCTCCCCATAGACGACCATGCTGCTCACATGCACCAGGGTCGGCACGCGGGCAGCCCGTACCGCGCGGGCCAGCGCACGCGCGCCCTCGGCGATCGCCGGTCCGCTACCTGCGACGCAGTTCACCACCGCATCCTGTCCGCGCAGGGCCTGGGTGAGCGCCGCTTCATCGCGCGTGTCCAGGCACAGGTGGCCCGCGCCGCCGCGTCGCGAGGCGCTGGTGGGCACGTGATGTCCGTCCGCGCGCAGCAGGGTCACCAGACGCGCGCCGATGTAGCCGCTGCCCCCGAGCACCAGCACCTTCACGGCAGGACCTCCTCAAGGGGCGCTGTGGCCCTGCGTGCCCCTGGCTGCAGACGCTGCGCGAGGTGGTCGGCCAGGCGCAGCGACAGGGCCAGCAGGGTCAGCGTGGGATTAGCCTGCCCGCTGGTGGGAAACACCGCGCTACCGGCGATGTAGAGGTTGTCCACATCGTGTACGCGGGCCTGCGCATCGACCACGCTGGTGCGCGGGTCCAGCCCCATGCGCGCGGTGCCCAGGTGGTGGCCCCCGTAGGCGCCGTACCGCAGCAGATCCTCTTCCAGCGTGGCGGGGTCGACCTGCAGGTGACCGATGCCGCTGCGCGCGATGTCGGACGCCATCAGGTCCAGCGTGCGTCGCACGGAGGCGATGTCCTCGCGCTGATAGCGCCAGTCGATGCGCAGGCGCCGCAGCCCCAGCGCGTCGCAGCCCTCAGCCAGCGTCACCCGGCTGTCTGGATGGGGCAGTTGCTCGGCCTGCACCTCGAGGCTGAAACGGTTCGTGGTGTTGGCCAGGATCACCGAGGGAAATTTGCGATGGGCCAGGGTGCGCCGCGTGAGCCAGTGCCCGAGAAAGGTGGCGGTGTGGCCCGCATCCCGCACCACGTTCATCGTGTGGCGCACCAGCAGCGGCATCGACAGCGGACGGCCGTCATGCAGACGGCGGCCGTATTCGTAGCCGATGAAGCGCCGCGCCAGGAACAGGCCGGAGAGCACGCCACTGCGGTGCGTGGGGTCGGTAATGCGCGGAAAGTGCAGGCGCGCCACCGCGTTGAGCAGGTGCTCGCGACGCTGGCAGGCGGGCGAGAGCGTCAGACGCCGGCGGCAGTACACGCCCTCCGGCGCGACCTCGTAGCCGTGGCGCACCGCATCGGTCGGGCCCTGCAGCGTGAGCGTGCCCAGATTGCCCGCCAGGTGGCACATGTAGTAGCGACCCACCACGTCGTGGCGATTGCCTACGCCGCGTGGGTGTACGTCGTTCGAGCACAGAAGCAGGCGCGCGGTCTCTAGCCCACCAGCGGCCAGCACTGCGGCACGGGCGCAGACCTGTAGCCGGTTGCCGTCCAGCGTCTTGATCTCCAGCGCCCGCACCGGCACCGGGCGGTCGGTAGGGGCGTCGTCCTGAAGCCTGATCCCGGTGCACACCGCGCCGCGCAGCACGCGGATCACCCGTGAGGTGCGCAGGCGCCGCTCGTAGCGGCGGCCGAAGTCGGTGGGGCAGGAAAAGCGCTCCAGCCCCTCGGTATTGACGATGTCGCTGTGCCAGCCACGTACCAGGGGCGCGGCGCCGGGCAGGGCCTCGCGCGCGTCGTAGGCGTAGCGTCCAGCCTCTGCCAGTGCGTTGGCCGCGGCGTAGTACGGTTGCAGCGTCTCGTAGGCCAGGGGCCAGCCGCTGTACGGCACCCAGGGCCGGGCCTCGAAATCGATCGGGTCCATCGGCATGCAGCGCCCGCCCCAGATCGTGCTGGAGCCGCCCAGGCCGCGTCGGCGGTATCGGTGCGGCGGGCTGTGCAGGTCATTGGCCAGCTCGCCCGTGTACAGCGCCTGCGCCGCGGTATCACGCGAGTGACGGCCGGCCTCGAGCAGCAGCACCTGCAGGCCGCGCTCGCCTAGGGTTAAGGCCAGCGCGATACCGGCAGGTCCTGCGCCCACCACGCACACGTCGGCCTGTAGCACGGTGTGGCGTGGCACGCTGTTCGCGTCGTCAATCATGCGGGGGTCTCTTGGCGGACGTCCCACCCGCAGGGCGTGGCGCTGTGCGGCGCACGGCAGCCCGCGATCCCGAAGTGGCGCGCATGCACAGCGGCGATCTGGTCAAAGAACCGAGGCAGCGAAAACGTCGCCTCGTACAGCGCGCGCCCCTGGTGCGCCAAGGCTGCGCGCTGGGCGCGGTCTGCCAGCAGCCCGGCAAGGGTGCGTGCCAGGCCGCTCACGTCCCCAGGGGCGACGAAGCGCGCGTGTACGCCGTCGCGCAGCAGGTGCGGGATCTCGCCCACCGGGGTGCACACCACCGGTACCCCGCAGGCCAGCGCCTCCAGGATCACCAGCGGCAGGCCCTCGTCGTGCGAGGGCAGCACCAGCAGGTCGGATTCGGACATCAGCTGCGCCACCCGCGTCTGATGCGCCCAGCCCTCGAAGCGCACCCGCTCGCCCAGCCCCAGGGCGGCCGCGATGGCCCGAAACGCCTGCACGTCGCCCCCGCCGGCAAGCGCAAGCCGCAGAGGCATCTGCGCCAGCGGCGAAAGGGCCAGTGCCCGCAGCAGCTCGGGTACTCCCTTGCGCGCTGATAGGTTGCCCACGAACAACAGCCGCAGGGGATCGCCGCGAGCCTCGCGCGCGGGCGGCGCACGGTGAGACGGCTCGGGCACGCCGTTGATCACCACCTCGATGCGGCGGGCCGGTACGCCCAGCTCGCGATGCACGAACTGTGCGGACGTCCGCCCCAGCACGATGCAGCAGGCGGGCAGGGAGAACACCCATCGCACCAGCGCGCGCGCTGGCGCCGGCAGGGACGGCCAGGCCCGATGCAGTTGTGCCGCGTGCAGATGCAGCGTGACCGGCACCCCGAGGGCGTGGCAGGTGGCCACCAGCACGCTTTTGCGCACCAGGCTGAGGCGCTCGGCCATGTTCACGTGTACGCCGGCCAGGCGTCCGTCCAGCCGCCCCCGCAGCAGACGGCCCAGTGCCAGCGCGAGAACCCCGAGCGACCAGGCAGCGCCGCGCGCGCCCCGGGTATCCAGCGGACGCAGCTGTGCGTCGTGGGGTGATGCGTCGCCGGCGGTAGCTTGCGACTGAATCAGGTAGTCGGCCACTTTGAACATACCGCCGCCCACTGGGGTCCAGGGGCAGGCGATGTAGATGTAGCGGCGCGCACGCGTCGGGGTGGGGGCGGTCATGGTCGGCTCCGGTCAGGTGGCTCGCCGTCCTGTCGGTGTGGGGCACGTGGGGGCGGCGGTGTCATCCACTTTGACGACGCAGGCCGCCGGCTCGTGCGGCTCGCGCAGGATGCGGCTGGCGATGGCGCGCCAGGGCGAACGGCGGGGCCGCAAGAGCCCGCGCACCAAACCCGCGGCCTGGACGTTCCAGGACAGCACCGCGTAGGCGGCGCGGGTCAGCGATCGTTTGCGTACCGTCATCGCCACCAGGGGCAGCAGGACCAGGCCAGCGGCCAGCGCGCCGCGCAGTGTCCAGGCCAGCGGCGAGAGCAGGGCCGCCGCCAGCAGGATCCAGCCGGCCAGCACCGCGAGGTACAGGCGCAGCTCCTGCAGATCGCGCAGTACCAGCCGCCACCAGGGGCGCCTCATGGCCGCCCGCAGCAGTTCGCCGGTGCCGCAGGCATAACCGGTCTGCCAGCGACGCCACAGCAGCCGCAGGGCGGGGGTGGTATGCCCGTGGTGACTGACCGCATCCACCGGCAGCCGCCAGAGTTTCCAGCCGCGGGCGCGCAGGCGGACGGCGAGGTCGAACTCCTCGTAGCTGTGAAGGTTGCGATCCGACAGATAACCCACCTCGGCGATCGCACGTCGCCGGTACAGCGCCCCGCCATCGAGCCGGTCCACCGCGCCAGGCACGCGATGCGGTTCCTCGTGCGTCATGCGCTGCGTGCGCTCACGGTACTCCAGGCTGTCCT
>JACCDT011117002.1_pt1 | contig 10071 bp, 24 predicted proteins | sample 7446291 | NCBI WGS metagenome assembly JACCDT01 (sample SAMN15323446, study PRJNA562643) | freshwater metagenome | isolation source: river surface water | place: USA:Blue River Watershed | collected 2017-08-17 | reverse complement strand
ATCCGTACGGGACTTGAACCCGTGACCTCTACCGTGACAGGGTAGCGAACTAACCAACTATTCTAACGGACCTAATGGTGAGCAGTTTTTGCATCCACTTACTCAGGTGGCATTTATTAAATTGTGTTATGCGATTTGCATAACATTCTGTACAACCTTAAGCAGACGATTTTTTTCTGCTGTAATAGCAGGGTCAAATCCGCTTGCTGCTGCAAGAATAGATTCATTGGAACCACCACGAGCAGAACGGTACCAATCAAGACGCTCAGTTAGTGCATTGAACGCACCCCAAGCATTACCAGCAATCATACCATTAAACTCGCCTGTGTAAATGTCGTTGATAACATCTACCTTGTTTTCCCATTTCTTTAGCGCACCCTTAGTGTCCTTTTCAGGCTTTGGGTAAGCAGCAAGAATAATGTCGTTAAACATTTTAGCATTGACTTCTTTTTCAATCATAGCCTTAGCCATAAGGTCAAAAGAATCCATATACTTATGAGCAAGACCAAGAGTTTCACGAGCAACAGTGACCTTGCCACTTGCTGTTTGTGTGTGACGAATCTTGAAAGATTGCTTAACGCCACCCTTGCGCTTAGTTGTATTTAGTGCAAGATTGAGAGTGTTAGCGCACACAACACGAACAGGTGTAATGCTTGCTTGAATAGCGATTGAGCCATCGTGTGATGTGTTGATGAGCAAATAAGTCTTTACCTTATCTGCAACACCGCTAGGGTCAAGAACTGTTTCACGCTCTAGTGCTAACGCACCGAACACGACACGACCACCCTTGATTGAACCAGCAGTCTCCCAACGACCACCACCATCTAGAATGTTATCACCAAATGAAAATAAATCTTCATTCTGTAATGGAACATAGCGCTGACCGACTACGCCAAGAATATCGGTTTGTGTGTTGTCTGTAGGATTTGTACGCAATACATATTGGTACGCCTTATCGCTTGATAGGTGTGCAGGTGTTTCCAAATCCTCTAAGCGAACATTCCAATTATTTAGGTTTGCTGCTTCTAGCATTTGTGATGTTGTTTTTTCCTCTGTGAATACGGTACCAAGACCGTGCCAAGCAGGTTCACGGAATGATGCGAATGATGCCTTACCGTTTTGTGTTTCTAATTCGTGAGCCACGATTTTCCTTCTTTCTGTTGTTGATATTTTAAGTATAGCAGGATAGACTGACAAATGCAAATCGGGATAGTTAAGCAGGGGCAAATCGGACATTTCGTAAACTATGACCGATCATTACGGCGTGTCGACTTGACAATGACTGGTCGGCGGGACGTCGCAAAATTTGAGGGAAATGTAAAGCAGTTTTACATCGTGCTTAGGATGTATTCCCCTCACAGGAAATTTATGAATCGATTGAATCCACACTTGAAGATAAGTATTTGATTGCGTCATCATTGTATGACACTGAATCAAAATCAATATCGTGAATTGCGTTGTGTGCTTCTTCTTCATTTCGTGCACTGACTGTAATTGAATATTGAACCGAGACTTCTAGTTCAAATTCTTTTGCTAAGTCGAATCCGCAGATGTCTGCAATTTCTTGGCCTTCTGATTCATTTAGGGTGCCACATTCAATTGCTTCCAAGGTCCATTCTTGCATTTCTGTACGCATACGATTGCGCTCTGCAGCCTCTGTGTATGAGCGCTGAGTTACACGAGATATATGCTCTTCTAGTTCTCCAACACGCAATGTTGCCTTGGCTAAAGAATCACGAAGAAAGTCTTCTGTTGCATTTACTACTGTTATGTTTTGTTGTTCCACGAGGGGCCTGCTTTCTGTTTGTTTGTTTGGTTCAATTGTACTATAGGGCACTGACAAATTGTGAGCCTTTTTGGATCTTGCTCAGGATGTCACACCTCATACAGTTGGTGCGAACTGGATCATAGTATTTTTATAATCGCCCTATCATCAAGCGAATAGTGTGAGCAGTTTATACACTTACTCAGGTGATAGAGAGGCAGGATCCTTAGTCTGGAACCCCTCTAATTATTTAATTATAGTGAGCAGTTTAGCGACATACTCAGGTCGTTTATTATCTAATTATAGATAACGGGCAACCGCATTATAGGTGCTTGTATTAACTGTTTCCTCATCTGTCATCTTGAGGATACGAATAGCATTAGAGATTTCCTCTTTCTGCTCATTGTATGAGTGCTGATGTAGTGTTACATAGTCACGCTCAGGCTCTTTTGGAAAGTCCGACTCATTTACTGTGATGTCAAAATCAACATTGAGAGTCTTGTTCCAAGAACGATAGTTAGTGCGTAGGTTTTCTGCCTTAGCAAATCTATCCATAGCAAACTTTGCTACTTCCTTGCGCCACTTTTCCATAGCCTTGTTATACTTTGCTTCATTGGCTTCTTGTGAAGTCCAATCAAGTTCTAGTTTATTTAGTGATTGCTCTAGTGCCTTGATTACTCGCTCAGTAGGGATTTTTACTGAGATTGCTTTTCCTCTTGCCATTGTGTTATTTCCTTTTCTGTTGTTTGTTTGAGGGGTTGGTTTGAGCCTTTTTTATTCTTGCTCAGGAATTAGTAATTAGATTACTTAGCCGTCCAAGTTGTCCAGCGTGTGTTACCATTTACATCTAACTTAACACGAACTGCGTCACCTGTCTTGTTTGGTGCGATTTCCAAGATTGTGCCTGTTACCTTTGACTTCTGTGAAGTGTAGAGGTCGCCCACCTTGTAGGTTGCTGTATTTACTGACATTGTTTTTCTCCTTTTGTTTGTTGATAATCCAAGTATAACATTTCCTACTGACAAATACAAATTATGCCAGAAAAATCTCACATCTTGGACTAGGTTGGTTTTTTTGTTCATAGTATAATAATAGCAGAAAAATACCAGAAATACAAATCAAGCCTAAAAATCTGGGTGTGATAAACATCACATCGTAAACCTGCGTGTCGACTTGACAAATGGGGGTTGGGGCGACGTCCCATTTTTTCAGGGGATCAGCCACTACCTCCTAAGATAGAAATCATCACTATTAGTGTCATTAGAAAATACATCCAAGGACTCATTTACTTTTTACTCGCACTGAATACAATATCACTTTTAGAGTATACACAAAGTGAGCAAGAAACGCAAGCGCTACCATTGGTTGAGATAAGAGGAATTTGTTTATTATTCTCAGGACACTTAGCACCTGGCTTATTAAACAATTCCTTCATTTCACCCTGGCCAATTGCGAAATTCTTAGCAAGATATGCAAGACGAATTCCTTGATTAAGTTTTAAGTCAACGCCTACCTTTACATTCTCACTATCAGTACTAAAGTAAAGAGACAGATTGTCAATGTCTTTCAAAATAAGTGCTGCAGACTTTACACGAGTGTATACCCAGAATTGAATTTCAGGATGATTGTTGATAACGGTTTTCCACGCATTAGTGTATGTATCATTAAAGAAATCTCCGTCCCAGTGAATGCGAAATAGCATAGGAGCGTCTTTCTTTAAACAGTCTGCCTTGAAATCATTTATCATTTCATTTAACAATGTCTCCATAGTTAATTGATCTGCGTCTTTAAGCAGGTCCCAATTATGTAATAGGTTAGCCCTTACACCCTTGAAGAGTTTTTCGAGTTTACCCGCATAGCATACCGACTCACATACACTGGTTGCACCAGGGCACGAGTAAGCCTTTCCAGCAGGTAATCCAAAAGTGTTAGCGATTGCGGCTTGCTTTCCATTCTTTGTGACAAGGTTAGCCACCTTTCTATCATTAGAGCGTTTTAGTTTAAGTGTATTAGTAGTCAAGACCTAGACTCATTTCTAGAGCAATGTCCTCATTATAGTGTGCGGACATTTCTTCTAGCAAGCAATGAGTGCATTTATCTTCATATGCGTCAACAGCATTTTCACGACAAGAGGGGCAGACAGTTGAGTAATACTCATCTAGCATTTCATCATTTTCATAGGTCATAGTGGGTCTCCTTTGTATTTCTTTAATTGTATCAGTTCAGACTGACATTTCCTACGATTGTAGGCTTTCTTTGAAGGCACGGCAGAGGCAGCGTTGCTACGGCGTAGTTCCATAAGCCTGCGGAGTTCCTCATTTGTTTTCTTCATATAACAATACTAACACACATCTCACAAAAATGTCAAATCTAGATCGTGTGATTAAAATCACAAAAAATTTTCCCGCCCAGGATCTGGGAAAATAAAAAGGCCCATCTTAAAGAAATTTTATTTGGGTTACTGGTGAGTAGAATAAAGTTATCCACAGGTTATCCACAGACACACCCGACTGCGGGACGTCGCATTTTTATGCGGGGAAGTGCATAAAAATTATTCTTCTTGTTCTATAAAAACATACAATGGAATTAAATCAGTATAAGTAAACTGTACTACTTCCTTTTCACCAAATTCATTTTCGGTTTGTATGTCATAGTTATCTCCTGTTGAGTCACTTTCAATAAAAATAACTTCAACGATGTCATCTTCAATTTTTACCAAATCGCCAATCATTAGTTGGTCTGGTGTTAAATCATCAGCGTGTATCAGATCCATAGCAATCATTGTATCAGACATTATTCATCTCCGTATTCATCTGCTGGGTCAATAAACCAAGATAGGTGGTGCTGGTCTACAATTGCTCTTGCTGGTGCGTGGCTCATTCCCTTATAGAATACGCCTTCAGGCATTGCAATAAATCTTTCATAGTCCTCATCATAGTATGCGTCAATAGCCTCTATGCAAGGTTGCACCATAGATAGCGGTACTGGAGGATAGTGATTACCCTGCAAGTGATACGCTAACTGTGTTTCTAAATCAAGTACGCTATCTGCTAATCCAATTGCTGTAACACTTCCCATTTACTTACCTCCTACTAGTCCATTACGATAAAGTACCTTAGTGTGCATCTTGCCACTAGGCTCTGATAGATTAACTGTACGATACTCATTAGCAAATCCGTGGTCTACAAATCTCTGATAAACTTCCACGGCACTTAGTGCGTCTGAGTATCTACCAATCCAATTAGGCTTAGCCTGTCCGTCATTAGTAGTAGTAACTGAGTATAGGTATTCGTTCATTAGTCATTCTCCTTAGTGATAAATAGTTGGTGTGGGTTACAATCGCAAGACTCTGTATCAAAGTCCTCACCCTGTGCCCAAAAGTGCCAACCCTGCCCGTAGCATTGTTCGCAATTTTCTATTTCCGTCATTAGTGTTTTCATCATAGCCATTAGATAGCCCCTTCCTGAAATAAGCCAATTTCCAAATCAAGTAATTCTTGGTCTGTTGCTTGGGTCAAGTCTATCCAACCTGCGCCCTCATTGTCAATTCTAAAAATCTCTATGTATCCCATTAGTTTTCTACCTTTACTGCTACTGTTCGGCAGACAACCTTGCCAAAATTACTAGGGCGTACCTCTACAAGGTAACTTTCACAACCCTGATACCATACGGCTTTAGGGTGTATCTCTGCTGAGATAATTTCTCCTGTTAAAGTACGGGAGCGATACTGTGTTCCTACAAGTAGGTTTTCTATTGTATAGACATTTGCTGACATTTGCCAACCTCTTTCTTTTTCTTGATAATTCTATCCTATCATAGGGGTCTGACATTTTCGGTTAGACACGCCGTGAAAGAATAGACTTTCTTTTATTTATTTTTCTTACTATGTAAGTCTAGCCTATTAGACACAAATTATCAAGTTACTACCTAGTAAGTCCAAATACTGAGACGCTCAGCCTATGTGATAAATCTCACACGGATCACGACACGCCCGAACGCGACGTCGCAAAATTTTGAGTGTTGAGCAGTTTTAAATCTTGCTCAGGATTTTTTTTTATTTTAGTGTTGCAAGAAATTCTTGCGAATCCATACACGCATCAAAAAACTTTTGCTCATCAAATCTAGGATTATCAGAAGCAAACCACTCGCTGAATTCAAAAATTAAATCTTGAAAATCACCTGAGTCGATTGTGTTAGAAAACTTTTGAAGAATTTTCGCAGTTTCTACATAGTCTTTTCGTGTCATCATTATTCGACCACCTTTAGAATTGCATAAGAGCCGTTTTTGTTTATGTCCTCAAGTGTTGGCTTTAGAGCAGGCACTAACAATTCCTTTAGCATACCTTCAAGAAGTGTTTTTTGCATTTCTTTTTCAAGTGCAAGAAGTTGCATTCCGATTGGATGAGTCTCGTCTACTACTGTGACGAAGTGAAGTGAGTGTTTAATTTCTACTGACATTATTTTAGTTTTCCTATTCTTTTAGTTTGAGTAAGTGAGGGTTGAAGTGCCACGAAGTGTGCCACTAATTCCGAGAGAATCGCAAGCGATTTTTACAGATACGCCAACAGGTAATTGTGTTGGATAGTTTGAGATGAATTGAGCAACCGCACCTTTTGAGGGTAGGCTGATTTTTTTTGTAGAACCTGTAAAGGTTTCTAGTGTTACAGTGTATGACATTAGTGTCATCCTTTCGTTAAGTTGATAAGACTATCTTATCATTGGGGGCTGACATTTTGGCTACTTATTTGCTAAGGCTCACTGTGATTTACATCACATTTATTTGCTTAGGCTCATTAGCCAAATTGTCCTTTATTTAGTTTTTCTTATGTTGTAAGACTATCACACTAGGGGCGAAAAGTCAAGGCGACACGCCGTCTAGGGCTTGTGACCTTAGTCACAGTAGCAATACTCGTTATCGCAATCGCAAGAGCGTTGCTCTGGAAGCGGTAAACACATTACGCAGGTTTCCCAAGCAGTAATTCTTTCGCAAGATGAGCATTTAACCAAGCCCATTATTTCTTGCTCTGTAGCGGTTAATTCTTTTTCAAATACTCTGTTAGTCATTTTGACCCTTTCTAGTTTGAGAACCTTTCTCAACTTTCTTTATACTAGAAGTATAGCAGAGAAATCTCAAAAAGTCAAGGCGACACGCCGTATAGCCAATGTGATTTGAGTCACACGGGACGTCCCATTTTTTGCAGGGAATTTACTTAGTCAGTTACGAATAAGTAAAACCCATAACCTAAACAGATCATAGAAAACCAAAAGAGTGCATTGCCACTAGTAAAAAAATTCATTAATTATTTTCCTTATCTTTTAGTATTCCAAGAATTAACTCTAATTGTTTTACAGAAAGTAGAGCCTGAGCAGAACCCCACAAAAACGCTAAATCCATTTCACCATAGTGTTTTTTAGCAAGCGGTGTAATTTCTTGAACAATTTCAAAATTAGTTTTCATCTATTTCTCCTTTCATTTCTGTATAGTCGATTACATGAAAGTCTAATTGTCTTTCAAGGGGCATGGACTTTAGCCATGAATAGGCAGACTCAAAATCATCTGCTTCTACATCTACAAATAACTCAAAATTAAAAATAGGCATTATTTGTATTCTCCTTTCTTGATTAACTCATCTAACCTTTTGGCTAGAGGGTCTATCTGCTCGTCTGCGAGATAGTTTTCTAATTCTAATTGTTTAACAAAGTCTCTCATTTGGAAACCTTCCAATCTGTCCACATAGGTAGACGCTCTGGGTCGGTATCGTTATACCAACGCTCAATGTTTTGTTCACAATCTTGACAGAAAGTAAATTGCTCATCTCCTACTTCTGAGATAGCAGATTTCATTGGATTGTGCTCTACGCACTTTTTATTTTCTAGTGTTATCATTTTTGACAACCTTTCTTTTTTTTTATTAGTTAATTTTATTTTATTAAGTTTTTTATTTCTCTAATTGCTTAGAGAGAGCGACCACATTGTGAGTGGAAGCAAGTGCCATCTGTTTTGCAGATGTCGTGAATTGTAGCAGGTGCTAAAACAACCTGACCACATTGACAGAGGTTCATTAACCCCTGTGGGTAGTCGCTAACTGTAGCGACTCTTGCAAAGATTGAGTTTGTCATTTCTGACTCCTTTCTTGTTAAATAACCTTTATTTAACTTTCTTTATACTAGTAAGTATAGCAGGGGGGTCTGACAAATGGGAGGGTATAAATGGGGTAAATCGGACATTGTGATGTAGCACACATATGATGTAGGTCACATTAGTTATACACAGGTTATCCACAGGCGACGTCCTACATATGACCAGTCTTAGGCTCCCATACACATGATCAGTCTTAGGCGTATAGGTATATGACTGGTCTTGGGCGCATACGCCTATATGGGGGGTGCTATATGGGGTGCCTATACACATACCCCCCATATATAGAGGACGTCCAAATGTCCGATTTGTACCATATGTACTGTGGTGTATATCACACACGACACGCCGTGTTTAGATTTGACTTTTAGGGTTTTATGTGTTATTATACTAGTATAAGAAAAATTAAATAGAGTTAAAAAGGTCAATGAGCCTATCAAATAAGATAACGAAATGTTATATGAGCATAGCAAATAAGTGACCTATATCACATATCCCACGCTCCACATAGTGAGACTACTAGTCAGTATACTAGACAGTACGGGAAATGTATGTTAGTATTACTACATACAAAAAAAATTAAATAACAAATCCTAGTGAGCCTCCTAATAAGAGCAAATAACCTAGGTCAAGGAAAAAGGGTATCAAATAGATACCATAGAAAAAAGAAAGGTGGTCACAAATGACTACACTAACAAACTATAAGGGTCTATCACTAGACCAAAAAATCGCTATCGCTGCTCAAATGGTAGTAGATGGAAAGACAGTATCTTTTAGAGGTGCGTCTGCCGATACCTACAATAAGGTTATGGCACTTGCTAATAGAATTAAGCAAGAATTAGAGTTCCCCCTATGCCCTTGTGAGGAGTGTAACTAATGAGCCTATCTATTATTGTCCTAGCCTTGTCAGTGCTATGCACTATAATTGTACTAATCCCTACTATACTAGACAAGGATAGTGAATACTAATGCACCTATACCTATGCTCCCAATGTAGCACCTTAGCGGTAGTTACACAAAAAGGAAAACAAATAACTATTAACCCCTGCCAATGTACAAAAGAAAAGAGATAAACAAATGGATAAGATAAATGGCGTACTACTTACAGTAGTAGGAAAAGATGGACACACCTCAAAGCCAGGCTACGAGGCACACTCTATAGAAAAGATTATTGAAATCATTAACGCTACTTGGCGTATTGAACATGTAACAGATATTACCAATGTAGAAATTTACTAGGAGGCTTATGTTTGATTTTATTTCTGCACCATTTGATTGGTTCGCTAATATAGTTCAGTACTCACTTATATTTATGGCTATTGTTATTTTAGTTTTAACTATTGGTGCGGTAGTTGCTATACCTATTGGATTAAAACTATTAGGTGTTGCATTCGCTAAAACTATTGTAGTAGAAACTAGCAAAGTAGTTAGAGACTTAGGTATCTCTGGAATAGATATTAAGCAAAAGAAAGAGACCGATAAAATGAAGGCTTTTCTAGATCGCAAGGTGGTACCAATACTAAGTAAGTCGAGTTAAGTTAAGTGGCGGTGTAGTGTCTAAACTATTAGGTCGGTCTAGTGGTTTAGCACTTCACTGCTAAAAGATAAAGCAAATAGATATAGTTGGCCAAAATATGTGCTCACTATATTTTCTTGCTTTTCTTTTTAAATTACTGTATCATACATCTGGACAAAATATTCAGATTTATGGTAAAATGAATCTATGGGAATATTAGACAATCTAGAAAACGCCTGGGACGATAACTTTGAATTTGAAAGTTCAGTCTACAAGCCAGAAGCAGAAAACCTGTCTGTAAAAATTTTTTCAGATTTGTGCTGCAACGGATGTTCTTGCAAATCCGAAGCGGAACATATTAAAGACGCTTAAGGTTAAAGTTAAAGAAGAACGGCATAGTAAACCTTCTCTGGTCTGTGTTGTTTTCATCGCCAATTGTTTTTACGTGATGCAGCATTGATCCAGAGAAAATAATTAGATCGTTAGCCTTTGGTTTGATATCAATATCATATTCTGAAAAACCAATTTCTCCACCAACGTAGTCATCATTAATATAAATCAATGCACTAATAGGAACCCACTCATGATCAATTGGTTGTGGTGCATCTGTGTGATCATCTAGACGACCATTCTGATTCCAACGAATAAGTTCT
>JACCDT010264194.1_pt1 | contig 10073 bp, 10 predicted proteins | sample 7446291 | NCBI WGS metagenome assembly JACCDT01 (sample SAMN15323446, study PRJNA562643) | freshwater metagenome | isolation source: river surface water | place: USA:Blue River Watershed | collected 2017-08-17 | reverse complement strand
TACAAAATTGATATTCCTAAAATTGTCTTTGCCAAAATTGCGGAAGTAGTGAAGGTAAAAGGCTCCTTTCAGTATAACATTCGCTAGATGAAACGATTATTCATATTACTGCTGGGACTCTCGCTCTGGGCATGTCTAGAGGACAAAAACATCAACATTATTCCAGCAGGGGGTAAAGTGGATTCGGTCGCAGTAGAAGTACCTAGCACAAACAGTACTTGTGATACGATAGCAATATCCTTTGACAAGTCCGTTTGGCCCATCTTAAATACCCAATGCGTTTCTTGCCACAACACGAGCAATCCATCGGCTGGTGTGGATCTTTCAACCTACGCAACTATCCAAACCTATGTGAAAAATGGGAAACTTTATGGATCCATCACGCATGCCATAGGCTACAAAGCGATGCCGTCCGCGACGAGTAAATTAAGCAGCTGCGACATCACGATTATTCGAAAATGGATACGAGGTGCTGCACCAAGCGGGAATATTTTAGTGGATCTTAACCCAGCGAATCCCGTTAATCCGATTGTCGATGTGCCAGTCATTAAACCTCCCATCGCTGTTAATTGCAGCCCCGATACGGTTTATTTCAAACAAAAGATATTACCCTTGTTGGTCTCCAACTGTGCGATGAGCGGTTGCCATGATGCCATTTCAAAGAAAGATGGGGTTATCTTGACGGATTATGCCAACATCCTGCGCGAAGTTAAGGTGAGCAATCCCGCTTCGAGTGATTTATACAAATCGCTCATTGAAACGGGTGAAGACCGGATGCCGCCGGCAGGACCACTTTCGACAGAAAACATTAACAATGTATTAACATGGATTAAGCAAGGTGCGAAAAACAATTCATGTGATGCTTCCGCAAGTAATTGTGTGACGACAAATGTCAGTTTCAAAAATGTGATCCAACCGCTCTTGGCAACAAATTGTACGGGTTGCCACAGTGGAACACGCCCATCGGGGAGCATTGATTTGACCACCCATGCGAATGTGCAGAAATATGCGGCAAATGGACAATTATACGGTTCGATTGTGCATCAAACTGGCTACAAACCGATGCCCTCTGCCAGTGTTAAATTGAGTACTTGTGAAATAGATCAAGTCAAGTCATGGATTGTGGCAGGTTCGCTAAATAATTAATGCATGAAAACACTGATACAAGATCAAGCAATTGAATGGACTGAATTAGGTGACGGAATCAAACGGAAGGTGATGGCTTACGATGCCGGCATGATGATTGTCAAAGTAGCTTTTGATGCGGGGGCCGTGGGCGATATGCACCAGCATCCGCATACCCAAACATCCTATGTTTCTAAAGGAGTTTTTGATGTGACTATCGATGGAGTTGTGCAACGGTTGTGTACGGGAGATGTCTTTTTTGTTCCCTCAGGGCTTATTCATGGCACAGTATGTATCGAAAAAGGTGAATTAGTCGATGTTTTCACCCCAATGCGCGAAGATTTCGTCTAATTATCAAGAAACAGATATACGATTTCATATAGTCGGCCGTTTACTAACGCTGCCGGGGTCTGAAGACCCCGGCAGCGTTTACCCCGGCTATACGTTAATCGAATCGTAAACGATCACCTTCTTCCATAAATGGGCATTATTTTTCACGAATTCCAAGTGGATTGGATGATCCTGATAGACTTTTTGGCCAGCCTCGTCATCAAAAAACATCAACTCCGAAACATCCCAAGAGGTATCTACGACATCGCGCTTTTCGGTAGAAGCGAGTGTACCAATGTGAATCTGCTTGATCGTTGGGATTCCTTTCAAAGTTTTTAATCCGGCGATTAATTGTTTTTTGTCCGTTTCTGAATTGGGATTATTCAACCAGAAAAACACATGATGTAATAAAGGTTTCTCGGCGGAAGTTTGTGAACCTACAACACCTAATAATGGCGTTGCAGCTAAAAATGTTCTTCTTTTCATGATTTAATAGGCTATCTTTAAAATTGAAATAGCAAGAAACAAAGTCTTGCAGAGTATTAAAAGCATTTATCCATCAAAATTTTTCCCATGAACTACAAAGAAGTTCAAGATTCCGAGACGACCTATACCGAATTAATGATTCCCTCTTATGCCAATTTTGGCGGGAAGGTCCACGGAGGAATCATTTTATCCTTATTGGATAAAGTAGCTTATATCTGTGCGTCAAAACATAGTCATCAATATTGTGTAACCGTTTCGGTGGAAGGGGTCGAATTCAAAAGTCCGGTGGAAGTGGGTGATTTGGTGGAAATCAAGGCGTCTGTGAATTATGTCGGCCGCACCACCATGATCGTAGGCATGCGGGTTGAATCCTTTAATCCGCGGGATGGCATCGTCCGACATACCAATTCTTGTTATTTTACGATGGCTGCCAAAGATGAGCAAGGGAATCTAACAGAAGTGCCGGGCCTGAAATTAACAAGCGAAACCCAAGTTCGACGTTTTTGTGAGGGCAAGATTATTCGCAAATTGTCGCAAGAGAAACGTGAAATTTTGAAATCTGATTTAGGTTTAGCCGACATGAAAATTCAATGTGCTGAAGAGCGTTGTTCGATTGAAATTTAATTCAAGTAAATTTTGATTCATTGGGTCTTTAGCTGTTATAAACCGATAAGAAGCTATGAGTCAAGTACATGAATCTTCCCGCAGAACCTTTCTGAAAAATGCGGCACTATTAACCTCCGCAGCGGCTTTTCCCGCTTTTATCTCCAAAAATTCGGGCGACAAAGTCAATTTGGCCTGCATTGGAATAGGAAACCAAGGGGGATTGGATGTCATGTCCTTATACAATACCGGTCTTTGTAATATTGTCGCACTTTGCGATGTAGACATGGGAGCACCCCAAACCTTAAAGGTTTTGGAAAAATTCCCGGATGTTCCGCGTTTTCAAGATTTCCGTCAATTGTTTGACAAAATGGGCAATCAATTCGAAGCCGTGTCGATCGGCGTTCCGGATCACTCCCACTTCCCGATTACCATGATGGCTTTGGGTATGGGGAAACACGTTTTCGTGGAGAAACCGATGGCTCGCACCTTTCATGAAATCGAATTAATGATGGCTGCGGCACGTAAACATCCCAATTTAGTTACCCAAATGGGAAATCAAGGTCACTCGGAAGCCAATTATTTCCAATTTAAAGCGTGGAAAGAAGCGGGCATCATCAAAGATGTGACATCGATGACAGCCCACATGAATTCTCCACGTCGCTGGCATAGCTGGGATCCCAACATCAAAAAATTCCCTGCGGCGGAAGCGATTCCAAGTACCTTGGATTGGGATATTTGGCAAGGAGTTGTTTCTCCAGCCCATGATTACCAAAAAGATTTTGTCAATGGACAATGGCGTTGCTGGTTCGATTACGGCTTAGGCGCTTTGGGAGACTGGGGAGCACATATCATGGACACAGCGCATGAATTTTTGGATTTAGGTTTACCTACTGAAATAAACATGTTGCGTGCAGATGGGCACAATGACTTCTTTTACCCGATGTCATCGACCATTCAATTTAAATTTCCATCGCGCAAAAATATACCTGCGATGGATATTACGTGGTATGATGGCGTAAACAACATACCACCGGTACCTGCCAATTATGGCACCTCTGAATTAGATCCCAATATCCCACCCGCTGGGAATGGCAAAATCCAACCTGCCAAATTGAATCCAGGTAAAATTATTTACAGCAAAGACTTAACTTTCAAGGGTGGGTCGCACGGATCTACATTGTCCATTTTAGGCGATGCAGGTAAGGATTTGAAATTACCCGATGTTCCGAAGAGTCCGTCGAACCACTATGCGAATTTCTTGAAGGCCTGTATGGGACAAGAGAAAACCAGATCACCTTTTGCCATTGCGGGACCGTTGAGTCAGGTATTCTCTTTGGGGGTTTTGGCGCAGAAATTGAATGCTCGTTTGGAATTTGATCGGAATACTAAATTGATTACCAACAATAAATTAGCGAATCAATTGCTCGTAGGACCTGCACCAAGAAAAGGTTGGGAGCAATACTATAAAATCTAGCGTTTGTAGATATTCGGATAAAATTTCAGTTGGCCATTTTCATCAAAATCAACCTGGCTATACCAAATCACAAGCGGAATGTTTCGTTTGATGTTTAGGTACTGTGGAGCTTTATCTGAATAGGCAGCTTTTGCATCGAGTGTATCGATTGCATTTGAATTAGGCTTTAGTAGCCAAGAACCCAAGCTTAAGGGGTTTTCCAAGCGGATGCAGCTGTGGCTGTAGAATCGTTTTTCCCGAGCAAATAATTTCTTTTCAGATGTATCATGGAGGTACATCTTGAAAGGATTATCAAATTGAATTTTCAAAATTCCGAGCGTATTCCATTTGCCTGTGCGCTGACGCATCGAGTAAGGGAAGTAATTCTTATTCAGGCGATGCCAAGGAACCTTCTCGGGATCAACCTTCCGATTATGCTGGTCAAATATCTCCAAATGACTCGCATAAAAATAACGGATGTTTTTCCGAATTTCGGGCACGAGTTCTTCAATGGAAATACTGCGGGGGACACTCCAATATGGGGTGATAATCAAATTTTTTAATTTGCTTGAAAGCGTTTTACTTGGCCTTGTTGGTTTTCCAAGCACCACCCGCATATGTAATACTTGCTTGTGTGATTCATAGGCTTTGAGCTGTGCGGAAGGAATGTTAACCAAAACCAAAGAACGGTTGGCCCTAATGGCCGAAATCCACCGATATTCATTAGCGGCTTTGATTAATAATTGCTTTTGATCTGCACTAAATTGTACCGAATCCTGTAAAACTTGAAGGATCTGACGCACCTCATTCGGCTCATTAATTAGACGATTAGCTAATTCTTTAATCTTAGCTGAATTCCAAAGTTGGCCATAGCGAATTTTATAGGCTTCCACGGGAAGTGCAAAATCATAGCCTTGAAAGCGTAATTGGGGTTGTTTGCCAAATTTTAGATCCAGCATGAATTGTTGGACCGTTATTTTAGCCGCATTGGTGTCATTCGGCGCATAATGGTAATCCTTCGCTTGAAGACCTAAGGATTCCGCTTGCAGCATCAAGGAATCGATGGGGGTTTGCGCGGCAACCGAGCCGCTGATAAACAATAATAAAAAGACGATGTATTTCAATGTATGAGCGCTTCCTTACCTTTGGCAATCCTCCTCAGGTTTGCCAAAGGTAGTGGTTTTGAAGGAGACTTTTCCGGCCTTGAATCAGATTATCAATCAATTGATTTTAATAATCAGTTAGGTCCATTTCAATTTCCACATAAAAAACTAGCTTTGGCAAACCTGAGGAGGATTGCCAAAGCTTAAGAGCGGGCGAGTTTCGTTTTTTCCTTATCACGCGTCACGGAAAGAATATAGCCGATACTAATCATCGTAAAGATTAAAGAGGTCCCTCCTGCGGAAACCAAGGGAATCGGTTGGCCCGTCACCGGAATAGCTCCCACGGCCACAAACATGTTCAAAAAAGCTTGGCTTACAATGGAGAAAGTGAGTCCGGCCGACATCAGTCCACCGAGTGGTTTAGCACTGTAACTAATGGCCAATGCTCCGCGCCAAAACAGCCACATAAACATCGCAGGCAGCAAAATACCCGCAATAATCCCCCATTCCTCCACAATAATTGCATAGACAAAATCAGATTCGGCCTGCGATAAATGAAACCGAAACTGGCTATTACCAGGCCCTTTGGGCTGTATTCCACCCGAAGCAATGGCATAAAGGCTTTGTTTTAATTGGTAGTTTGATCCCTGATCCGCAATTTCAATTTCCTCTTTGCTTTGTCGGCTCATCATCCGATTCATATAGACTTCCACGCGATTAATAATGGTCGCAGACCTTTGGCCCACCCCTGAAAAAATCAGCGTCACAGCCATGATGGCGAAAATACTAAAGACCAATGCGATGGTTTTGTAGGGAACCCGACCAAAAATCATCAATACGATGGAGGTAACAAAGACGATAACACTGGTAGAAAAATTAGACAAGAAAATCAGAAAACAAGTTCCGCCAATCTTCAGGCAAATAGCAATAAGCACGGATGGATTATAGGCATCCGGATCGGCTTGTCGGGCAGCAAACATCTTCGACAAGGAAATGGTCAAACACAACTTAGCCATATCAGAAGGCATAAAACTTAATGGACCTACCTGCAACCAGCGGCTGGCTCCTCCCGCCTCTCTTCCATAGACATACGCCAATCCAATCAACAACCAGGACCCATAGAGCGCCATGTCCACGTATTTTGTGGATTTCAAATAATCCCTGCGTGAAAAAATCCCCATCGCATAAAATCCGCCGACTAAAATAAGCAGCGATTTAACTAGATGCTGCAAGGGTGCAAGCGGTCCATCCATGGTCAAACGTCCTTTGGCGGAAAATTGGACCACCACCCCAATGATGCTTAGAAAAATGACAATTAATAGGATGTGGATATCCCCCTCAAAGTGTTTTTTGATACGTTCCGATACAGTGTTCATGGATTATTTTTAGCGAGGTGCAAAGCTGCAAATTACTTTCATGAAAGCAGAATTAAGTCAAAAATTGAGTGACATTTTAAAGCCGACTTACGCGTGAACAAGCAACACAAATCATTGAATATTAACGCACTACAGTCAAATCAAAATGACAATTTAGGAAAATCAAGCCTTGTCAGTTGTATTCAAAACCTGACTAATTTTAGGGCATGGCAATCGAACTCGAATTTATCAATTTAGTGGTACGCAAAAGTACCTTGGAAGCAAAATACATAGGTGGACTTGCACAATTTAAAAAGGACCCTCCAAATAAATCGATGCGAGAGGACGAGGAATTAATCCGTTTTGGCTGCATGAATTGGAATGACCTGGAGCATTTCACGGACATCATCGTGGCGAAAGGCTTGGAATACAAAGATCAAGAAACGACCGATTTTGTGGTGATTAGCTCCTTGCAAGGTGCTCTGTGGCAGGTGGACTGGATTGGATTTGAGAAGAGTAGTTGTTTTGCAATAGCTCCAGCTTAACCTTTGGCAATCCTCTTTAGGTTTGCCAAAGGTAAGGGTAGGAAAGGACATCAAGAGCCCTTCGTCGACAATTATCATTGAATTGGACAAGATTATCAGTTTGATTCCCAGCCAATTACTTAACTAGCACGTAGCTTTGGCAATCCTCCTCAGGTTTGCCAAAGCTTAACGTCTAAGTAACATGACAAATCAGTACAAATTTCTTAACTTGTCTTCAATTAACTTTACCCTTTGGAAATACTTGCGCCCGTGTTCGGCATCTTCACGTCGTTTATCCTGTTATACTACTTAAGTTCATTAAACAGGTCAAACATCTTTTTAGCACTTTTTTTCTTGTGCTGCAACCTCGTGGTGATGGTCTATTTCGGTTTGCATTACAGCAAAATGGAATTTTGGGAAGGTATTTGTTTCGTCCATTTCTTGCCCCTCTCCTTCTTATTAGGCCCCTCCTTATTCTATTATGTCAAGCAAACCGTTTCAGAACACAAGGGTTTTAAAGCCATTGATTACTTACATCTAATTCCGGCCTTATTTGTGGGCATTGCGACACTGCCGTTTACAAGTTTACCACTGGCTACGAAAACCCAAATAGCCCATCAAATCGTTAATTTTACCGAAGACTATCGGCTTCCGTTCCAATGGGTAACCTTCGAACAATTACTCTATGGTCGTTCGCTGCATGTAATTTTTTATGCTTGCGTATCAATCGCCTATTTCTTTTGGAACAAAAAACATTTATTGGCCAAATACGGCGTCATGCCAAGCAATCATCCCATGATTCAACGCTGGTTTTTCACCTTGATTAGCATTCAAGTAATTATCGCAGGAACAAGCCTTGGCCACATGATTACCTTGTATTTTGAACCTTTCGACATACTTGGCTTTTCGTCCATCGAGATTTTCAGCGAGGAACACTTCTTTCGCATTTGCGGAGGTGGCTTTTTTATTCAAAATTTCTTTTTGTTCCTATTTCCCAACATACTTTACGGAAACATTTCGTATTCCGTGGATTTTGAAAATGCCACAACCTTTCAAAAAATCAAATCTAGTTTTGCCAAACAGGTAAAATTGACTGAGAGCCATACCGAGTTTGACGCTCAACTGACTGCCTATTTGAAAGAATTGCCATTCATCAAAAAGGACTTTACGCTTTCACAAATGTCATTTGACCTGAAAATTCCCGAAAGAACTTTATCGGCGTATTTCAACAATGACTTACAAAAAACGTTTGGGGAGTGGAAAAATGACCAACGGATTGAATATGTAGTCCAATTGATTGACGAAGGCCACGCACAGCGCTATACGATTGAGGCACTATCAGCCAATGCCGGATTTTTGTCTCGTTCTAAATTCATAGATGCCTTCAAAAGTCGGAAAGGTTTAACCCCTTCCGCCTACATCAAAAGCAAAAAAGCCTAACGCAAACTGCATTAGGCTTTCCATATTACCTACTTCATCTAAAATCAAGGTTTAATCCCGAGTTGTTTGAAAAACTCCAGGTTATCGAAGAAATCTTGTTCCTCCGTAATCTTACCTCCAATAATGGTTGCTATTGTACAGCCGATCACATCGACTGATTTTCCTGTCGCAGGAATACCAAAGAAATTACCCGTGTGTTTTCCTTTGAACTGCCAGTATTTAACCAATTTATTTCCGGAGGCAAATGTCTCTTTAATGATGAACTCGCGATCGGAAAAACCCGTTACATAATTCTCGTAATAGGCTTTAGCCGCTGCCTTCCCTTTGGTCTCTGGAACTGTATGTAAAACTACATTTTCCGCATAGGCTGTATCCAAGATATTTGTACGTCCCTCATTGATCGCAACTTCCCAAACCCGCGAATAGAAAGCCATGTTTTCTGCTGCTAATTTTTCGTTTTGTTCACTTTGCGAGGTACAAGAAAGCAATGTTCCTGCCGCGATGAAAAGTAAAATAATTTTTTTCATAATCTAGTTTTTTGTTTGTTTTCAAAAGTACCTTTTAAACCTCTTTGATACTTTTTGAAAGCACTATAATATGTTCCCTAAAATGCAAAAGGGGACAAGATGGACTTCGCAAGACAAGACCCTACAGTTTTTAATCTGTTCCTAAAAATGCAAAAGGGGACAAAGTGCTTGCATGCTTTATTCGATTCTAGAATCAAACTTTCGTTCTTGCTTTTCAAATAATAAATCAAAAAACACATGAAAAAAATCATTCTATTGGGCGCATTCGTTGCGGCGACATTTATGGTCAATGCACAACAAGCTGGTAAAGTTTTTGTTGGCAAAAGTGAAGGCAAGCAATTCCAATTCGGATCAGAAAAAAGCACAAACATCGTATTGGATGCAGTAAAAGCATATAACTCAAATGTTACCGAGGAGTACTCGAAATTTTGGTCTGCTGAAATGATTGCAAAATACAAATCGCAAGCACAGGACCCTCAAAAGGAATACAAAGCGGTTGTCAACAAACCTATGGCGATCGTGCCTTTGAAAATTGACGGCCAAGCAAATGAGGTCGTATTACTTCAATCGACAGAGGAGCGTCTTTACAAAAATGGAGCTAAACAAAACTTAGATTTGTTCGAATTATTCTTCGTGGACAAAGAAGGGAAATTGGCCAATTTCCAACAATATTATTCGATTCCTGACAATGCTGAATATGGTAAGACTTATGGAGGAAAACTACTATCAAATAAACCTGGTGCAGATCCAAAAGGTTTGGCATTACAATTCACAAATCGTGGCGAGATCGAAGCAATCGAAAACTTCGCAAAAGCTTACAATGCGATGGACGTCAAAGGAGTTCAAGCGATCATGGCCGATGCCATCAAAATTGAAGGATTCGATGGTTCAGTTGTCAATTTCACAAAGGATATGGTTCCAGCTATGTTTGCTGAATACAAATCATTGGATTGGAAGCCTGGTTTTATCTTACCATTCAAAGTGAAGGATACTGACCCAGCTTCTGGCATCATAGTGTTTTCAAACGAGAAACGTGTATTAAAAGATGGCACAGTTTGGGACAAAAATTTGGTAGAACTTTTCGGATTTAACTTAGACGGGAAAATCGATTCGGTTACTCAATT
>JACCDT011682166.1_pt1 | contig 10076 bp, 6 predicted proteins | sample 7446291 | NCBI WGS metagenome assembly JACCDT01 (sample SAMN15323446, study PRJNA562643) | freshwater metagenome | isolation source: river surface water | place: USA:Blue River Watershed | collected 2017-08-17 | reverse complement strand
TGTTTGCTTAAGATTACCTGATGCAAGCGTAACATTCGAGCCTTTCATAAGGGGTGTTAGTATAGTAAAATTATTTAAAGGGGTATCGATTACTTGATTGTTAGCTTGCGTAATACCACCATTTAATCCCCAATGATTTGAGTTGCCTGAACTATCAAAACCTAATTGATTACTATTATTGAAGTTAAGGCGGAATCCATTAGTGCCATAGGTACCAGTATAGGACTTCGGTATCCAGTTACCAGTGTTTGAATCAGCCTTTCCAAAGTATGTTGGGTCAAGGGCTTGTCCGTCAATGAAGTTGACATCTGACATATATCCATCAAAGTATCCATAACTTCCTGCTGCATAACCACCAAGAACATGATTATTCCCAGAAACGTTTACATCAAAGGTATCGTTTTGACTAGGATTAGTATTAGTAGAAAATGATGTTAATCGTGTACCATTAACATAAATCCTCACCCTATCTTCTGCTGTAGCATCTGTACTATCTACAGCAACAGAGATATGTATCCATGCAGAAGGGTCACGAAATACTGCAGAGGTGTATTTATTAATCTTAAAACTACCGCCAGTATAACTCCATATACGGATTGCATCTGTTGTATCAAATACAATAGCAGTATTAGGGTAACTACCACCTGTTAATTTTGCAGAAAATATATCAACACCCGTTCCTAATTTACCTCTCTTCACCCATCCACTCCATGTCCATTTTTGTTGATTACCTGTAACAGATGGATTTCTACTCAAATATTGACTACTTGCACTATCAAACATAAGCGAGTTCGTGAGACCTTCGGTAGTGAAAGTAGAGTCCGACGAATATGCTGTGCCAGATGCATTTGTTGCATATGCTCTGTAGTAGTATGTAGTGGAAGTAGCAAGACCGGTAATAGATACTGTGAATACCCCAATAGAAGTACCAGTTCCTGCTGTACAGTTAGTAGTTGGTGCTGGGGTAGAACCATAACAAACTCCACGTGCTGTTATATCAGTACTTCCTAGAGTATCTACTGTTCCTCCTAGTACTGCGGTTACTTCTGTTGTCGATGTTGCTGTAGGAGATGAGAGGGTTGGGAGAGATGGTACTGTTGGGACCATGACTGACTCGGCGAAGGCGACGTAGATGTAGGTACCACCTGAAGCATTTGACTCACCGTTTGCTGATCTAATTTTGAAACCATTACTAACAGAATCAATTGATGACCACGTAGTATCTGCAGTTGATTGATTAGCATAAAGTTGTGTAGTAAGAGGATTGTACGTATTTCTTGCTGTATCAATTATTGTCCATTCATTTGCTGAATCAGTTCTTTTTATCATTATGTATCGTGGCTTAAAACCAGTATAGACAAAGGAACCGTCTGATGAACCATTACCAGTATAACTACCGAATTTGGAGTACCCAGGAACCTCAGAAAAGGCATAGGCAATCACTCTCTGATTATTGTTATTAAGAATATTTCCATCCACTGAGAACTGTGTATCTGTTGGCATAGTGCCTACCCAATCTTTATATGAAGAATTAGTATACGTAGCAATGTTTTCATTAAAATGCAAAGAAACCGAAGCTGCATTTGCTCCACCAGTAAGTAGATGATGGTAGACAATCCACTGATCTGTTTTATCAAGATTCTTAGCAATTATAAATTCTGGCACACTTGAAAGACTATGACTCACGGTACGAGAATTACCCCATGCTCCATTATTTCCTGTCCACATTACAACATCAAGACCAGCTGTAGTGGACTCTTTCCAGTTCCAAGATATAAAATTATTTGAAGAAGTATTATAATCTGCATCTGCTCCTATTTCAAATCCATTTGAAATGAATGAAGTAAGACCTGTAGTCTCAGTCTGTTCCATTGGATTAGATATTCCTGACACATCACTTTGAATACTTTTGGCAGCACCACGAGTACTATCAACTATTCTATTACTTGTTGCACTGGTGCGATTCTTAACCCAAACAAAATCTGGCTGAAAATTGAGGCCAGAAATCACTTGTGTCGCACCATTTCCTGTATATATTTTTGCATCAAAATGCTGATTTGGCTTCAAGATAGTTGGTGTTGGGAGATTTGCAGTTGAGAGAGCTTTAAAGCCTGTTGGTGGAGTGTAAGTGAAGGGGCGTTGGCCGAAATTAGCGTCCCAGATAAAATTTGTTGCATTTGCTATATCTCCTACAATGGGGATATAGGTACCTACGGGAATATTATTTATTGTTCCTTGAGATAGACCATTCTTATAAAAAGTAAGTGTACTATTATCGGCATCAAACGCAACGCCAATTAAATCATTACTAGTAAATGTGTTTCCGTAGGAAGTAGATGTCCCGTCTAGTATTTTATTTCCTCCTGTAGTATAAACGTACGACTTCGTATCATAGTCAGGATAAGATGGTAAAGTTCTATTTTGTGTATTTTGAATTCCAATTCTACCATAACCACTACCTCCATCTGATGTCAGTTTAATTTCATAATACCACTTACCAGTCGTCATACCAAACGAGGAAGCAGCTGTGCAATAATCACTACTATCAGCAACACGAAGCCCTCCACGATAAACAGGAATTGTTCCATTATAATAACGAGAATTATTACTACTAAACGTTGCAAAATTATTGAGTGGTGTATCAATCACTTGATTAGTAGTTGAACTCATACCACCGTTCGTTGTCCATGTATTTGTTGCTGTATGAATAGAGTCAAGTGGTGCAGTATCATAGCCAAGTGCTGTACTACTACTAAAGTTAAGATGGAATCCATTTACTCCATAAGTACCCTGATATGCCTTAGGAACCCAATTCCCTGTATTAGGATCTGGCCTCCCAAAATAATCAGGAGCAAGCGCTTGTCCATCGATGAAATTGGTGTCAGACAAATACCCGTCAAACCTTCCATATGCTTGCCCTGTTTGATTACCAATAAGTGTTGAGACTGCCTGATTTATTTGAGTAGTATCATTTTGAGAAATTGTAGTTGGTGTCACCATACTTACCTGAACACCATTCACATAAAAGATTGCTCTATCGGCCTCTGATGACGTCGCAGTATCCACCCTAAGGACAACGTGTTGCCATGCCGAAGGATCACGGAACTGCATATTTGTATATCGTCTAACATACCCACTATACCCAAAACTAATTTCATCACTATTATTAGCTTGACCAAAACCAATAAATCCTTGTGCTCCGCTACCAGCTGTAGCTAAAACGAACTGAATATTATTTTGAGCATAGAGCATACTGCGCTTTACCCAAAAGGAGTACGTCCACTTCTTACCATCTGTAGCTGTAGAGAACGTCCTACTCAAGTACTGACTACTTCCACTATCGAACATAAGTGAGTTTGTAATTCCTTCGGTAGTAAAAATACCATCTGCTGAAGTAGATGTACCGTATGAGTTCGTTGCATATGAACGATAAAAATACGTAGTGGATGTTGCGAGATTAGATAAGGTTATACTAAAGTCTCCAATTGCTGTACCACCCTCCGCAACACAGTTAGTTGGGTAGCGAGTTGTTCCATAACAAATACCACGAGAGGTAACTGATGCTCCCCCAATTGATATGAGAGAACTACTGAATGTTGCGGATGATTCTGTCACATAAGAAACCGACGTCGATGTTGCAAGCACTGCTAAGTTAGGGTCTGGTGTTAGATAACGAACAATAACAATACCAGAACCACCATCACCACGTGTTGGGTGATAACCTCCTCCGCCACCGCCAGTACCATTCGTACCATTCTGACTTTCACCACCACCACCACCGGTACCACCAGAGGACCCACCTGTGTTTCTTCCACCACCACCACCCGCATACCATGTTGCTGTACCACTTATTGATGACTGTAAACCATCACCACCATACCCAGAAGAGTCTGTACTCCCGGCTTCCCCAGCTCCTCCTCCTCCTCCACCTTGAATACTTCCATAGGAACCACCGCTGTACCCTTGCCCAGCTGTTCCAGATCCAGGTGACGAACCACCCGGGGGACCACCTGCACCGCCACCTGACCCACCGTTTCGTCCTGCTTCTGCACCGTCATTACCTCCGCCTCCACCACCACCAAGTGCGATAATAAAAGAACCAAACACAGAAGAGCTACCATTTATTCCATACCAATTAGGGCTACCTTCTGCTCCTGGTCCACCATTTCCTACGGTTACTGTGTAGGTATATCCAGAATAGAAAGTGGTAGTCCCGTTACCAGTGAGCATTCCACCAGCACCACCTCCACCACCTGTTCCCACACCACCACCACCACCACCACCTACAACCAAATAATCAATAGAAGTGACGTTAAGAGGTATAGTAAAGTTTGTTGTTCCTGTAGCTGTAAAAGTATGTACTGTATATCCTCCAGCATACGAAGGAGAAGACCGAGGATTAAGACCAGAAGAATCTGTATATGTAACAGTTCCACCATCAGCAAAAGAAAAAGAATATGTAAAAAAATATAAAAAAACAAAAAACAAAAACCTAAAAATATAGATACTTTTGCTTAGTAAAAAACCCTTACTCATGTAAATAATTATATATCTATAATTGCAAAATAAGTTGTGGATAAGTTTTTATTTTAGCCTTATTTTATAAAGCTTTTTCTGGATTTTAAAAATTAAAAAATCTTAATAAATTTCAAACTTTCGTTATTTTATAATAATTTAAAAGCGTATGTATTTATGAGATAATTTTTGATATGTAATTTTTAATCTTGCCAGTCCGGCAAACATGCTTTAAATCAATTTTATTTAACTAAAAAATCAACCACATAGATACAGAAGTATTGAAGTATGAAATACGAGCTCAGTTTACCTGGATCCACGCATTCGCGAGGATGACACAAAATACAAAAATCTCCGACGCAGAGCGTCGGAGAATTCTTTAGATTAAAATATGAGTTTTGTAATTAAAAGTAAATTTATAATTCAAAGCACACAATATATACTGTTGACTTTTTTTGATATTATAAACTAAATATACCGTCGCCGTTAGGCGTTCACGGCCAGTCGCAAGACTGGTCGTATATCTATAAAAATATTGAATATGCACATTAAGAACTTTGATAAGTGGAATACCGTTTGGACGTATTTCTGACACAAAATTGTAAAAACACAAAGACAAAATTAAAAGATTCTTTTCTTTGTAGAAATAGTAAGATTTAACGGTTTAGAGACTTAAAAACCCGGATTCTACCCTTCACTTAAATGACACCCAAGATACGAATTTCTGTAATTCAAAGAAATTATGTATTTTTGAATATGTGTGTTAATATGCTTAATAGGTAAGTGTGTCTCCAGTTTCCAATCACTTGTAAATTGTGTGTGCCTTACTTTTAGTGATAATTAAGTTTTTTCAAATGACAACAAAGCTTTACGTAGGGGGTATCCCTTACACATCATCAAACGATGATCTTAAAAACCACTTTGCGCAAGCAGGTAATGTAGTTTCAGCACAAATCATTATCGACAAAATGACAAATCGCTCAAAAGGATTTGGATTCGTCGAAATGGATTCTGAAGAAGCTGCAAACAAGGCAATCGGAATGTTCCACGACCAAGATTTTATGGGTCGTCGTCTAACAGTGAACATCGCTCGCCCACTTGCACCTCGCGAAGATCGTCCAAGACGCGCTTTCTAATTTTAATTAGAAAAATAAAAACACACGTGAATTCACGTGTGTTTTTATTTGGGTTTATTTTAAAACTAAAAAATACTCTTGATTGCCGTCACCGCCTTTTACTTTACAAGTTAAAATCTCGATATTTAAGAAACCTTTCCCCTCAAAAATATTTCTATACCCAATCAATACTTCTTTTACTAAACCTTCATCTTTGACTATGCCCTTTTTAGTATTACCACGACCAACTTCAAACTGAGGTTTTATTAATAAAAAATAATAAGTTAAATCTTTTGTCCCAAAAGAAATTATTTTATCAATAACGTCATTCAAAGAAATAAAAGAAAGGTCAGCAACAATAAAATCATAATGCTTGGCCTGGATTCCCGCCTGCGCGGGAATGACAGAAGTTGGTACATTAGATACAGATGCATGCGATGGAATGACAGATGTTGGTATAAAATTTCTAATATCAGTATTTTCATAAAGACTTATATTACTTTTATTTAATAAACTTGCGTGTAATTGTTTTGTTCCAACGTCAACACAATCAACATGTTTTATATTATTTTGTATCAAAAAATCTGTAAATCCACCCGTCGAAGAACCAATATCTAAGGCTGTTTTATTTTCTATTTGTTTTTTATAACCCAAACCAAAAACATCAATAAAAGCACCTTCTAACTTTTCACCACCACGAGAAACATATTTTCTATTAGAAATAACGTTTATGACATCAAGGTCATTGACTTTTTTGTGCTTTTTAAGGCAAATTTGGCCATTTAAAAGCACTTTTCCACCCAAAATGAGTTCTTCCCCTTCTGTTCTGGAAGAACTCATTTTACGGTCAAATAAAGCTTGATCTAGTCGAATAGATTTCATAAATTTAAAAATTTAAAAATTTAAAAAATTAGATTGTTGCCTGTACAAAAATAAAAATTTATACCTGAATAATAAAATTGGGGTTAATTTATAATTAAAAAAATATTTATTTCCAATTTTTTTTCTCAATGGCGTTTTTTGCGGCGGAGGTTTCCGCTTCTTGTTTACTCTTACCTGTACCTTCTGCTATAACATCATTCCCAAAACAAATAGCAACTGTAAAAATCTTATCGTGATCTGGCCCCTCTTCTGACAAAATCTTGTAAGAAGGTGTTATGCCAAATTTTTCTTGAGACTTTTCTTGCACGAAGCTTTTAGCGTCTTTGTATGCCCCCTTTTTAATAATTTCTTCTGTTTTTATTAAAACGGTTTTTTCTATAAAATTACGAGCTTGCTCGTATCCCAAATCTAAATATATTGCACCAACATAAGCTTCATATGCATCAGCCAATATAGAGCTTCTAGCTCTTGATAGGTCTTTTGCTTCCCCTTTTGAAAGCATTATTAGATCATTGAATGATAGCTCATTTGCCACTTCACTTAAAGTAACAGCATTAACTAAAGCGGATCTATAAGCTGTTAAATCTCCCTCATTGTGATTTTTGTATTTTGAATAAAGAAAATCTGTTACCACAAGCTCAAGAACAGCGTCTCCCAAGAACTCTAATCTCTCATTATGATGTAAATTAGTGCGAGGGTTTTCGTTTATGTAACTACGATGAATAAATGCCTGCTTCAAAATATCCTTATTTTTAAAGATTATATTTGTTTTTTTCTCAAAATCTTCTAATTTCATATTTATTGATTAATTTTTAACCTGGATTCCCGCCTGCGCGAGAATGACAGAAGTGATTGCGGGAATGACAGAAATACTCACAGGAATAACAGAAGTTGGTGCGGGGATGACATACAGACATTTAAAGGTTTGATAATTAAATATTATTTGCTTTTATGTAAGATGAGGCCTTTTCTATAATTGGTCTTATGTCATCATAGGTTTTTATTGATGAAATATCATCAATATCAAACCATTTTGCATCATCTAACCCACCCTTTTTTTCTAAACTAAGAGGCATAAATTCTGCTTTTACCAAATAATAAGTGACATGTTTAATTATTTTACCTTTTTCTGGTTTGTTGGCAATATATTCATGTTCCCCTAAGATTGTTATCAATTTTACATCTAAACCTATCTCATTTTTTATTTTTAAAATAGCTAAGGATTCCTTTTCTTCAGGTAAAAGATCTTTGCCTTCGTTGTTTAATTTGCCTTTTGTTAGTGTCCAATTTCCAAAAACATCATGTACCATAGCTAGTTTTAGGCTATTTTTGTCATATGCAATAACTACCGCACCAACCAAATCTTCTTTTCCTATAGTGCTTTTGTCTAATTTTGCACTAAATTGATCCTTGTCTGGTTCACCCATCTCCTTATAAATAGCACCTAGAACGCCGTTTATAAACTTACCAGAGGTTTCGCCACCAAAAGATTTAGCTAATTCGATAGCTTCATCTATGGCTACTTTTGGAGGAACTTCTTTTCTGTCACCAAACAAAAGCTCAGAAAGACCTATTCTTAATATGTTTCTATCTACGACCCCTATTTTTTCTAAAGGCCAATCAGGGGCGGCTCTTACAATAATATCATCTATGGTTATTTTGTGGCCAATAACTGAATTTACAATATTTATTGCAAAAGAAGCGTCTTTTAATCCTTCGCCCAATTCTTCTTGATTTCTTTTTATAATAACTAAAGTGTCTTCCTTAGAAACACCAAAATCACCTTTCATGTCAAATTCGAAAAGTGTTTGTAATGCAAGTGTTCGTGCAATGTGACGAGTACTCATAGATTTGATTTATTTTTGAAAAGAGCTTTAAAATTAAGGGTTTTTAATAATTCTAGGTTTATTTTGTTGCTTTTACCTTTGCTTTAGTTTTTAATACTTTTTTGCCGCGATACATACCACAAGCGTCACAAACTCTATGAGGAGTTTTCATTGCACCGCAATCTTTACAAGCAACTAAATTAGCCGCCTTTAAAGCGTGGTGACTGCGACGATTAGCAGTATGTGCACGTGTATGTCTCATTCGTACTACCATAATCATCTAATACTACACTATTTCTTAGTTATTCGCAATGTTTAGATGCGGGGATAATTCTAAAAATTTAAATGTGTAAAGATTTAAAGATAAGAAAGATTTAAAGATGTAAATGTTTAAAGATAGGAAAGATTTAAATATTTAAGGTGAAAAAGATTTAAAAGTTTAAATATAAAAAAATGTTTTAAATATTTATATTAATCTTCAAATATTCTATAACCCTTTTCTTTTGCTTCGTTTCTACTCTTAAATCCCTTTTCTGTCATAACAAGATCATTATCTTTTATCAATTTCTCCAACATTAAATCACCCTTATTTTCTGCTTTTTTATACAACAAACCGGCTTCACTTCCCTGTTTAGACTTTTCTACAAAACTCGCGATTAAACGAGAGCATTCTGTCGCTAAACCATTTAAATATTTAAACTTTTCAATATTTAAATACCCAACATCTAACGCCACATACAATTGTGCACGTACTTCTCCAGCTGAAGCCTTAGAAATAAAGAGATAGTGGATGAAATTCTGTTTGCTGCCACTTTCGAAACCTTCAGCTATGTTAGACAAAATGGAAACTGAAGCGCGCTGTATTTGGTCTTTGAATCCGTTATCTTTACATAAAGAAAAAGACTTATAAATTTCTCTTGTTAATTCACGAGACTTTTTAAACATTAGAAGTTCTTCAAATGATTTGATGGTTGTCATAGTGTTAAAGTTTAAATATGTAAAGATTTAAAGATTTAAAATCAAGGGGTGGTACTTGATGACGTATCTATTTGAGTTTCCTCTATTGGAATTATTTGCCCTACCTCTGATGATGGTGTTTCGATTATTTGTTCTGTACTTGTTGATACTTCTTCTGTGGTAGAGTTTGATTCAGTTGATGTCTCTGTCATTGGTATTGTTTCTGTAGCTGTGTTGGTGGTTGAGTTATTATCTGGTGTTATATCAGTGCTTGTATTTGTGCTTGTAGCATTGAGAATTATTGATGGAACAGCACCATTTCTTATCATATCTCTAATTTGTAAAAGGTCATCAACATCACCTTTGTTTAAACAAGTTCCTTCAACACAAATAATTTTGGAAATTACTCGACCTTGTTCATCTATAGACCATGTGCCATTTGCCGACTCCAAACTCTTAATATTAGTAATCGCCACCCCATTTGCATTCAAATCCACATTCCCTGTAGTAAGCAGTGAAGTAGTAGAAGCGTATTTGCCTGTAATAACTAGCTTTTGATAGCCTGTATGTACTAGCATTAGTACTTTACCTCTTCCATCGTCATCAGATAGGGCTATACCTATAGATTTGCCTTCACCTGTAAGCTTTGTAGCGTATCCAGGGGTTGTTGTAGATACTGTAATATAATCACCTTTCTTGATTTGACCGTTTTCAGTAGTTACCTTTACTGGTACACGTCCTGTGAAGGCTATAGGTACTGTAGCTATTGTAGTAGAAGCTG
>JACCDT010241641.1_pt1 | contig 10083 bp, 8 predicted proteins | sample 7446291 | NCBI WGS metagenome assembly JACCDT01 (sample SAMN15323446, study PRJNA562643) | freshwater metagenome | isolation source: river surface water | place: USA:Blue River Watershed | collected 2017-08-17 | reverse complement strand
TCGATATTCACTGGAAAGTTTTATCTTCTCTTTTCCTTCCTCTTTGGTTATAGCTCTAACTACATTATTAGAGGTGAACGAAGTAACAGGACTCGATGGGTAAAACGTTGCCTTGTGCTGATTGCCCAAGGCATTTTACATTTCACTTTCCTGTGGCATGGAGACATCATCTTTGTATATGGAATCTTGGGATTGTTACTAATTCCGTTTTTCTTTCGTACCGATAAGACCTTAAAAATTTGGGCCCGCGTGGTTTATTTGGTGAGTTCAACTATCTTTTTGCTAGTTGGAGTTTTGGTATACGTGGGAGAGCGTTACTTTCCTGAGGAGAGTTATCAGGCTCCGATGGACGCGAAACTCGATCAACTTCTCCTAAATGGCACATTTATGGAAGCCATTCCAGCACGTTTGGAGCTCTGGGCTTACGGTGTCTCAACTGGGATCTTTCTGCAGGGCGGATTGGCATTTGCTGCATTTCTACTAGGGCTACGGATGGCTCGGAGCCAGTTCTTATCTTCACCGATAGATACTAAGAAAAATAATCAGTTGATGAAGGTTGGACTTCTACTAGGTGCTCCTATTCAGTTGCTTTCGGCCGCACTTCTTGTCTGGAATGAGCAAAAAACAGAGCCCTCTGAGGCGACTCATATATTGGCTCTATTTGTCTCGTTCATCGCAGCGCCTTTGCTATCAATGTTTTACGTTGGCTTGATACGTAAGTTAGTCGAGGAGAAGCCACATCTAGTTTCGTGGATGAAACCAGCAGGCAAGATGTCTTTAACCGTTTACATTTCGCAATCAGTGATTACATCCATGATTTTTAGTCCGTGGGGATTGGGGTTATTTCAAGAGGTGCAGACATGGCAAGTTCTGTTGCTTGCGATCGGCATATGGCTTGCTTTGGTATTTTTCGCAACCCACTGGCTGAAGAAGTTCCAACAAGGTCCACTTGAGTCGCTTATGGGAGCCTTCACTAAGTCCCGGTAACCCAAGAACTCTTCATTAAATTAAAGCCTAGTGACCATTTCCCATTTAGAGATGGTCACTTTCATTTAGAAATCACTACACAATTCGAAAAGTCTAGAAAACTTAAATCGAAGTCGCATTATGTGTTGAAGAATTAATTGTGAAAAGAGTTTGAATACGTAGAGAATTCTGAGACTTTTCAAACATCTTACTTATTTAGCATCAATGAATGGTTATTGATGCAAATATATCAAGAATTGCAGCGATGCTTGCGCAAGACAGCGCAACCATCAATCTGAGTAATCGTATCTGTAATGTCGCCAACAAATTGCTTGGAGCTGACGGATCCTCACTTTCAATTCTGCTCAGCAATTATCTGACGTCAAATGCAGCGACGGATTCAGAATACGCATTTTTTGATGAACAACAACTGACATTCGCAGACGGACCAACATTTGATGCTTCAAAAAGCTTGGAACCGATATCGGCGCATAACTTTCGCTCAGATATAGAAATTGAAAAGTGGCCAATTTTTTCGCCAATTGCCAGCGCTCGGGGATTGGTTTCAATGGTGGCTTACCCAATGCGAGTTGCCACATCAAATTTGGGAGTCTTGAGTGGATATCGCAAAACAGAAAATGAGATATCGAACAAGCAATTCGTAGATGGTGTAGCGCTCTCGACTCTTTCGACAAGTCTCATAGTTCAAGAGTTAGCCGGAAAGATTGAAACGAGTAGCCAAGAAATTGTCGGTCCAGTTTCGATGGACCAATCACTCATACATTTTGCCGCAGGAAAAGTTGCTGAGCATTACAACCTTTCTACTTTAGAAAGCTTAGTGCGAATAAGAGCACAAGCATATAAATCAGAGCTACCTATTACAGAAATTGCTTCTCAAATTGCAAATGGAAATCTTGAAATTGTTGCAGAGGAGAAGAAGTGAAAGCTATCCCTGAGTCAGAGCATCTAGCACGAACATTTGTTGATTTAACACAATCGTTGTCCAGTGGGCAAGATAGTTACGAAGTCCTTTCAATGCTTGCAAATCGATGCGTTGAACTGTTGCCAGTTTCTGCAAGCGGAATTCTCATTGTTGATCAACTTGGTGTTCTTCAAGTTGTTGCAGCTTCAAATCCTTCAGCACATTTACTTGATCTATTCCAAATTCAAAATGAGGAAGGACCTTGCTTTCAAAGTTATAGGTCGGGCGAAGCTATTTCCGACTTGGAAATTAGTGATGAACTCCGCTGGCCACGTTATACCTCGCTAGCCCGAAGTAAAGGTTTCACTGCCACATACGCACTGCCACTGCGCTCTCGAGGAACAGTTATCGGAGCACTCAATCTTTTTGCAAAAGAAAAGTTAAGTTCAGAAAGACTTTTAGTTGCACAAACTCTGGCAGATGCCGCAACGCTTTCTTTACTCCAATTAGATCCGGTTGGAAATCTTGAAGTCCTAGCTAGAAAAGTCATTGCCACTATTGATGAGCGAGACACCATCGAAGAAGCCAAGGGAATGATCTCGCAAAGATTCTCGGTCACTGCCGATGTTGCGTTCGTAAGAATAATTAATGCGAGTAAGAAATCGAATATGCCAATTATTGAGGTGGCGAGAGCGATAGTTACTCGTAATCACGAACATCCAAGTACTAACTACTTCATAAAGAAATAGCGACAACTAATTCGATGAAAGGTGAATCAAATTTCATAGGTGAGCTATCTTCAAATAAGGAGTTAGTGCCGCTTACACCCAAAACTGCAAGTGAAAGAGTTCGAAATTATCTAGCAAAGGGCTCAGTTAGCAAGACTATTCCGCGTAGATTGCAGTCCAAGTCCCAAGAAGCCTTATATGAAAATCAGATCTATCCCTTCGTTGTTGTCCTAATTCCAGCGCATAATGAAGAGAAACGGATTGCAGGAACGATTAACTCACTTTTTAAACAAACGCGCCCGCCAGATGAAATAGTTGTAATTGCAGATAACTGCTCTGATTCCACGATAGCAATTGCATTATCGATGGGCGTTAGCGTCTTAGAAACTCATCAAAATAGGGATCTGAAAGCAGGAGCCCTCAATGCCGTTATCGAAAATATCCTTCCTTTGCTTGACGAAACCGACTCCATTTTGGTTATGGATGCAGATACTCATTTATCGCCAGACTTTATTCGAGCTGCTATGAGAGTTTTGTTTAAACCTTTAAATGAAGGTGAAAAACCGGTTGCCGGAGTAGGTGGAATTTTTCTTGGGATACAAGAAAAGTGGTCAATAGTTACTCAATTACAGACGAACGAATATTTAAGGTATCAAAGACGTCTTGGTCGACGGAGAGGTAGAGCCCTTGTTCTAACCGGAACAGGCACTATGTTCAATATTCGAACCTTGCGCCAGATTGTTGAATCACGTAAAAGTGGAATATTTCCAAACATTGGTACCGGATTATCTGTATATGACACGGCAGCAATGACTGAGGATAACGAACTAACTTTATGTGCCAAACGTCTTAATTATCGCGTTCTCTCACCAAAAGAGTGCACCGTTGAAACTGCAATGATGCCAAATCTTAGGAGTCTCTACCGTCAACGTAAAAGATGGCAACGTGGTGCTCTTGAGAACTTATATGCCCATGGAATTAATTTACATACCCTGCCTTACATAATTCGACAAGTAATCACTTATTACGGAGTCTGGTTTCTTGCGCTTTACCTTACAACCTTAACTTACGCCCTTGTATCGGGAGCAGATCTCCCTTGGACTGCACCACTTTGGTTGGGAGTATTCGTTCTATACATAATTGAGCAAACATTTTCTGTCCGAAAGGGAGGTTGGAGAGCAATTCTCGTTAGTATTTCGATAATTCCCGAAATTTTGTATAACTTCTTTTTGAACTTTGTCTACGTGGTCTGCTTAGAGGGATTGATATTTGCGCTACCGGATTCTTGGGGAAGAATGCGAGATGCTCACGAAAGCACCTCTTCAAAATTAAACTCACATCGAAAAACTGGCATAAATAGCCATCGAGATATCCGCCAAACTCCAAGAGGAAGAGTTAGAGCTGTTGCGATTGAATTAACTAAGAACTCGGCAACAGTTTTCCTGTTAAGTATCCCTTTTTGGAATATCCAGATTGCATGGAACTTGATCGCTGGTTATGTATTAGCTGGTTCCATAGCGACTTTGGCAAGATTGGTACCTATGAAATTTGCCTAGTCTTTACTGAGCTATGCCGATAGATTCACCTAGTGAGCATTAAATCGGCGCGCATAGATTTCATCGATGCGCTTCGTGTATTTGCGCTGGGTTCTGTAATTTGTTTCCATTATTTTTTTAGCGGAATTTCGCGAGGAAAATTAACTTCTGTTGAAAAGTCGCCAATATTTGGAATCGCGCAATATGGTTATTTGGGCGTTGAATTATTTTTCATGATTAGCGGTTTTGTAATTTCGTACTCAACGCAGAATCGAAGCGCGTTAGATTTTGCCAAACGTAGGTTCTGGCGCCTTTATCCGATGTACTGGATGGCAATAATCTTTATCTTCCTAGTCGGCAATCTCTGGTTCTGGGAGATGAATGGGCCTGGGATACAGCAGTTACTTGTTGGATTTACGATGTTTCCGACTGCATTTGATGTTCGATGGGTCGATCCAGCCCACTGGTTCTTAGCTCGAGAATTGCAGCTCTACGTATTCGTAACCTTCTTTTTAATTATTGGATTAGGTAGAAAATTACCTCAGTTATTTACCTATTGGGCCGTAGTCGTGATGTTCTGGAATCTTTTCAATTCCTCTGACGGAAATTTCTGGTACTTCAACGGCTTCTTCTCTTTTATGTGCGGCGGTGCAATTATTTATTCAATTCGAGAATGGGGATGGTCACCGACTCGAATAGTGGGCTTGATTTCAGCTTATGTTGCAGGAATGGATACTCGAATGTCTAGCGTGGAATGGCTGGATGCAAATCGAAAGAGTCCACATAGCGCTTTGGTTATCGGGATTATCGTCACTGCAATTTATTTAATAATGCTGCTTTTACTCAATGGGAGTGTCACTAATTGGAGTGCGTCCTGGACGGCTAAAGCTGGCGCTGTCACCTTCCCGCTCTTCTTAATTCACGATTTGCTGGGCAAGATGTCCATACAACAGTGGGGAACTCCGCAAAATCAATATTTCGTTTATTTATTAACTTTCTCGGTAATTCTTTATCTTGCTTTCCAATTCCTCAAAGCTGAGAAGTGGCTCTTGCATAAGCTCGGTAGATGATTTGAACCGTAAGATTGCCTAATGATTGGCTCACTTGCTCTCGTTGGATCTGGCGAATACCTGCCTGTAATGCGGGAGTTTGAAAAATCACTTATAGATGACGGTAAGAATAATGATAAAGAAGCGGCATATGTACAAATTCCAACTGCTGCTGGGCGAGAGAGCCGAGATCGAATTAATTATTGGAGAGAATTAGGGGAGCGACAGGCAAACGAAATCGGAGTACCTGCAAGGTTTCTGCCGATATTTGATAGAGATGCAGCACATAATCCGGAATTTGTTTCACAAATAAGAGATAGCGCACTAATTTATCTTTCGGGTGGCGACCCTCATTATTTAGCAAATACATTGCGGGATACTCCAGTCTGGGAAGCAATAAATGAGAACTGGCAAAGCGGTGGATCACTCGCTGGTTGTAGCGCTGGAGCGATGGTTATGAGCTCACATATTCCAAATTTTCGTTTAATGCGAAGTGAACCAACTCCTGGATTTAGCATTGTTCCCAATATTCGAGTGATTCCACATTTCAACAAGTTCTTTAAATGGATTCCAGAGAGCGCAGCAAAAATATTGATGGATGCCCCTGAAGGAACGATTCTTATGGGTATAGATGAATTAACTGCTTTGGTGCGAAGAAGTGGTGTCGACTTTTGGCAAGCTACAGGAGATGAAAAAGTTCATATCTTGAAAGGGTTGCCTAATGCGCAATTAAGCGCAGGGGAATCAATCAACTTCTAAAGTAATTAAATTACCCCAAGGATCTTCAACTTTTACAGAGGAACTTTCGGAAATCACTTCCTGTTTATGAAATGCAAGGCGATCTTTAGTTTCTGCTAATTGGTCGGCGCTCTCAAGTTTTATTTCAACATTTCCAAGACCTAGAGCCAATTGACGTTTTCCAGCGCCTTTACTGCGCCAAGTATTCATTGCCATATGATGGTGATATCCACCTGCTGAAACAAAGAGTGCCTGTCCGCCCCAATTTAGAGTTTTCTCAAAGCCAAGCATTTTTACATAAAACTCTTCGGCAGCCGCAACCGAACCAACAGATAGGTGAACATGACCAACGCGCTTATCTTCTGTAACCGGCTCTTGGGTTAAATGTTCTTTTAGGAATTGATTTGGATCCAACATAATCGTATCCATCTCAATAGTGCCATGTACCCAACTCCACTGTGATCGATCCCTATCCCAATAAAGTTCTACGCCATTTCCCTCGGGATCGTTGAAATAGAAAGCTTTGCTTACTAAGTGATCAGCGCTGCCGGTAAAAGTTCCTGGATATTGCTGCGCAACTGAATAAACGGCTTTTGCAAGAGCTGCTTCTGTCGAAAAAAGAATTGCGGTATGAAATAAACCGGCTTCATGGGGCGAGGCATATTTCATAGCTGGCTTATGTTCAAGAATTACTATTTCAGTATCTTTAAATCCAAGAACCGCGCGACTTTCGACATGACTGAGAAGTTGTAAACCAACGCCACTTTGGTAATAACGAATCATTGAATCTAGATCTGCGACCCATAAAGTGACAGCCCCCATCATGGTGTTAGCTGGAAGTAGCTCACTTGGGGTCATGTCAGTACTTTAGCAGAGATAGTTGAAATTTCAACTAAATCATATTCGGCTAACATTTCGTGGTGAAGGCGCTCGAGCGATCTGCCCCCGTTGTATTTGTTCTCTTATGGAGCACCGGTTTTGTGGGAGCCAAATACATACTTCCTTATGCCGAACCGTTTGTATTCCTAACCATCAGATACGCATCGGCCGCGATAATTCTTTTTCTGCTTGCAAAGGCCTTGCGGGAACCGTTAAGAATTTCAAGAGAGCAAGTTAAGCAATCAGTAAAGGTTGGAATCTTTCTTCAGGTTATTTATATAGGTGGCGTCTTTTATGCCATATCACTAGGTCTGCCGGCAGGAGTAACAGCAGTAGTCGTAAGTTTGCAGCCAATTTTAGTCTCGGTTCTAGCTGTGAAATTTTTGAATGAAAACTTGGGATTATTGAAAATCCTTGGCTTGTTGCTGGGATTCTCCGGAGTTCTTTTCTTGATGCTTCCAAGAATCTTTCAAGGGGAGTTCAACCTTGAATTTCCAGCCATCGGAATTATCTCTAGCGTTCTTGCTTTACTCGGAACTACAACGGGATATCTACTCCAGAAGAAGGGTGGAGGTGAAATCCCATTTCTTCCAGGCACTGCGGTTCAATTCGTAACCGCAACAATCCTTTTCGCAATCCTTGGTGGACTTTTCGAGGGCTGGTCAATCGAAATAAACCTTCGATTCATTCTTGCCCTTGCTTGGATAGTTCTTGCGCTTTCGATCGGATCTATCTTCTTACTCTTCTATTTGCTTAAGCACGACAGCGCCAGTTCCGTTTCAAGTCTTTACTACTTAGTTCCACCTTTAACCGCGTTACAAGCTTTCCTCATTTTTGATGAAAAGATTGCCGGTGTTGGACTTTTTGGAATGGTTCTAGCTGCCCTGGGTACGGTTTTAGTAACTCGCAAACCGCGAGTCTCTGCAATAGAGAGTTAGCCCTTCAGCCCTGAGTTTTGTCCGTAATTTCTGATCACCGTTAGGTGGATAAGGGCTAGCATGTCGCCATAGCGAGAGGTAGTCAATGGCGACGAAGCTGATTTATGCCTTCCATGAGGGCAATAAAGATTTAAAGGATTTGCTCGGCGGTAAAGGTGCAAATCTTGCGGAGATGGTTCGCATCGGATTGCCAGTACCGCCAGGATTCACAATTACTACGGAAGCCTGTAAAGAGTATTTAGCAAAAGGTAGTGCGCCAATTGAACTGGAAGTTCAGGTAACAAAGGCGCTTCGAAATCTAGAAGATGAAATGCAGAAACGACTTGGCGACCGCGAGGATCCGTTATTGGTTTCGGTGCGATCCGGTGCGAAGTTCTCCATGCCTGGCATGATGGAGACAATTCTTAATGTTGGTTTGAATGACCAATCGATTGAAGGCTTAATAAAACAGACAAATAATGAGCGATTTGCCTGGGATGCTTATCGCCGTCTGATTCAAATGTATGGCAAAACTGTTTTGGGGATTGAGGGAAGTAAGTTTTCAAAAGAGTTGGAAAGTGCAAAACGAGAAGCTGGAGTAAAGAATGATTTTGAGATTTCGGTTTCATCACTGCAGAAATTGGTTATCAAATTTAAAGAAATTATAAAGTCGGAATCTGGAGAAGATTTTCCACAAGATCCACGAGAACAACTTGATAACTCTGTAAGCGCGGTATTTGATTCTTGGAATACTGAACGCGCCAAGTTATATAGACGACGGGAGCGAATCCCGGATGATTTAGGAACTGCAGTCAATATCGGAACGATGGTATTTGGGAATATGGGGGAGGACTCTGGAACTGGTGTTTGCTTCACAAGAAACCCGGCGACCGGCGAGCCTGGCGCATACGGTGATTACTTGCAGAATGCTCAAGGCGAAGATGTAGTTTCTGGCATCAGAAATACCCTTTCTTTAGAAGACTTTGGCAAATTAGCACCGCGACTTTATGAGGAGTTGCGGGCGATTATGTACAAGCTGGAGACTCATTATCGAGATTTATGCGATATTGAATTTACCGTTGAACGAGGCAAGTTATGGATATTGCAGACTCGCGTTGGAAAGCGCACCCCGTCCGCGGCATTTCGAATCGCAATTCAAATGGTCGATGAACAGATAATTACTATGGATGAAGCTCTGCTTCGAGTTAACGGAGCGCAACTTGCTCAATTGATGTTCCCGCAATTTGATAAAACTAAGAGCCCAAAGCCGCTAACAGTGGGTATGGCAGCATCTCCAGGTGCTGCAGTAGGTAAGGCAGTCTTTCACTCGAAAGTTGCACAAGAATGGGTAGAACGTGGCGAGAAAGTTATTTTGATTCGCCGTGAAACAAATCCAGATGATCTAGGTGGCATGGTTGCAGCTACAGGAATTCTTACCAGCCGAGGTGGCAAGACTTCACATGCTGCTGTGGTTGCCCGAGGTATGGGTAAGACGGCAGTTTGTGGCGCCGAGGAGATAGAGGTCAATGAGGAAGAGAATTTTGCACTCATTAATGGCGAGAAGATTAATGAGGGAGATTATGTATCAATTGATGGCACCACCGGAGAAGTCTTTAAAGCAGAAATTCCGGTGGCACCATCTGCAGTAGTTAAGTATTTGTTCGATGGAATAACTAAGGCAACAGATGGAAAAGAAGATGGCGAGCGAGATTTAATTAAATCGGTAGATCGAATCTTGCGCCATGCTGATCGACGTCGCCGTTTAATGGTCCGAGCAAATGCCGATAACGAACAGGATGCCACCGCAGCAAGAAAATTTGGTGCAGAAGGTATCGGGTTATGTCGTACTGAGCATATGTTCTTAGGAGATCGCCGAGTCTTAATTGAGCGAGTAATTCTTGCTAAAGATAAAGCAGATCGCGAGAAAGCTTTAGCTGCGCTATTGCCACTACAGCGCGATGATTTCACAAAGATATTAACGGTGATGGATGGATATGTGACAACAATCCGTCTTTTGGATCCACCTTTGCATGAGTTCCTTCCAGATTTAGGCGAATTGAAAGTTAAATCTGCCCTTGGACATGAGCGAAAGAAAGTTGATCAAGAGAACGAAGAGCTCCTCCAGGCAGTCATGAAAATGCACGAGTCCAACCCGATGCTTGGACTTCGCGGAGTTCGATTGGGGCTGATGTCTCCTGGTTTATATGAACTATAGGTGCGTGCAATAGCTGAAGCGATGGCGGACCGAATCGCTGCCGGAGCGAATCCAAAAGTTGAGATCATGATTCCACTAGTCGGATCTCATATGGAGTTAAAGTTAACGAGAACGGCTGCTGAAGAGGTTATCCG
>JACCDT010089348.1_pt1 | contig 10084 bp, 9 predicted proteins | sample 7446291 | NCBI WGS metagenome assembly JACCDT01 (sample SAMN15323446, study PRJNA562643) | freshwater metagenome | isolation source: river surface water | place: USA:Blue River Watershed | collected 2017-08-17 | reverse complement strand
GCGTTAGCTATTTGCTATAATGAGTAAACATGATTCTTCTCGATAGGGTAACAAAAAAGTATAGTCATAATGGTCCAGCGTTAGAGCGGATCAGTTTACACGTTGAACCAAAAGAGTTCGTTATTATCGTCGGCCCAAGTGGTGCCGGTAAATCAACACTGCTAAAACTCCTAACCAGGGAAGAAAAGCCTACTAGTGGAAAGATAATCGTAGGTGGTATTGACTACGAAACACTCAAAGACCGTGAGATTCCATTACTGCGCCGAAAAATAGGGGTTGTTTTTCAGGATTTCAAGCTACTTCCAAATAAGACAGTCTTCGAAAACGTAGCCTTCGCCTTGGAGATTGTTGGAATGGGAAACAAAGAAATAAACCACACAGTTCCACGAGTGCTCGATATCGTTGGTCTAAAAGGCAAGGAAAAGCGTATGCCACGTGAACTATCCGGTGGTGAGCGTCAACGCGTAGCAATAGCTCGTGCTATTGTCCGTCAGCCACGAATCCTTATTGCCGATGAGCCAACAGGTAACCTCGATCCTAAACATGCCTGGGATGTTATTAGAGTCCTCGAGAAAATCAATCGATTCGGGACCACAGTTATTCTGACTACCCATAACCAAGAAATTGTTAATAAACTCAAACGTCGGGTCATCACCATACAAGACGGTGGTATCGTCAGTGATCGAGCAAACGCGGAGTATCGCCAGTGAACGCACGTCGCAGCATAATAATGGGGCAGCGGATCTTTAAAACGGGAGCGCTCAACTTTGTGCGTAACGCCTGGTTAGGTATGGCGGCAATTGCTGTTATGGTCATAACCCTCACCATCATCCTTTTTTCAATTATTGCTAATGCAACCTTTTCCAACACCGTCCAGTCGATAACCGACCGTATAGATATTTCGGTATATCTTAAGGATACGGTCACAGCTAAGCAACGCGATCAGCTCGTTGATAAAATCAAGAATCTGGAAAACGTTAAATCAGTTGGATTTGTTACTAAAGAAGAAGCCCTCGAATTATATAAAAAACAGAACGCCGATAATCCAGATCTACTTCAGGCCGTAACCCAAACAGATAATCCATTACCTGCAAGTTTACAGATCAAACCGCGTGATCCAAACAAGATCGAGTCAATAAAGGTGTTTCTTGAGAAAGAAGACATAAAGGCACTTCAATCCGACAAGACATCGTATTCGGGAGACAGGAAAAAAGCCATAGATAAGATTGCTAGCGCCACCAGTCTCTTCCGAAGGGTCGGTGTGGTGGGTGTCATAACGTTTGCTATTATTTCAATGCTGATTATCTTTAACACTATACAAATGGCTATATTTAATCGGCGTGACGAACTAACAATTATGCGGCTACTTGGTGCAAGTACTAACTTTATTAGGGGTCCCTTTATTGTAGAGAGTGTTATGTATGGAGTGGTATCGGGAATAGTGTCATTGCTAATTATTCGAAGTCTATTTAGTATCTCGGCCAGTACATTCGAGGCAAGTAGCCTGGGTCTGCTTGATATTAGTTTTTCAAATAAGTACTTTACCGACCGGTTCTGGATGTTTTTAGGTCTTCAGCTTGGGGTCGGAATGCTAATTGGTGCGGTGTCGTCACTGATTGCAACTCGACGGTACTTAAAGTTTAAAACTAGCAAATAAAGCAATAAAACCTACTTATTGCAAGCACTAGCGGGGTATGATATTATGAATATACAAATGCTAAAAATAAAAACACTAAAAACTAAGACGTTACCGGGCAGCAAGCGAATTGCCTTTCTTCTGTTTAGTTTAGTGTTTGGCGCTACTCTTATTGGCATGCCTTTAGTCAGGGCACTTACCCAAACAGAGATACAAGAAAAACAGCAGCTCGAAAAAGCAATTAAGGATCAAGAAAAAGCCAAGAATATTCTTGGAGTAGAGGCTTCTTCTATTAGCGAAGCGGTGGCTGAGCTTCAGGCGCAGATATCACTCCTTGAATCACAAATCGCCGAAAGCCAGACTAGGATCGAAGTTATCCAGGGTCAAATCAATGAGGCTGAGGCAGAGCTGGCACGACAAAAGAATGTTTTAGGCGAGAACATAAAAGCATCATACCTAGAAGGTAAGATATCTACACTCGAAATGTTGGCCTCTAGCAAGGATTTAAGCGAATTCGTAGATAAACAGCAGTATCGTAACTCCGTCCAAGATAAGATCAAGACAACACTAGAGAAGATAACTGAACTCAAATTCCAGTTACGTGGCCAAAAAGAAGAAGTCGAAAGATTTTTGAAAGATCAGGAAAAGGCTAAAGACCAGGTCGCTTCGCAAAAATCAGAGCAGAATAGACTTCTGTCACTCAACCAGGACCAGCAGAACGCCCTGACTGCTCAGATTAAGGATAATAGTGCACGCGTATCAGAGTTAAACCGCAAGCAAGTAGAAGAGAACATGCGGGCCCTCGGAGGCTCAATCCCAAAGGGAGTGGCAGGTGGCGGCGGCTATAAGTATGGTAATGCCGTTTGTTTGTGGCCCGGATCGGCCGATCCTCCATGCCGTGAGTATGATTGGGGATACCCAAGTGCTAGCAGTCCACGAAACTTATATGATGAGTGGGCCTACGGCTACCGTAACTGTACTAGCTGGGCTGCATTCCGTGTAGCACAAGTTAAGGGCTATACACCCGCTGGACTTTCCGGCCTAGGTCACGCCAAGTACTGGGATGATCGTACATCTGCCGAAGTTAATGGCAATCCAAGCGGGGGAGTAGTAGTTGGCATAACTACTGGTACTTATGGCCACGTTAGATTCATTGAGTCGGTAAATAGTGACGGTTCAATTGTTGTTAGCGATTACAATCTTGGCGGTGATGGTGCATATCGTATGTATGAGATGAGCGTATCAAAATACACAAGTCTTGGCATGAAGTTCATCCACTTCTAATAAGCATAAGGTACAATAGATCTACAAGTAAAAGCCTGGAGGGCGTGTGTCTAAAAAGCGTATTGAACTATTTTCTAATGGCCAGAACAAGGGACTTTCATTCCAAAAAGTATCAGCAGCCGTATTATTGTCTGGCCTGATCTTTGTTGCGGGAGTGCAGGCCGGTAAAGGCAATTTCTCGCCTGTTACGACCAAATTCGATAGTCAGAAGAATCTTCCGGCAAATCTAGACTACACCAGCGTAGAGTCGGTATACGATGAACTTCGCGCTAAGTATGACGGCAATCTAGAGGTAGATAAGCTTATGGATGGACTCAAAAAAGGTCTAGTCGCTGCAAGTGGCGATCCTTATACCGAGTTTATGTCGGCTAAAGAGGCCAAAGAATTCAACGAACAGCTCAGTGGTTCGTTCGAGGGAATTGGCGCCGAATTGGGTAAAGATAAGGACGCTGTTATTATCGTGGCTCCAATTGCTAACATGCCTGCCGCTAAAGCTGGCTTAATGCCCAAAGACATCATTTCAAAGATTGATGGCAAAAGCGCCATAGGCCTCAGTGTAGAAGAGGCACGCAACAAGATCCGAGGCCCCAAGGCTACGCAAGTTACGCTCACCATTATTCGAGGTGAAGAAGAGCTAACATTCAAGATTACTCGCGATACCATCAATATCCCAAGCGTAGAAAGCAAAACACTGGAAGGGAATGTCGGCTACATAAAGATAAGTCGCTTCTCGGAAGATACCGCCGGGCTAACACAGAAGGCGGCAGCTGGCTTTAAGAGTTCAGGAGTTAAGAGCGTGGTCTTAGACTTGCGAGGCAACCCTGGCGGCTATCTAGAGTCTGCTGTCGATGTCTCGAGTCTTTGGCTCCAGGACAAGACTATCCTAACAGAACGTCGCGACGGAACGGTAATCAAGACTTACAAATCTAGAGGTACCGCCACATTACTAGGAGTGCCAACTGTAGTGCTCGTCGATGAGGGGAGTGCAAGTGCTAGTGAGATCACCGCTGGTGCGCTACGCGATAACAAAGTCGCTACATTGCTTGGAGTGAAGAGCTTTGGAAAAGGCAGCGTTCAGCAGCCAGAGCAGTTAAGCGATGGCGCCTTACTAAAGGTAACCATTGCACGATGGTTTACCCCAGCAGGAAAGAATATCGATAAAGAAGGCATTACACCTGATCAGAAAGTCGAACGAACGGTAGATGATTACAAGGCCGGTAAAGACCCCCAACTTGACGCTGCCGTATCAAAACTAAAAACGTTGTAGTTCTTAGTATCCCGCTTTAGTTTTAGTCGCCCCTCGTGATAGTATCAATAGTATTAATGAGGGGTATGTTTTGGGAAAACCTGTTAAGTATGTATTTGTTACAGGCGGAGTCATTTCTGGCTTAGGAAAGGGAATAACCGGCGCCTCAATGGGGAATATTCTAAAAGCTCGCGGGCTTCGGGTGAATATGCAGAAGCTAGACCCCTATCTAAATGTCGACGCCGGGACATTGAATCCAGCAGAACACGGAGAATGTTTTGTTACTCAGGATGGTGCTGAAACAGATCTAGATTTAGGACATTACGAACGATTCTTGAATACTCAACTTACTCGCTCCAGTTCGGTTATGAGTGGCAGGATCCTCAGAGGGTTGATTGACGATGAGCGTGCCGGTAAATTCCTCGGTCAAACTGTTCAGGTGATACCACACTTTACTAATGCCATTATGCAGGCGGTTGTAACTGCTGCGCGTGGGTTCGATGTTCATATAGTTGAAATTGGTGGTACCGTGGGCGACTACGAAAGTCCTGCATTCTTCGAGGCTATTCGAGAACTTGGCGCAGTCGTTGGATACGAGAACTGCTTGTATGTCCATGTGGTGTATCTTCCATATTTGTCTACAAGTAAGGAAATTAAGACAAAACCAGCTCAAAATGCTACCCGGGACCTAAGAAGCCTCGGCATAATCCCTAACGTCCTCGTTGCCCGCAGCGAGGTACCTACCAATGGATCAACAAAAGCAAAATTGAGCGCTTTTTGCGGGGTACCAGAAGCTGGAATTGCAATTTTACCTAACGCCAAAACGGTATATGAAGTGCCACTCACACTCGAGAATCAAGGAATTGGAGACTATATTGTCGAGCGACTTAAGTTACCGGCCAAGAAACCGCAACTTGCTGACTGGCAGAAGATGGTGGATTCAATACTATCTACTCCAAAGAAAACGGTTACGGTGGGGGTTATTGCTAAATATATGGACAATCAGGACACCTATATGTCGGTTTTTGAGGCACTCAAAGCGGCAGCATGGGCTCAAGGCGTTGGTATCGCGATCAAATGGGTTCACGCAGAAAAGCTCGGCGATGATAAGGACATAAGTAAGCACCTCAAAGGGCTTGACGGCATCGTTGTGCCAGGTGGATTTGGCTCGCGAGGTGTAGAAGGTAAGATAATTGCCGCCCAACATGCTCTAACAACAAAAATGCCGTATCTTGGGTTATGTCTAGGTATGCAGGTTGGCGTTATAGCCGCCGCTCGAAACGCAGGCATTAGCGACGCTAACTCCGCAGAGTTCGATCCACAGTCCAGTAATTTAGTTATCCATACAATGGTCGATCAGACCGGTAAGGAGAACACTGGAGGAACAATGCGACTGGGCGATTATCCATGTGTACTCGAAAAAGGAAGTTTGGCAGCAAAACTTTACGGTACCCAAAAGATTACCGAGCGCCACCGCCATCGCTATGAGGCAAATAATGCTTACGTCGGTCAGTATGAGACATGGGGGATCAAAGCCGTTGGTAAGTCACCAAGCAACGAACTAGTGGAGGTTATCGAGGCCGTTGACCATCCATATTTTGTAGCAAGTCAGTTCCATCCTGAATTCCTATCTCGACCAAATGTACCGCACCCAATGTTTACTGGATTTATTAAGGCTCTTGTAGGGTAATAACTCCTAGACAAAGTTGCCATAAACGGCAAAATACTCTACCATTAGCAGTATGGAAGAAGCAACAACTACCGCAAGCCCGACAAAACAATACAAGATCCTACTTGTAGAAGATGATGACGCTCTCGCGAGTGTATACCAAACCCGACTTCAAGCAGAAGGCTTTGATGTAAAACGTGTACCAAACGGCGAAGACGCTCTGGCAGGTGCACTCGAGTACCGCCCAGACCTTATAGTCTTAGATGTCATGATGCCAAAAGTTAGCGGCTTTGATGTCCTCGACATCCTCCGCAACACTCCAGAGACCGCTAAGGTTAAGGTAGTCATGCTTACAGCATTGAGCCAAGATAGCGACAAAGAGCGAGCAAAATCACTCGGAGCAGACGACTACCTTGTTAAATCCCAGGTAGTTATAGCCGATGTCGTAGAACGCATCAAGCACCACCTCGCTGGCTAATTGTACAAGCAGCCAAAACACAGAGAGCAATAGCACACAACGCTATTGCTTTTTTGTATATAATATGCTAATGTTTATGTAAGGTTATAAAAAACAAAAAAATGACAGCATCAAATAATGAGTTAAATCGAACCCAACAGCTTGGAATACCGGCTGCAGAGTTTATTGGCGGGAAAAGTGATGCCGGGGAGCGTTTAGGTGGTGAATACACTGTTGATGTTTCTGCCGGACCACTTATAGCGGGAATGGAACTTACTGATACGCTTCGTGGCGATCTGATGATGATTGTTGAAGCTGGCGACAATCAACAACTTGGTTTGGTGGACCTTGATCCAGGTAGTGCTGATCCAGCAGCAGAAGACAGATATGCTGTTGTTAGGCTTCAAGGTAAGGACATGTATGACGAGGACTTTTCTAAGGTCAAAGTACAGAAGAACGAAGAAGGATTGCTGCGTGGCGCGGTTATTGCTGACGCGACAGAAGAGCAAGTAATTGGTGCTAAAGCAGAGAATCTAACACCAGGGCTAGAGGATATTGCTAGTGACGGGTCAGACAAGGCATTCTCGGGTAAGCACTTTGGTATACGAGTTGATACAGAAACTGGCAATGTGATAGTTACCGATAAGAACTCAAAGAACGGGACATCAATCATATCACGAAAGTTTGAACAGGCAGATACCGATGAAGATGATGATACGACTGTGGCAGTTGAAACTGAAGCAACTGTTCCGTCGGCTGAAGTTCATGCTGACAATCCAGAGATTCAGGAAGTCGCCGAAGAAGTTGCTGAACTTGTTGTCCCATTGGAGGTTGTAGTCGAACCTGTAGCCGAGGATGTTGCCGAAGAAGTCGAAGAGGCCGTAGAGGAAGATCCCGGAAAATTGGATATTAGTGCTTTCTTCGAGTCTGGCGAAGCCTTGTCGAATGCACTTAGGGACCCAGAAATTGACTACAAGTTGAAATCTGAATTAAGAAACGTAGTCGTATCATGGCAGGAATTACAGCATAGTAAGCTGGCCGAACAACTATGGACTGAAACGGTTCAGCCACGTCTTAAGAACCTTGAAGGCATAGGTCTTCAAGAGCAAGCTCGATCACTATCCGCCCTAAAGAGTGATGTGGATGCATTCAGCCAAACTTGGAATGGATTGGTTAACGGTATTTACCGTGGAAATGTCGAAGAAGTCGGTGACATTGTTCGTAGACAAAAAGGTACTTTTGGTGGGGAAGCGGTCGAGCAGCTTAAAAGTAAGTTCCAAACATTAGCGAATGATGACACTATTGCACGGGCAACCAGAGCACTTGGATTAGATACTGAAGATGCTGATCTGATGGTTCGTAAGCTAACTCGTAAGATAGACGGTTCAATTGATCCCGAAGACGCTGAAACCATGGTCGCAGAGCTTGCAAGTACCATGAAGCTTACTGAACGAAAACAATTAGGAGAAGCAATACAGATGCTTCACGATAAAATTGAATTCAAAGGATGGAAAGGTATAGTTCGTAATATTGAAGAACTTACGTTTCGGGCAAAGAAAAGCGGAAAAAATCTGGGTGATAGTGGCATTACAGGATCGTTTGGCTCAATACAACGGGCAATTAGCGAATTCGATCAACAACGTCAACGTCATGGAATACTTGACCCAGCTGTTGCAGAGACCGGTACTTATATAGTACGAATGACACAACAGGTTCTTGAGCAACTTGGTGATACAAATAGATTGAACAGGATATCAGCTGAAGTAGCGAGCTGGGTCGGTAAGTAGTTTATTCGACAGTAACTTCGGTACGGCGAACTGATTTGCCGCTGAAGAGACGAACTTTTCGTGACTTGTAGGCAACGACGCCATCTTTGGCAGCGTGGATAGTGAAGTTACGGCTTAGCATGGTGCCAACGCCTGATCGCTTTGTGAGGCCAACTTGTCGGACAATAACTTGTCCTAGTTTGACTTTTTCGCCACCGAAGAGCTTAACGCCTAATCGTTGGCCGGGACTATCTCGGTTGTTTTTACTGGTACCGCCAGCTTTGACATGTGACATTTTGTATCCTTAACTCAGTTTCTTACTAATATTACTAGTTCACGGCCGACAATTTGGCCTTCGCGGTGGTAGATTAGATCCTCCATGCGAGCGTGAACAAATTCAATACGATTATACCCCATATCCTCGAGGTTATCAAGAACTTTAAGGTGTTTGAATCCTTGTGGTGTGCTCCAGGCGGGAACAGCAATACACATTCGGAAGCCAGGTTCGGTCTGTCGGACAACATTTTGCAAGAATCGTTTATGAATTAAGTTAACATCTTGCATCACATCCTGAAGTACTGCGGCATCGGGTAAGGCAGAGAAGGGACGTCCAAGATATGTTTCGCAGGCAATAGAATCAAAGCCGTAGGGGTAGTCGCCCCATTGCATTGCTGTGGCGTCGCCTTTTTCAAAACCGGCTTTACCGAGTTCAATAGCAAAGTTCTTTGGTAGCCATTCCTGGACGTTCTCCTTAGAGTAATCGACCATACGTTGTTCCAGGTCACTTCCAAATATGCCATAGCCCATCAAGGCTGCCTCTTGCAGCACCACACCGGTTCCACAGAACGGATCTACCACAGTTGATTTAAATGTAGGGTTAGCAAGATTAATGATGGTTTGAGCTAGCTTTGGTGGCAACATGCCTACCTTTGTGTCCCGCTTTGGACGCTCCTGGTCGCGGGCTGCGTAGGCTTCGATGTTCTGCTCGGCAACGGTTTGGGCAATATATGATTTCTGGCCATCGCTCACTACTACAATCTCTATACCAACGGGGGAGGTAAGTTGATTATGAATAACTTGAGCACTGCTCAGTGCAGGCTCGTTATTGGGTACAATACGGACTGAACGACCGCTGTTTTTGATGGTTTTCTTGAGCCACAAACTGCTGCGATTAACTGTACCGGCATCTACTTTAAGTCCGTAGGCACTTATGCCAAACTTAATTTTTCCTTCAGGAACGCCAGCTAAGTGTCCGGGTAGTGCTTTAGCGATGTACTTTGTAATTTTATCCCAGTCCGTTGTAGGAAGTTCATCCAAAAGAATGGCTTGTTTTATGCTGCCGCCCAATCTATTGAACCGTACGGCCTCGGCGGGGGCGTCAAGTAGTGCGGCAATAGTTCCAATCGGCAAAAGTTGTTCGGCACTGAATAAGCTTTCTAATTCCGCCAAGCCAAGCGCTGGTTGGCGACCAAGTATAAATAGCGATTTCTCGGATGGAATGGATTGACTCATAAGGGGTAGTATATCAAGTTAACCGTCGGTCGGGTATAATATGCCGAGTATATGAGCATTATTCTATGAGCCAGAGTGAAAAATCAAAATGGAAGATAATCCTTAATATCGCCACATTTGTAGGCTTCGCCCTACTCATATTTGCTATTCGCAATCAGATAGTTGAGAGCTTTAAGACCATCGGCCATATCCGTTGGTGGTGGTTGTTACTACTACCAATCTGGCAGGTCCTTAACTACGACGCTTATGCTCGGCAAAATAAAGACCTTTTTCAGATTCTGGGAAGTAAAATCAGTTACAAGTATCTATACCGCGTTAACCTGGAGCTCAATTTTGTAAATCATGTATTTCCAAGTGGTGGCGTGTCGGGATTTTCTTATTTTAGTCTCCGGCTCAAACAAAAAGGGGTAAGTGGCGCAAAGGCTTCATTGGTACAGCTGATGAGGTTTGTTTTGGTGTACGTGGCCTTCCTAGTGCTTCTATTGATTGCGCTGTTCTTACTTAGTTTTAGTGG
>JACCDT010701469.1_pt1 | contig 10093 bp, 11 predicted proteins | sample 7446291 | NCBI WGS metagenome assembly JACCDT01 (sample SAMN15323446, study PRJNA562643) | freshwater metagenome | isolation source: river surface water | place: USA:Blue River Watershed | collected 2017-08-17 | reverse complement strand
TTGCGCAGGTGACCGACATTTACGGTTTCCGTTTGGTGCTGCCCGATGTGATTGACTGCTACACCGCCCTCGGCGTGCTGCACCAGATGTACAAGCCCGTGCCAGGCAAGTTCAAAGACCACATCGCTATTGCCAAGCTCAACGGCTACCAATCGCTGCACACCACCATCGTGGGGCCATCGGGTTTGAATGTAGAGTTTCAAATGCGCACCGAGGCCATGCACCTTGTGGCTGAAACTGGCGTGGCTGCACATTGGCTTTACAAAGACAGCGGCTCTAGTAACGAAACCAATTTGGGCAACAAGTGGCTGCAATCGTTGCTCGACATCCAAGACGAAACCCGCGATGCCACCGAGTTTTGGGACCACGTCAAAGTCGACCTGTTCCCCGATGCGGTGTATGTGTTCACGCCCAAGAGCAAGATCATGGCCATGCCACGTGGCGCCACTATCGTGGACTTTGCCTATGCCGTGCACAGCGATGTGGGCGACCGCACCATGGCCGGCAAGATCAATGGCGAGCAAGTGCCCCTGCGCACCGAGCTGCGCAATGGCGACATCGTCGAAGTGGTGACCTCTGCTGTGGCCTCACCCAACCCAGCTTGGTTGGGTTTTGTGCGTACGGGACGTGCGCGCTCCAAGATTCGCCATTACCTCAAGACCATGGCGCACACCGAGACACAAAGCTTGGGTAAAAAGCTCTTGGCACAAGCCCTGAGGGCTGAAGGCATTGAAGACCTGCCCGCGCAAGATGAAAAACACGCCCCCATTTGGGACAAGTTGCTGCACTTCACAGGCAGTAAAACCAAGGCGGAATTGCTCACCGACATTGGTCTAGGCAAACGCGTGGCCAGCATCGTGGCCAAACGCTTGGCCACCTTGCTGTCGGATGTGGGTCTCAAACCCGATGCACTGCTGCTCAGCCGAGAGCGCTTTACCGCACATGAAACCTTGTCGCAAGGCAGCGTGACTGTCGATGGCAGTGAGAACGCATCCGTGCAATACGCCACCTGCTGTCGCCCCGTACCAGGCGATGCGATTGTGGGCTATCTGGGCCGTGGCGAAGGTCTGGTAGTGCACACCGACCAATGCGGCGTGGCACAACGGTTGAAATACAAGGACAGTGAACGCTTCATCACCGTCGAGTGGGCTGAAGAACCCACACGCACGTTTGAAGTTGCTGTGGTGGTCACCGTGAGCAATGGCAAGGGCGTGCTCGCGCGCGTGGCCTCTGCCATCACCAGTGCCGAAGCCGACATCACGCACGTGTTAATGGCTGACGAGGTAAGCGGTCAAGAAGAGGCCTTTGATTTACGCTTTACTTTCAGCGTGCGCGATAAAGCCCACTTAGAAGCCGTGCTCGGCAACTTGCGTCGCGTACCTGCCGTGCTGCAAGCCCAGCGTGTGATGTCGGGCGTTGGGCGCGAAGCCTGAGCGTTAGGTGCTGTGGCCGACGGGCGCGGGATAACGTACCTCAACCACCTCAACTTCTTGCACGCCCACAGGGGTGACCAACTTCACCACATCGCCCTCTCTCGCCTTGAGTAAGGCACGGGCAATGGGTGACACCCATGTCACCTGCCCCTTCAAACTGTCCGCCTCGTCAATGCCAAGAATGGTGACCGTGCGCGTCACATCCAACTCATCGACGTATGTCACGGTGGCACCAAAAAACACCTGATCGCTGCCGTGATGAACGCTCGGATCAGTGACCTCGGCCACCTCAAGCCGCTTGGTCAAAAAGCGAATACGGCGGTCAATCTCGCGCAAGCGTTTTTTGCCATACAGGTAGTCGCCGTTTTCTGAACGATCACCGTTGCTTGCCGCCCAATGGACAATTTCCACTATGCGAGGACGTTCGTTGTCTATCAGCTCAAACAGCTCGGCACGCAACACGGCGTAGCCACTGGGGGTGATGTAGTTTTTGCTGCCTGCGGGCAAGGGCGGTAAGGCGACCTCGTCGTCGTCGCTCTCAGACTGTGGTGCGCCCAATTCAACGCCACCCAATCACTTGGTAACCACGTTCTGCCAAGCATTGCTGCACAAACTGACGGTACAAGCTGCTGCCCCCCACCGATTGCCCAGCCGCCGTTGCCGCGGCACCCCCAGCACCAAATGCCGCAGCACCTGCCGTGATATTTCTCAAGTTGGGCCTACTCCCCGTGAGCAAAGAACCCACCACGCCCACCGCGGCGCCGCCTGCGGCACCTGCAGCGGCTGAACGCCCCACATCCGCTTTGTTAACAGCATTCGCCTCCGATTGCTGAGCCAAATCCGCGCAATACTCAGCATCAGCCTTCGCTTGAGCCGGACCCACACGTTGGTAATGCGCATTGGGATAAAAAGCCGGCTTGGCAACCGGTGTGGCACACCCAGCGAGCAAGAGACCCAAGACAGCAAGAAGAATGCGAGAGTGATGTTTCATACGTAAATTTTATGCGTGACACGCCACTCAAAGCACCAAAGAAAAAGGGTTCACATCCGAAGATGTGAACCCTTGTTCAATTTGGTGCGGCTGGCAGGAATCGAACCCACGACCCCTTGGTTCGTAGCCAACACACATTGCATTTTTGGCAATCCAGCGAAGTTTTTTTGAAAAAGGCTCGTATGAATTTTACCAATGAAATCAATGGGTTACTCGTGAATTTGATTCAACGAGATGTTTCTACATAGACTTTTATCCAGCGCTAAACGGCTACCGAACGGCAACCAAGCGCTTAACTTCGATGGAGAAACGACATGACAGCACTCACGGACAAAGGCATGCAAGCAAAGGCCACTGGCAAAGACCAATGGCTGTCCAAAAATTTCAACAGAGGTGGAGGTACTTTTGTTGGACGCATCACGGCCAAGGGTGGGCGACTTTTATATTTCCGCTATGCGGTCTCAGAAAAAAAGCGCGTCCACCATTTAATTGGGCCATACAACTCTAAAGGCACAAAGGGGCTAACTTTTGCACAAGGTTTTGCCAAAGCATGTGAACTCTCAGAGTTGTATCGCAGTGGCGTGAAAGATTTGAGAAATTACTTCAAACAAGAGGATGAAAGGATTCGCGCTGAGGAGGCGCAGCGAATTCTTGCTGAGAGAAATGCGCATGAGAAAGAGGCGTTGGCAAAGCTTAGACAAATCTCAGTTCGCAAATTGTTTGACCGATGGGCGAGTGTCGAGTTAAAGCCTCAGTTGCGCGCTGATGGTCGTCGCATCGGTAGAAAGGATGGGGGCAAATACACGCTTGAACAATTCGAACGCCGCCTGTTCCCTACGCTTGGTGAAGTTGACATAAATGCCATTCGCAAAGCTGATTTGGTTGGCATCTTGGACAAAGTGAAATCAGAAGGCAAGCGCAGGACATGCAACATGCTACTGGCTGACATGAAACAAATGTTTCGCTTTGCACACACACGGGAGCTTATTCCGTCTAATCCACTTGATACGGTTTCGAAGAAAGAAGCAGGTGGCTCGGATGTTGAGCGCAACCGAACCCTAAGCACAGAGGAGTTGGTGGCACTGCGAACGAAACTCGAAAATGCAAATCTCTCTAAACGCACAGAGATTGCCGTTCGACTCATCTTAGCCACAGGCTGTCGCATTGGCGAGCTAAGCAACGCACGGTGGGAGCATGTCGATTTGGAAAATCGTAAATGGTTCTTACCAGAGACAAAAAATCAAAGGTCACACACGATTCATTTGTCTGATTTCGCTCTTAACTGCTTTAAAGAACTTGCCGCACTGCGTGAGGTCGGCATCACACTAGTCTCACTGCCTTGGGTATTTCCCAATCACAACGGAGATGGCCCTGTCTGTTCGAAATCTGTTGGAAAGCAATTGGCCGACCGTCAGAAACCAAACGTTTCTGCACTTCAACGCAGATGCAAACTGACTGACGCGTTGACCTTGAGCGGAGGCAAATGGACAGCCCATGACCTACGACGTACCTCCGCAACTCTGATGGCACAGCTTGGTCAAAGTACAGATGTCATCGATGAGTGTTTGAATCACATGATGCAAAGGCGTATTTCTCGTGTCTACATTCAAGACAGACGCGAGGCAGAACAAGCACGAGCATTCAATGCACTTGGAAAAAAACTTGAACAATTACTGCAAGCGAAACCAGAAATCAGCAATGTGATTGAGCTTGAATTGAAACGAGCGTGATGCATAAATGAGACAGGGCAGGAAAATAATTCAACCTCTTTTTCCTGCCTTGTCCTGTTTAAAACTACCAACCCCTACTCACCCCTACTAACCGCACATTCGTCGTCTTGTTCTCAAAACCTCTTCAACCTAGCATGCACCTCGATGCATCACAACAGATGTCATCGATGAAGACAAAAAGGTTTTTATGGACGAACAAGATACACCATCAAAAGATTTTTCAGCAACATTCGCAAGGTTAGCTGACCACTCTGCGACGAGTGGCAAACACATCAAGCTCAGGACAAAAGTTGAATGCGTTCGAAAGAGCACCATCAAGAATTTGCCAGCCGATGATTCTTTTGGTTTGATGAAACTGTCTCAAGTTTTAACAGTCATGCAAGTGAGTCGCTCAAATTGGCTGGAGGGCGTGAAGAGCGGAAGATACCCAGCGTCTGTCCGCTTGTCAGACAGACGGGTCGCGTGGCGCATCTCCGACCTCAAAGCATTTATAGATTCTTTGTGATTGAGGCCGATATGCAAAATCAACCACAACTCTCTAAATTCGATGTCTCGCAAACAATTGCCCCAAACAAGAAACATGATGGTTTCTTTCAAATTAGTTGTGACGCACTCACACTCATTTACGAATCTGGCGGAGGTCACCGCGAAATCATGGCGTACATGGTTTTGTGTTCTGGAGTGAATGGTCGAGAAACCTCACGGATTTCTACACACGGGGCGAAAAGCATTCACCACAGAACAGGCATGGGATACCGTGTAGCAGAACACGCTATCGATTGGCTACACAAAAACGGTTTTATTTCACCAATCAAGCCAGATTTGCAGCAATCACCACAATTGAAAATCAATCAGCCACGCTGGGTAATCAGCGACGATTCACCAGACGTTGCGATATCACGATTTTTTCTGGATGACTATGCCATCAAATCAAAGCCGACCTTATATCGACTAGCTGATGAAATCAAAGTTACCGCTAACTGTGGAAAGTCACAAGCGTTGATAGACGCCATATTGCTTTTTCTTCGACTCATGCAAGAGCAGGACTTTGGCGAATGGGCTGGCGTTAATCCAATTTGTTGGCATCAGACATTTGACCGAATTGAATATGACGAGGAATTGCCACCACCAGTTGTTCGCATAGCAAATCCCGACTGGTCATTGGTAACAATAGAACAGAAAGGTCAAGACACCACTTGTTTGAGATTTGCGGAAAAAGTGATTTTGAATCCAGCATCAGAAGATGATTTGATGGCGCGGTTCTGGGAAGCTTTAGCCACACTAAAACGCCTTCGTCTGGTGTATCGATGTTTAACTATCTGGGATGGTGACCCCACCAATAAACACGTTGGTTGTAAGGCAACACCCTTGGCGACGTTGTACGTCAATGATGGTTGGGCGCGGGGCTTTGAACCACAAGCACAAGATGAAGTTCATAGGGCAGCATGGCGAACTGGAGCAATTAACTCTGATTCTGAAACTGAGTTTGAATTTGATAGGCGGACAGGTGCTGTGACCTATATTGGCAGCGGTCGTTATCGTTACATCCTAAGTGGCTCATTAATGGAAAGAGTTTGTGTGAAGGGGCAACTGCGGGTTAGGCATTGGCCTGCCAATGAAGAAAACGTCAAGGGTCGCCTACGTTTAAACAGGCAAACAACAGATTATGTGAATTCGTTGAAACAAATATAGTGCCCTGCAAACCCTGACTAAGCTTAGCTTTTATAGAGTAAACAGAAGCCAGACAAGGCTTTGCGCGGCTTTTGTTTACTTCAAGAATTCAAGAGTTTAAGGATTCAAAGACATGTAGGCTCGCAAGCGAACCCTGTCTTTTTTGTTTTTCAGTGAGTTGGTCTATTCACATCTAAGTTAGATACGTTAGGGCAATGGGTCGCAATCTATTTGGAAAACAACTCTTGGGCCATCATCCGTTTTGATTTCAGTGGCTCTGCGTTTTGGATACAGATACTGGGCAAGCTCTGCGTACATGCGCCCTCTCAGCTCTGGCGGGTTGGCCTCATCCATCGCGATGATGGCCATGCCCTCAACGGGGTCACAACCAATGTCGGCCAGCCTCTTTGCAAGCTCTTCTGTCTTCTTGTTTGGCGTCCCCTTGCTGCGACCACCTGTTTTTCGACCTGATGCCATAAACACCTCCATTTCATAATGTGATTTTAAGTTAAATACTGGATATACGTACAGTTAATCGGCATAATGACCGTTGAAAGACTGTTCCCCATGAATGCCCCTCTCCCTCTAAATGTCACCCCTCTATGGGTGCAATCACTCCCCGCCACCGTACAAGCTGGCTTTCCCTCGCCTGCCGACGACCATGCCATCACAAGGCTCGACCTGATGGAGCAACTCATCAAACACCCTCAAGCCACTTTCATGTTGCGAGTGCGCGGTGACTCAATGAAAGACGCAGGCATCATGGATGGCTCCGTGGTGCTGGTGGACAAAGCCATTCAGCCACGCAATGGTCATGTGGTGGTGGCCTGCATTGATAACGAATACCTCTGCAAATACTTTGTGCAACGTGCTGGCCGCATACGCCTCAAAGCTGCCAACAGCACATATCCCGACATAACCCCCAAGGATGGACAGACGCTTGAAATCTGGGGTGTTGTGGTGGCCTCAATCCTCCAGCACAAGTGTTGAGCCATGTACGCGCTAGTCGATGGAAACAACTTCTATGTGAGCTGCGAGCGGGTCTTTCGTCCTGACTTGCGTGACCGCCCTGTTGTGGTCTTGAGCAACAACGATGGTTGCGCCATCGCACGAAGCAATGAAGCGAAAGCCATCGGCATCAAGATGGGCGCACCGTGGTTCCAGATTGAGAATCTTCAAGATGAATTGGGCCTAGTGGGCCTGTCTGCCAACTTCCCCCTCTACGCAGACATGAGCGACCGCATGATGAGCTTGGCCGCTGGGCTTGGCCATCGACAAGAAATCTATTCCATCGACGAGAGCTTTGTAGATGTGACGGGCGTACGTGGCGACCTAACTGAGCGCAGCCGCAAAGTACGTTCACGCATATTGCAGTGGACAGGCCTGCCCACATGCATAGGACTCGGGCCAACCAAGACACTCGCCAAGCTGGCCAATCACATCGCCAAGACCTCTGAGCGTAAACCTGACGTGTACCCCTCGCACCATGCACAAGTGTGCAACCTAGGCGCTTTAAGCAAGCCTGAGCTTGATGCACTGTTACAGGCCACTGATGTGGGTGACGTGTGGGGCATAGGTCATCGCATCAGCGCTCAACTCATCGAGTCTGGTGTGACTAATGCCCTTGAGCTTTCAAGGCTCGACCCTGCAACTGTGAAGGCTCGATGGTCAGTGGTGTTAGAGCGAACCGTGCGAGAACTTCAAGGCATGCAGTGCATAGACTTTGAAGATAACCCTGATGACAAAAAGCAAATCGCTTGCACTCGAAGCTTTGGCCATCCAGTAACAGAACGTCGCCACTTGCAAGAGGCACTGAGTGAGTTTGCGAGTCGTGCTGCTGAGAAGCTACGGAAACAAAACGGTCATGCTGGCCAAGTGTTGGCCTTCATACGCACCAGTCCGTTCAGACAGAACGACAAACAATACAGCCGTAGTGCTGTGGTTCCACTGCCATCGCCCACTGCCGACACAGCACAGATTGCAGAGGCGGCGATCGCCATACTGCACGCAATATACAAACCCGACTTCAACTATGCCAAGGCAGGCGTCATGCTCCTAGACCTGCAACCCGCAACGCGACATCAATACACGCTAGACCTAGAAGACGAGGCCCTTCACAATGAAGCGCGCAAACGCTTGATGCAAACACTAGATGGCGTGAACAAACGATATGGGCGTGGCACTCTCAAGCTGGCCAGCGCTGGGACTCCAACGCAGCACAGCATCTGGCAAATGAAGCAACAGCGTAAAACGCCAAGCTATACGACCGACTGGAATCAGTTGGGAGTGGTAAAAGCCTAACCCAGCATCAGGCTAGGGGCGGATATTTCTCCCATGGCTTGGGCTCCTTGGGCGCAAACAACGCTTTAAAGGCGAGCCAGCTCCGCCTTAGAAATGGCTCAGGCGGTTTAGTTTCGGGGCGTGGCCCTTGCTTGATTGAGTAAAGTGTCCACGCATACCGCTCCGCCTCCTCTTCTGGAGTGAAGCGACTCACATAGCCGACATTCTTAAAGTCTGCCAGCGCAAAAACTTTGCCACAACCGACACATGCTCTGTCATTCGAAGTCCTCATGTCATCGGGGATATAAACCGAAACAGATGAATACGAAGTTTTTCTGTGCACATGCCCACAACTAGGGCATGCAAACAAATCGTAGCCGCTGATACGCGTCATCCGTTTATTCAGATGTTTTGTTTTTTACCAGTTCCTGAACCTGCTTTGCCAACATCTTGATGTCGTTGTTCGACCCCGAATTGACTTCAAGTAATTTGGCTACTGAGTTCAGGGCTTGAAGTAACTCAGCAGATGACTCAGTGCTTCCATCATTTAATTCTTTACTTACCAAGCTCGTAGCTAGATTAGTGATGGCTTGAACTTTAGATTTGCTTGTCATGATTTTTAAACTCTTTCAATAATTTCATTCTTATTTTCTTAATTGCAGTCTCAACTACTTTGGCAGCTTTCGATTTTGAAGAATGTAGGAGATGGCATTAAACATCTCCGCTTGCCCAGTCATTCGGGTGCTCATGAAAGTTGACAGATACAAACCAAACAATTTGGCAGCGACTGAATACTCAGGTTTGCCTTGCTTTTCAAACTCTTTTTCAGCATCAAGAAGTGAAGTCAAGTAATCCATTCGCGCCTGCTTGCTTTGAAGTGCAAACTTACTGATGGACGGATACTTGCTTTGAAACATATCCATAACGAATTCAAGTGCTACTGCTATGGCAACTATTGCAGCAGGTGGTGCGGCTTCAAGTTTTTTAAGTGTTGAGAAGAACTCCTTTTCAGAATACTGTTCGTCCTCAGTTGGTGCCTTTTTAAATAAACCGAACATCGTTTTCCTTTTCAGTGTTAAGGCTCTGCCACGGCGAAATCCGCGCGCTAAGTAACTCAGCCAACTGCCCCTAGATGCCCCTTTCAAACATAGAGACTTTGCGAGCTAATAGTTGAGCAAATCGGCAAATCCTATTTTGGGATATTACTCGATTCGAGCAACGATGCCGCAATGGTTTCTGAGAATGCTCGTAGAGAAAGATTACGTAATGAATTGCGTGAAGCGCGTAAGCGTGCGAGTCTGAAACAGGTGGAGGTTGCTGCGATGCTGGGCAAGCCGCAGTCCTACATCGCCAAAGTTGAAAATGGCGAGAGGCGAATTGACTTCATTGAAACCATTCAGCTATGCAAAGTAGTTGGACTCGACCCAATTCAGTTGGTCGAAATCTTTACCTAAACGAGTTAGCCAGCGCATGCCATAGCCCCATACCTAGAGGCTCAAGTGCACCCACCTATGTCTCGCTGGGCAGGCCCCCCCTCCCCCGAGGGGGGGGGGGCGGGCAGACATTGACACTGCGACAAGGCCATTGCTGACGTTATCTTTGATGTGAAACGTAACCGTCTGGCAAAGCTGGATATGGGAAAACTGTCCCTGAACGGGCAAGGTCAAGGTAGTCAGCCCACCATTGCATCATCAATGTTCGTGGCCCCATGTACTCAGCTTGGTTGTAGGCAGCAATGACTCGGTTGTCTTCCCCATGAGCAAGTTGCCTCTCCACATGGTCTTTTTCAAAATTTGCCTCCCGCAACAAAGTAGTGGCAAGGCCACGATATCCATGCCCAGTCATCATTCTTTTGTAGCCAATACGATTGATACCAGCAAGAATGGTGTTGTTAGACATGTGCTTGTTTACAGGGTCTCTTTCCCCCGGAAAGATGTACTTCCGATTTCCAGAAATGACTTGCAAAGCACGAAGAGTCTCAATCGCTT
>JACCDT011621186.1_pt1 | contig 10094 bp, 11 predicted proteins | sample 7446291 | NCBI WGS metagenome assembly JACCDT01 (sample SAMN15323446, study PRJNA562643) | freshwater metagenome | isolation source: river surface water | place: USA:Blue River Watershed | collected 2017-08-17 | reverse complement strand
TTGTTCTTTGTCAGGGCGTTAAAGAGGGTCGATTTTCCGACATTCGGTAGACCGACGATTCCGATGGAGAGGCTCACAAGGGGTAGAGCCTAACCGTCAATGTCAGTCCTTCCTGCCACGATAAGGGCATGAATGGTGCGGCGTATCTGATTATCGGCCTTGCGATTGGTTTAGGAGTAGGCCTTGTCATCGGCGCGCTCCGACTCAATTCTGAGCGCGGAAAAGTGACGCTTCTCAACTCTCAGATCGATGCGATGCGTGAAGAAGAAAATCGTCTCACCACTCTCAATGAACAACTCCGCGCTGTGACGACGGGAATGGCCCAACTCACCACCCAAACCCAAGAAGCTGAATTGAAACGTACTCGTGCTGAATCCGAGATGCGCACCCAGATTGAGAATATGAAATTAGGTAACGAGACGCTGCTTCGCGAAACCACAAAGTTAGCGGGCGCTCTTTCTAACTCTCAGACCCGCGGAAAATATGGCGAAGCTCAACTTGAAACACTTCTCGAAAACGCTGGATTACTCGAAAACGTTCACTTCTTCAAACAAGATTATCGAACAACTGGTACTGAAATTTCGAAACCAGATATCAAAATCGCAGTACCTGGCGGAAGCGAAATCTTCATCGACTCCAAGTTTCCCTTCGATCGCTTCCTTGAAGCAGTCGTCGAGAAGGATCCCGCTGAGCGAACTCGTTTAATGCAGGCCCACGCAAAAGATTTATTGGGCCACGTTAACGCCCTTGCAAAACGTGGTTATCAAGAGACTGGAAACTCCCCTGATTACGTAGTGCTATTCGCTCCTTTTGAATCAATCTTGAGTGAAGCCCTCGATGTCGACCCCCAACTTCTTCATAAAGCCTTTGAAAAGAATGTAACTATCGCGACCCCCACCACCATGATGGCCTTACTTCGCACTGTGGCTTATGTCTTTAGCCGCTCAGAGCTAGCGAAAAATGCCCAAGAAATTCAGGATCTCGCCGGCGAACTCCTTAAGCGCATCGGAAAGGTCCACTCCAAGATTGAAACTCTTGGTGATCGCATCAAATCTACGGAGCGAGCATTTAATGATTTGATTAAGAGCGCAGAAGAGAATGTCATCAAGCCAGCGCGAAAGATGGTCAAACTTGGCGCCCCATCTGCAAGTAAACTCAAAGCACTCGAAGATGTTGATGATGAAGTCCGACAGATTGCTCCGAAGGAGCTAAATTCCCCTGATCTCTTCGATGGAGATGATGATCTCGATGAAAGCGATAACGATGACAAGTAACCTCCCCCAACCCCCGATTAAGAACCCCATTAAAGGTGCTGGTCTCACCAAACCTGGGATAGTGATTCTGCAATTTGTCTTTATCGCATTTGTTGCGCTCATTGAAATCTTCTTCCGTTCCAATGTTGGATTCCTTACCGGTCTTGCAATCTGGGCCTCGTATTACGGGGCGCTGATCTATGGACGTCCCGGCACCACCTACGTTGCGGTTGTTAATCCACCCATCGCATTTGGCGCTGCTGCAATTCTCTTACTTCCGACTGTTGGTGGATTCTCATTAAGTATCACCAGGCTCGGAGTTGATTTAGTCTCAGGACTTGCCAGCGTTGCGCCATTCTTGTTATCGGGCGCGTTATTTGGCTGGTGGTATTACTTTAAAGAGCGTAAGACTCTACTTGCCCGCAGCGCGTAGATCTTTTCGGAGCTCTGGCGGAATCGCAAAGAGGAGATGTTCCTCCATCGCCGTTACGGTTTCAACATCACCATATCCACGACGATCAAGCTCTTCCAATAAATCCTTGACGAGAATTTCAGGAACTGAGGCCCCGCTAGATACCCCAATAGTTTCTACTCCTTCAAACCACTCATCCTTGATCTCACTTGCATAGTCGATGAGATAGCCTGATTTTGCGCCATATTCCAAAGCCACTTCTACCAAGCGCACTGAGTTAGAGGAATTCTTAGAACCAACGACCAGCACCAAATCAGCTTGTGGTGCAATCTGTTTGATTGCGACTTGGCGATTTTGAGTGGCGTAACAGATGTCATCTGAGGGCGGATCTTGAAGATTTGGAAAACGGCTCTTCAAAATTCCTACCGCTTCCAGAGTTTCATCAACACTTAAAGTGGTTTGTGAGAGCCAGGCAACGGGCTTATTGGGATCAATCTCAACGTTTCTGGCACCATCAAGGCCATCAACTAACTTCACATGGTTTGGGGCTTCACCTGCGGTTCCTTCAACTTCCTCATGCCCCTCGTGGCCAATCAAAAGAATTTGGAGATCATCGGCAGCAAAACGGCGCGCTTCTTGGTGAACTTTCGTCACCAACGGACAGGTCGCATCGATTGTCTTTAAATTACGAGCAGTTGCTTGTTCATGAACTTTTGGCGATACACCGTGAGCAGAAAATATAACGATGGCGCCCTCAGGAACCTGGTCAGTTTCATCGACGAAGATTGCGCCCTTCTTCTCAAGGGATGAAACAACATGAACATTGTGAACAATCTGTTTGCGGACATAAACGGGAGCGCCATATAAATCAAGGGCTTTCTCCACCGTCACAACGGCGCGGTCCACACCAGCGCAATATCCGCGCGGCGCAGCTAGCAGGACTCGTTTAGCCATGTGTGCATCCTATTAGCATTACGCCATGCTCGAAACTTCAAGCGATAAACCGGTCCCGGTCCGCGTTGTTTCAGAGGCGATTAGCGATTACATCAACCGTTTAGGGCAGATCTGGGTTGAAGGAGAAATCGCACAACTCAATGATCGCGCTGGATCTGGCATGGTTTACATGCGTTTACGTGATCCCAGCGTTGATATGTATTTAGAAGTTACATGCCCACGTGGAGTATTTAAAGCAATTGCGCCACTTACTGAGAATGCTCGAGTTGTTATCCACTCCAAAGTTAATTTCTACACCCCAACAGGGCGCCTCTCTCTCAATGCAAAAGAAATTCGCCAAGTAGGAGTTGGTGAATTACTCGCTCGCCTTGAAGCCTTAAAGAAAGTGCTCGCTGCTGAAGGACTTTTTGCCGAAGAGCGGAAAAAACCACTTCCTTTTCTTCCCAACAAGATTGGTCTGATCTGTGGTCGCGCTAGCGCCGCTGAGAAAGATGTAAAAGAAAATGCCCGTCGCCGCTGGCCCTCAGTGAGATTTGAAACTCGGGAAGTAGCAGTTCAAGGTGCAGATGCCGTCATTCAAGTATCTGCAGCTCTCCGTGAACTCGACGCTGATCCCGAAGTCGATGTCATCATCATTACCCGCGGTGGTGGATCTTTTGAAGATCTATTGCCGTTCTCTGATGAAGGCCTCGTGCGTCTTGCTGCATCATGTAAGAAACCGATTGTGAGCGCTATCGGACATGAACAAGATACGCCGCTTCTGGATCTCGTAGCTGACCTTCGAGCATCAACCCCCACAGATGCCGCAAAACGCGTCGTTCCTGATTTTCAAGAAGAGCAGACCAAAATCAAAAATCTACGTGATCGCGCCGACCGCAAAATCAATGATCTCGTGATTCTGGAAATGACCAAGATTGTGAATCTCATCCAACGCCCTGTCATGAAAGATCCATTGGTGATGGTTACCTCTCGCGAGGAGATCATTAAAGGTTTTGTAGCGCGCTCATATATGAGTATGAACTCACGGCTGCTGCGTGCCTATGACGAAGTCGCTCACATTGCGGCTCGAGTCCGCACCCTTTCGCCACAAGCAACCTTGGATCGCGGATACTCAGTCGTCCAGAAGAGTGATGGTGTGATTGTGAAAGACCCCGAGGAACTAAGTGCGGGTGAGGAGATTCGCCTCCGTCTAGCTAAAGGTGTGGCGCTTGCGACAGCTACCGGCAAGAAGCTAGAAAAGAAAAGCGAGTAGATTACGAATATGGCCCAGCTCAGTTACGAAGAAGCCCGCGATGAACTCACCAAAGTTGTTGCAGCTCTTGAAGCCGGCGGCGTAGGACTAGAAGAATCTCTCAAGCTTTGGGAACGCGGCGAGGAGTTAGCCGCGATCTGCCAACAGTGGCTCGACGGAGCACGTGCCAAACTCGAAGCAGCAAAGTCTGAAGCAGAAGCCGAGTAACTCATGCCGGAATTTATCTACGAAGATCTACTTCCGGTTGGCGCTGATACCACTGAATATCGCCTCGTATCCAAAGAGGGCGTCTCGACTTTTGACGCTGATGGAAAGACCTTTCTCAAAGTCTCACCAGAAGCAATCCGCAATCTCACTGAAGTAGCGCTCCACGATATTTCGCATTACCTGCGCGCCGATCATCTCCAGCAACTCGCAAATATTCTCAAGGATCCTGAGAGTTCACCTAACGATCGTTTTGTGGCTTTGGATTTATTGAAGAATGCCAATATCTCAGCTGGTGGAATTCTGCCAATGTGCCAGGACACTGGAACTGCGATTGTTATGGGAAAGAAGGGGCAACACGTCCTTACCTCTGAACGCGATGAAGTCACTATTTCGCGCGGTATCTACGATGCCTTTACTAAATTAAATCTGCGCTATTCCCAACTCGCACCGGTCACCACATGGGAAGAGAAGAACACCGGCAATAACCTTCCAGCCCAAGTGGAGATCTACTCCGACTTTGACCACGCAGATGAATACAACTTCCTCTTCATCGCCAAAGGTGGAGGTAGCGCTAATAAGTCATTCCTCTACCAAGAAACCAAAGCAATCCTTAATCCGACCTCATTTATCGCATGGTTAGAAGAGAAGCTCCGCTCTCTAGGAACTGCAGCGTGCCCTCCGTATCACCTTGCGATTGTCATCGGTGGAACTTCCGCAGAATTCACCGCCAAGACAGCAAAACTAGCCTCAACCAAATATTTGGATTCGCTACCGACAACAGGCAATGCCAAGACTGGTCGTGCGTTTCGGGACCTTGAATTAGAGAAGGAAGTTTTCACTCTCACCCAAAAACTTGGAATCGGCGCCCAATTCGGAGGCAAGTACTTCTGTCACGATGTCCGCGTTATTCGCCTGCCACGTCATGGCGCTTCACTTCCAATCTCAATCGCAGTCTCATGCTCGGCTGATCGCCAGGCCAAAGCAAAGATCACTAAAGAGGGCGTCTTTATTGAGAAATTGGAGACGGAGCCCGCTCACTTCTTGCCTGAGACAACCGATGAACATCTCAACGATAACGTCGTCAATATCGATCTCAATAAGCCGATGGCCGAAATATTGGCCGAGCTATCCAAGCACCCAGTTAAAACTCGACTCTCCCTCTCGGGAACCTTGGTTGTAGCTCGCGATCTAGCGCATGCCAAACTTAAAGAATTAGTTGATTCCGGAAAACCACTTCCTGAATATTTCAAGAAATATCCCGTGTATTACGCAGGTCCAGCAAAGACTCCTGCCGGTTACGCCTCAGGCTCCTTTGGCCCCACAACTGCAGGTCGTATGGATTCTTATGTGGAGTACTTCCAATCTCGAGGTGGCTCCATGGTCATGCTCGCAAAAGGAAACCGCTCCAAGCAAGTGACTGATGCGTGTAAGCAACATGGTGGTTTCTACCTTGGTTCAATCGGAGGACCGGCTGCTCGCCTAGCGCAAGATTGCATCAAAAAAGTTGAAGTCTTGGATTATGAAGAGTTGGGGATGGAGGCGGTCTGGAAGATCGATGTCGAAAACTTCCCTGCATTCATCGTTGTCGACGATAAAGGAAATGACTTCTTCGCTGAAACTGCGAAGCCTTTGACTATCGGGTTGAAGCCAGAAAATTAGTAGTAACGCGAGCGCTTGAATTTAGCGAGCGCTTTACATGGAGTGCCATAACGAACATCGATGTAGTGAAGTCCCCATTGAATCTGGGTGACTGGATTAGTGCGCCAATCAGTTCCAATCACTTCCATCTTTGTGGCGGGAAGCGCTTGCGGAATTCCGTGGGCGCCAGTTCTCTTATTGCGGGCTCGATAATTCCAGTGGCTCTCTTTGGTCCATAAAGTGTCGAGGCATGAGTACTGATAGCTGCCCCATCCGTACTTCTCCTTCGCCATTTCTTTACCAATGGCGCGAGCGCCTTTCGGGGTACGAGCCTGCTCGACCTTTTTCATCATGACCGAAACCATCATCATGTCCCAGGCCAGGACCGAGGAGCGATCGCTCATCTCAATCAAGGTTGGCCAGGTTGGTTCATTCTCGGTAGAGACAGCCGCCTTGAGCTGCTCAGAGCTTGGCGCTGAAACGAGTAGCTCAACCTCACCATTGATCGCCGGCTGGGCGTAGGTCACTTCAACCGAGGAGATAAAAAGGGTGGCAAAAGCCATGGCAGCGACAACGGCTCGTTGTCTCAGCATGCATCGACCTCCTCGTTTTGATCTCTCAATTGAGGTTTAAGTTGGGGGAATTGGGCTTTAGGGTGACAAAGGAGAGGGTGAGTCGCAAATTAAAACCTGCGAGTGGCGGAAAAAAAGACAATCTCACAGGAATTGTGGAGAAGAAAAGCCCTGTTCAGCCCGTATAGAGTCCGATTTATCCGTTTTGTAATAAAACCCCTATTTTCGGGGGTATGAGGCGCCCGTTATGCGTAGAGCTGGACTGGATCTTCGAGAAGCTCGGTGACCAGGGCTGCGATTTGAGAGCGCTCCGACCGAGTCAAGGTGACGTGGGCAAAGAGCGGGTGGCCCTTGAGGGATTCAACAACCGCCACAACTCCGTCATGGCGACCAACGCGGAGGTTGTCTCGCTGTGCGATGTCATGGGTCAGAACAACGCGAGAACCTTGGCCGATTCGAGAGAGCACTGTTAAGAGAACTCCGCGTTCTAAGGATTGGGCTTCGTCCACGATGACAAAGGCATCATGAAGTGAGCGGCCTCGGATATGGGTTAGAGGGAGAACTTCAATAAGTCCACGATCCATGATCTCTTCAATAACTTGATTTGAAACCAATGCGCCCAAGGTATCGAAGACCGCTTGGGCCCAGGGCGACATCTTCTCCCCTTCAGTTCCGGGCAGATAGCCAAGTTCTTGACCGCCGACGGGGTAGAGCGGGCGGAAGACAACTATCTTCTTATGGAGGCGACGTTCCAGGACCGCCTCGAGTCCTGCGCAGAGAGCAAGAGCTGACTTTCCAGTTCCCGCTCGACCGCCGAGGGAGACAATTCCAATCTCATTATCAAGAAGTAGATCGAGAGCAATCCGTTGTTCTGCCGACCTTCCATGAATTCCAAATGCGCTCTTGTCGCCGCGGACCAGAACGAGCGACTTGTCGGCGGTCACTCGAGCGAGAGCGCTGCCCTTTTCAGAGTGGAGTACAACGCCGGTATGGCAAGGAAGATCTTTAGTGAGGGGATCACTGACCTTCTCGCCCGCATACAAAGCGTCGATAAGTTTGCTGCCAACAGTCTCTTCAACCATTCCGGTCCAACCGCTGTTGGGAGCAAGTTCGGCCCGGTACTCCTCGGCAGTGATTCCTACCGAAGAAGCTTTAACGCGAAGTGGGAGATCTTTCGTTACCAGGACAACATCTTTTCCTTCACTGACTAAGTTCCTTGCTACCGCAAGAATGCGTGAATCATTAGTTCCATCGCGTAAGAATCCATGTGGCAGTGAAGAAGTATCGGTGTGATTAAGTTCTACCGAGAGAGTGCCTCCAGAAGCAGTGATTTTCAATGGTTTATCGAGCCTGCCGTGGGAAATTCTTAAGTCGTCTAATTGACGTAGAGCGGCTCGGGCAAAATATCCAAGTTCGGGGTGATCGCGTTTTGATTCTAATTCGCCGATAACAGCGATTGGGATGATGATTTCATGCTCGTCGAAGCGGAAGAAGGCGGAGGGGTCTGCAAGCAGGACGCTGGTATCTAAGACGTAGGTCTTGCGTCCTTCGGAGCTACTACGGGCCAAGAAACTCCTTCTTATTCTCTACTTATTCTGTTGTATCAGGCACTTTTCATGTGAAAAGTGGGGGACGACGCCGTCAGAACAAAAGGTAAATCCTGGAGTGGGTTGGATTTTGGCGACACGCTCAAGTAGAGGTTGAGGTTTTTTATTTACCCAAGCGTCGCTCTCTCGCCGCATACGAACGTAGCGCTCGTAAGAAATCAACGCGACGAAAATCTGGCCAATACGCCTCGCAGAAGTAGAACTCAGATTGGTGGCTCTGCCATAACAAGAATCCACCCAAGCGTTGCTCCCCCGAAGTTCGGATGACTAACTCGGGATCAGGTTGTCCTGCGGTGTAGAGATACTGGTCGATGGAATGGGCGGTGAGTTGATCGGCTGCTGCTGCAAGATCTTTTCCAGCAGCTTTCGCCTCGTGCATATAACTCTTCACCGCATCAACAATTTCAAGGCGGCCACCGTAGCCAATTGCTACATTGACGGTAATCCCAGGAATTTCAGCGGTCTTGCTCGCTGCTGCTTTCAACCGCGCACGCAACTCTTCGGGAAGTAGTTCGAGGGATCCGACGGGGTGAATCTTCCAACGCCCTGTGGAACTAAGCGCTTCCACGGTCTCACCGATAATGGAGATGAGTGATTGCAGCTCTTCATGCGAGCGCTTTAAATTATCGCTGGACAGTAACCAGAGCGTGACAACATTGATCTCGGTCTCTTCACACCAAGTAAGTAACTCGATGATCTTTTCTGCTCCAGCGCGATGGCCCCGTGAAGAAGAGATATCGCCTGAACTCGAGGGGTTTTCCTTGGCCCATCGTCGATTGCCATCAAGGATGACACCGATGTGATGAGGGGTCCGAGTTAAATCAAGTTTTGCCACCAACCTACGTTCATAGAGGGGATAGAGCGCAGACTTGATGATGGAGCGGACCGTCATGTGAGCGGAAATTCCCTCATGACTCTTCGCTCTGCAATGAAGGATGCGACGGGCAGGGTGCCTGCCAAAATAAAGAGAATCATCCGCTTAATGGTGAAGCGAGCGCGGGCAGTGAAGTGAATCGCAGCAAGAACATAGAAGGCGTAAACGTAGCCATGGACAAAGGGAATCCACTTCACTTTTGCCTCTAAATCTGGGTTATCTAAGAGGTAGACAACGGGCAGCTCTACAAACCAGAGCAATAGCGACATGATGCCTGCCGCAAAAGCCATTACTCGATAACGCTTGATGACGCCGTTCATATGCGCTCCTCTTCACTTTTCGCTTCACTCTTTCGCCTGCGACCATAGAGCGGTAGAAAAAGTACTACTAAGGCCATGAGCCACCAAATAACAACATAGGAGATGTGTTGCCAGTAGTAACCCGGCACGCTCGGTCGAGCAGGTTCAACCTGAACGCGAGAAATCGCGAGCGCTTTACCATCAACAATTTCAGTTTGGGCGACTACGTATCCATCAAAGACAGGAAGGTCATATGTTCCAACGAGGAGGGAAGGATCTAATCGACTGAGTTGGTCGCCGCTCTTATCTGCGCGATCTTCAAATTGGCGAACCAACAATCGGCCTTCCACATTAACTTCACCCTTGGGAAGTTCATCTTTCTGGTCGCTGCGCACCACAAGGATTGCTCCACCACCGTTTACTTCAAGAAGACCCACCAGCCAGGTACCTACCGTGCCAGATTTATCTTCTTGGCCAGGGGCATCAAATTGCGCAACATACCTTCCAGAGAAAGTGACAATGCGATTGATGGCGCTATCGCTGAGATTTGTTGATGGAGTCGCAACATCAGTTAATGCAATGAGTGGTTGTTCTACATAAGGCTTTTGCAACTCTTTGAGATCTGCCGCACGATCTAATTGCCAAAATCCCAGGCGTATGAATGCGCCACATAAGGCGAGGACCACAAGTCCCACGCCAACTTTTTTCAGAGCTGTACTGCTATTTATTTTCATCTTTGATGCGACGCTCATCCATCCGCTTCCAGCGCTTATAGAAACTTCGAAGCAGAATTACTGTTGCAAGAGTCAGAAAGATCATCGTTATTGACCCAGCAACTCCGGCGTCGTATACAGGTTGTTCCATGCCATGATTCTGCCATGAGCGCCAACTATTCAAAGCTGCCCCCAGAAACGCAGGAATTACTGGCGCAGCGCTATGGATTACAGCGGAGAAATGGCTGGAAAATCACAGCAGCAATATTTTCCCTCATTGGATTGCCGTGGCTGTTGTGGAGCGCTTGGCACT
>JACCDT011452650.1_pt1 | contig 10096 bp, 6 predicted proteins | sample 7446291 | NCBI WGS metagenome assembly JACCDT01 (sample SAMN15323446, study PRJNA562643) | freshwater metagenome | isolation source: river surface water | place: USA:Blue River Watershed | collected 2017-08-17 | reverse complement strand
TCGCCCAGTGCGCGGCCATCGTCGTGCTCGTCGGCGGCGCCGCCAAGGCGCCGGCCCTGCGCGAGATCGCCCACGGCGCTTTCCAGCCGTCGCTCCACCCCGGCCAGACGCTGCGCGCCTTCGCGCCACGCGTCACTTGGCTGGCGGATCAGGAAGCGGCGGCTCAGCTTTGACCGGCGGCGTGACCCGCCGCGCCAGGTTGCGCGCCGGGTCAAAATCGGTGACGAGTTCCCGCCGGAGCGGACTCCGGGGGTCGTCTTCCATGAGGATGAACAGGAATCTCCGGTTGGCGCCCAGGATCAACGTCGTCGAACTGTCGGAACTCCATCCGTTCTTCGTTTTCAGTTCGAGGCGGTGGTTGACGATCCGCCGGGTCGAAGAGACCGACGGATGCAGCTTTGATTCATCCGGGCCCAGCTCCACGGATTCCGCATCGATGAAGCAGCGCATGCGTCGGGATGTAAGGTTCAGGAACCGCACCCCGCCAACGGGCAGGAAGGTCTCATCGAACGGCAGGAGCCGAATCTGGACTCGCGCGTCTCCTGTCTGGCACAGAAGCAGCAGGTGACGGCCGGCCGCCGGCAGAGTGAGGTCACCTAGGTCCGACGGCGGCAGGCCGGCTTCCGCCGGCTCACCGAAGAGCCGCGCCTTCGTGGCTTCCGGCAGTTCGACCGAGGGCATCACATGATTGAGGTTCGCCTCCAGTCGCAGCGGCGGGGTCTCCGCCGCGAAACGCAGGCCCACGAAATCCGGCGCCTCGCCCACCTTGCTGACGTGCAATTCGGCTCCCGCCTGGAGGACAAGGGTGCCGAAGGGCAGCAGGCACGCGAAGAGGCGGGCGCGCATGCTGTTCAGAGCGGGGCTTCCGCAGGGGGCGGCGGGGCGCCTTTCTTGGCCTTGGGCTGGCCGGCGCTCTTTCCTTTGGGTCCGGGCGCGGGGGGTTCGACGGCCTGCGGCCGGCTGCCGAAGTTGTCAGTGATGAGCTCGACGTGGTAGCGCCCATCTTCAGCGGCGCCGGGATACTCCACGGCGAAAAGCAGGATGCGGGCCGTGGGCTTGAAGATCATGGTCGTGGAGCGCAGGAGCTTCTGTTCTCCGCCCGCTTCCGCCGCCGCCAGTTTGAAGGTGCAGACCGAGAGCTTGCTGAAGATCTTCGGATAACGCGCCATGCTGCGGCTGTTCGCGACCACCGTCGTGCCTTCGATGGCCATGGCGATCTTCGCGGAGGTGAAATTGATCAGCTGGACGCTGCCGTACGGAAATGCCTCGGCGCTGAAGTCGAAGACGCGCGTCTGGGCGACGCCTCGCTTCTCGTCGGGGAAGAGCAGGACCGCCAGGTCGGTGTCGTTGGGTCCTACCGGGATCGAGCAGTAAGGCAGCCATTGCACGATCGGTTTGCCTGATTTGTCGACCTCTCCGGAGAGGGTCTTCTTCAGCACGACGGCGTTAGGCTCGCCGCGATACTCGATCGTCTGGCTCAGGGCCATGATGTCGGGCGAGAAGGGCGTGCGATCCTTGTCGCTCTGGATCGCCAGCTCCGGCGGATTCTCCGGCGCGGTCCACCAAGCGAGACGTAACTTGCAGGTCCTGAGCTCGCGCGCGGGCTGCTGGGCTTGGGCCGAACCAAGCAGGAGGAATCCGCCGCAGAGCACGGCGGTGAGAAGGCGGGGGAAGGACATGTCAGATTTCGTTAGCGGCCAGCCAGCGCAGGCCGGTCGCGCGGAAGCGACGGCCAAGGATTCGGTTGAGGCGTTGTTCCTGGGCGAGGGCGGTCCGTTCGACGGCGGTGGCTCCGGGCGGATTAGGCGGCGGGGCGACCTCGTAAGTCTCCACGAGGACCTGCCGGTCATACTCGCGGTTGGCGCTGGTATTGGTGCGATAGGCGAGGCGGCGGCGGTTCGGCTCGACGTATTCCGGGTAACGTTGTCCGACAGCCATGGCCATGTATTCGGTCGAACGCTGGACCACGACTTCCACCCAGGCCTTGCCGATGACGTTGCCGGCGTCGTCCTGGGCTTCACCGTAGGCGCGCACCACGAAGGTGTCCGAGCGGGCCGTCAGGTTCGGGCCGACGGAGTTCAGGACGTCCATCTGCGTGACGATGCCCGGGGCGCCGAGGCCGGCGGTGACATTGGTCTCGGTGCTGGTCCGGCTCATGGCGCGGATCGACGGGAAGCGCTTGTTCGACGGGATCCGCGGATAGGCGTTGGTCTCGCGCCACCAGCCGCCCGAGGTCGAGTTGTTGGCGAACAGCACGTTCGGGTCCGTCGGCGGCGAGGTGTTGGCCGCCGGAGCGGCGAAGGTTCCTCCCGCGGCGGTGATCGCGGTGTTGTTGATCGAACTCCGGTCGATCGCGGCCTGCAGCGCGCCCTTGAGTCCGTAGGTGTCGGCCGGCTGGCCGGCCGGTCCGGTGGAGTTGATGAGGCGACGGTTGATGAAGTCGCCTAGCGACATGAACGGGCCGCGGTTGCGGACCTCTTCGACGACGAGCCGGGCGAGTTCATCGATCTGGGCTTCGGTCAGCTCGCGATACTGCGTCCAGGGATCGCTGCCCGAAGTATCCGGCGGTCCGAAAGCCCGCGCGAACTTGGTCAACGCGGTCATCGAGGGGTTGGCGGGGTTCGTCGCGTCGGGCAGGGTCTGTCCTTTGAGGCCTCCGAGCACGGCGCGCCAGGCGGCGCGCGAGGTCGAATTCACGTTGAATCCACCATCATAGAGCGAGGTGCGCGCGAGGTATTTCGGGTGCGGGAACTCGGTCTCGGGCAGGCGCAGCGAGGTCTGATACTGCGGGTTCAACGTGAAGGAGGGCTTGCCGTCGGCGAGGTAGGTCACCCGCTTGTTGGCCAGAGGCTTGCGCCCCTCGTTGAGGGCCGTCTTCAGGCTCGCGAAGGTCGCCGCGTTGAGGACGCCGGCGGCGTTGAGCGCGGCGGCCTGCTGCGTACGGACGGTGTTGTCCAGCGGCAGGTCGGCGCCGGAGCTCGGCCAGTCGCGACTCGTGCCGTCGAGGTGCGAGTATGAATTGGCCTGCAGGTTCAGTCCGCTGAAGTAGTAGGTGTCCCAGAGGGCGTAGTTGGCGGCGAAAGCATGGTCGGTCCGGACGTCGGCGCGATTGCGCACGGGGCGCGAGCCCATGTGCTTGGCCACATAGCCGAGTTCGGGCACTGGGCCTCGCACGTCGGCGGGCAGGGTGGCTTCGCTCGGGAACAGGTCACGCGGGCCGGGCCATTCGACGATGCGGGTCAGGTCGCCGATGCCCGGATGGGCGAAGGAAGATCCGACCGTCAGGTCGGCGTCGGTGCTGACCTCGGCGTAGGCGACCGTCCCGAGCTGCGAGAGGGAGAGCAGGGGGCGGCGCGGGATCGGATACAGCACGATGCTGCTCTTGCCGACGCTGTCGTTGTTGACGCTCGGACCCCAGAAGGCGCCGCGTTTGTCAGGAGTGGTCGGGAATTCGATGTCGATGAGCGAACCATTGAAGAGCACGCGTTGGGTCTCCGTCCAGCCGATCGGCGTGTGCGCTTTACCGTCATACCCGAAGAGTTGCGCCTGCTGGGCGCGGTCGCTCAGGAAATAGGGGGTCATCGGCGCGTTCCGCATCTCCACGGGCGTCTGCATTCGGTCCGTGCCCGGGGAGGGAGCTCCGGGATTCAGTCCGAATCCCGCGGAGAGATAATTGGAAGGGTACCATTTGGAGGTGTCTCGCGTCATGTCCGCGGCGCGTCGGACGAAGTCGACCATGAAGACCGGGAGCTTCGATTCGTTCGGCGTGAGCACGACCACGCGGGAGTTATGCAGGGTGTCGGCCTTCGTGCTGGTCACTTCGAGTCCCCTGCCGCTGCCGGTGTTGAATTCCGGGTCGGTCGGGACGCCTTGGCCCACGTTGCTTCCCTTGATGTAGTAGCTCGGGGTGGGCGGGTTGGCGCCGAGCGGGCGGGTCCATTCGCGGTCCGGCTGGGTGATGTAGCCGTCGTCATGGTTCGAATTGCTATACATCGGCCAGCCGGAGGTCAGGGCCTGGAAGTTCAACAGCAGGCTTTCGTCGACTTGGTTGAAGCCGTTCGCGGTGAGCGAGCCTTCGTTGAAACGTCGGATGAGCCGGTCGGGGTTGATCGGGTCCTGGATGTAGGTCGAGGCGTCCTCATCGGGAGTGCCGAACCAGCGTCGGTGCGTATTGAGGGCGGTCCCGCCTTGGATGCTACGCTTGCCTAGGAGGTAGAAGTTCCAGGACTGGTTGCCTTGGATCGAGATACGCCCGTTGCGGCGCGTGGGGGCGACGTAACGGCTGGGGTTGCGGGAATAAGTCATGATGTCGTCCAGCGTCCCCATGCTGCCGTCGGGGCCGGGCTGAGCGGTGATCAGCTCGCCTTCGGTTCCGACGATGTAGCCGTTGTAGTTGATCCAGCCGGTGTTGCGCACGAGGATCTGGAGGGAGCGCCCCCCGAGGATCGTCTCGAGCGAAGGCAGCGTGCCATCCCAGACCGGGAAAGCGTCATGCAGACGACGTTGGGCCTTCACGTTGTTCCATAGGTCGTTCAGGCGGCGGGCGTATTCGACGTCGAGCACGCCGCCGTTGGTCCAGGTGATCCATGGGCCCGTGGCCGAAGGCGTCGTGGTGAGGTAGTTGGGGTTGTTGTATTCCGCGAAGAGCTTGCAGATGTCGAAGTCCATCGTCCAGAGCACCCGTTCGGCGTTCTGATTGCGCGAGCCGGAGCCGAGGCGTGAGCGGACGTTATGGAACGGCGTCATGGCGTAGAACGCCCGGCTCGAGAGTTCGAAGCCGATGTCACCCGGGATCGAGACGTTCGTGTTGCCGCTGTTGACGAGATCTCCCGTCGTGGGCGAGGTGCCGATGACGCGGATCTGGCCGGGCTCCAGCCGGATCACGCGCCCGCCGCCGCCGGTCGTGCCGCCCGAGCCGGCCACGATCCGGAACGACATCGAGCGGTTGTCGTTTTCGCCGCCGCCGACGACCACGTCGCCGATGTCCAGCGTCGCGTTGTTCACGGGATCAAGCGCCCCCGCCAGACCCACCGGTCGTCCGACCAACGGGTCGGCGTATTGGCGTTCGGTCGAAAGGAAGTTGATGCCGAAGGCGCGGAAGATGAAGCGGAAGGGCGAGCTCATGCCGCTCGTGACCATGCCGAGACCCTCGAATTCGAGCGGTACGTCATACGGGTTGTGGATGACGACGATCGGGTCGACGGTCATGCCGAGCCTGTCGGACTGACGCACGCCGGAATAGATGGTTGAGAAACGCAGGATGGTGGGCGCGAGGATCGGGCTCGTCGGCCAGGTGCGCGTGGTGGTTATCTGCGGGGTGTCGTATGAGCTGTCCGACAGGTTGGTCGGGAAGCTGCGGCCGGCGGCCACGCGCGTCTTCGGATCAGGGTTGGCCGTGAAGGCGGAGTCGAACGGGATGCGGTAACGACGCTCGGCCTGGAAGGTCGGACCGACGCCGCCGTCGGCGAGGTTGTTGCGGTGGAAGTAGTTGATCGCCGCACCGCCGCCGGCGAAGAAATTATCGAGAACTGGGTTGACCGGAGAAGTGAAGGCATCGTTCGGCGCCGGGCCGGCCCGGCGCGTCGGCAGGCCGCGGTTGCCGGTCGCGTAGGTGAGCGGCTCGATCCCGCGCACGATGAAGGTGTTCTCGTCGCCGGGCGCCCCCTGCCCGCGCAGGGCGCTGCCGTTGGCGGCGGCGGCCTCGATCTCCCGCTTATACATGCGGTAGAAGTTGCGGTATAGGTCCCAGGTCGGGCCGCGGACGATGCGCGCGGTCCAGTTGTCGGGGTGATTGTTCGGATCGCCGGAGGGGAAGCCGAGATCCGACCACGGCAGGGCGTCGTTCTTCAGCATCGAGCGTTCGTTGCTCACGGCGGTGAGGCTGACGAGGTTGGCCGCGAGCCGGTCCGCGTTGAAGAAGTTGGAGGCGAGCGGCACTTCGTAGGCGAAGCCGAGTCGCTCAGGGGTCTCGCCTCCGTTCCGGTTCCTGATGAGGTTGACGGTCGAGCCGATCGACGAGAGCGCGCTGAGGTATCGAGGGGCCCACTCCGCGGCGCGCGGGGTGGCTTCGAGCAGGTCCTGCGGGGATCCGATCATGTCGACGAGATTCGGGCGGTTGCAGTCGAGATCCGAGGCCATGCCTGGATTGAAGGTTGAATTGGGAGCGCCGTGGAAGAGCGACTGTCGGCGGTCGACGGCGGCCGGGGTCGTCGTGGCTTCCTTCTGCCCCGGATACATCTCGAGCGTGCGGAAGACCGAGTAGGGTAGCTCGAACGCGGTCGAGAGGTCGGTCTTGACGCCACCGTTCAGGGTGTCGGTGAGCACGGAGAAGGACAGCGGGGTGATCTCGTGCCAGAGGAGGCGTGTGGCGGTGGCCATGGTGTCGCCTGCGGTGTTGCCGCCGCCCTGACGGGCGGCCCAGAGGCTGAGGTCGCCTCGTGTGCGCGCCTGAGAGAGCTGCAGCAGGTTCCAATTGCCCGCGCTGAGGACGTCGTTGTTACGCCAGGCCAGATAGTTGGCCCCGAATGTTCCCGGGAGGAGCGCCGCCGCGGTCGCGTTGAGGGAGGGGGTGACCGATTCGATCGCGCTACGCTGCGCGGCTGAGCCGGCGAAACCTCTGTCCCATTCGGTCACGGAGGCGACCGGGAAAGGTGCGTTGGCGTCGGGGAGGTTGACCTTTGCCTTGATGCCCTCGTCGCCGATCCAATAGGCATAGCGTCCACGGGCGCCAAGCGAGCCGCTCGCCATCGTCGGTCCCGGCATCGGCATCGAGGGAAGGTCGACGGCGCCATAATACTCTTGGAGGAACGGCGTCGTGGCCGAAGCCGGCCACTGCACGCTGCCCGCTACCTGGCCGTTGACGCCGGCCGGAGAGCCGCCGACAAGGCGGACAAAATTGGGGGTCGTCAACGGACTCTGCGCGACAAGCCCGAGCTGGTTGATGAGGAGCTGGCCTTCGCTGCTCGCGCCGCCGGCGACCTTGCCGGTGGAGGGATCGAAGTAGGTGCGATTGCCAAGGTAGTAGTTGAGCGAGTTCGCGGCGGCCAACTCGGGGTTCGCGCCGTCGACGGCGGTCGGTGAGGTCAGCCAGCCGAGGAAGAGGCGCGTTTCATGAGGATCCGCGACGTTCCAGTCACGGGGCTTCGAGGTGTCGACTCCGCCGGTCGCCCAGATGCCGGTCCAATAACGACGCTGGTGATGGACGTTCGCTGGCTTGTGGGGATTTACCACCGAGGTGGTCGGGACGGAGGCGGGCGGCGGGGAGGCGAGATCCGGAGCGAACATGTCGGCACGCATGGTCACGCGCTGGTCCGGTCCGGCCATGACCTGCAGATGGGCGACCGCGATTCGGGCCGATGCGAGGGCGTTGAAGCGGGCGCGCAGATAGCCGGCGTTGCTTTGCGCCAGTCGGCTTTCGACCTGCAGGAATGAGGCGAGAACGATCACCATCATCACCATCGCCGCCATGATGGTCAGTGAGAGCACGAGGGAGAAACCAGAGCGATTGGGCTTCATAGGAAAATTGGGGTAAAATCACAGTAAACCCCCCTAGGGCTAAGTCAAAGGATTGGTTTTACACATTTGTTCCAAAAGATTGTTTTAAATCGTTTAGTTTCATATAAAATCATTTAATTGTCGTTTAATGGCCGTTTAAAGAGGGGGCTTGCGACCTCTGGGGGTTTCCCGAGGCTTGGGCCGTGCAAACCCTCATCCAAGGTGCCGGCGCTTTCATTTGGCCGCTCGGTCTCTGCTCCTTCCTGGCGGTCTATCTCATCATCGAACGCGCGCTGGCCCTCCGGGTCTCCCGCGTCGCCCCCGAGCCCGTCGTCAAGGCGGTCCTCGCCGGCCAGCTCGACCAGGTCGGCGCGGCCGATGGCGAGTCCGTCGCGGGCCGGCTCGTCCAGCGCTGGAAGGACGGCGCCTCCGGCGAAGTCCTCAAGGCCTGGGCCCGCCACGAACTGATCCGCCTCCAGCGTGGCCTCCACCTGCTCGACAGCATCGTGGCCGGCGCGCCCCTGCTCGGACTGCTCGGTACGGTGGCCGGTCTCGCCACGCTCTTCCCGGAGCAGGGCTTGCCGGACACGCAGACGCTCACGCGCGGCGTCGGCCTCGCGCTCAGCACGACGATGATCGGCCTCTGCATCGCGATCCCCGCGCTGCTCGCCGCCAACTGGCTCTCCCGCCGTCTCGAGGTCCTTTCTTCGCGGCTCGACTTCCTCGTCGAGGCGCTCGAAGCCCGTCGCCGATGAGCCTCGTCGTCGCCCGTCGCCGTCGCGCCGACATCAACGTCGTGCCGCTCATCGACGTGATGGTGGTGCTCGTCTTCTTCCTGCTCCTCAGCGGCCGCTTCGAACAGACGCGCGCGCTCGCCATCGTCCCGCCCACGGCCTCCGCCGGCACGGCCGGCGCCGAAGCTTCTTCGCTCGTCGTCGGCGTCGATCGCGACGGCAAGCTCTACCTCGAAGGTAAGGCGATCTCCGCCGACGCCCTCGCGAAGGCCCTCGTCGAGCACGCGCTGAAATCGCCCGGCACGGAGGTCATCATCGTCGCCGACGAACGCTCGCTCACGGGCGCCGCGGTCGGTGCTCTCGACGCCGCCGCCAAGGCCGGACTGAAGCCGCGCCTGCAGACCCGCCAGCCGCGCTGATCGGGGATTCGAAGATAGGAGGACTCGAGGGCCGGAGGACATGTGGGCCTAAGGACACGAGGGCAAGAGGTCACGAGGACACGTGGACAAGAGGCACGGCGAGATGTCTCCACCTTAATCGCTTCGTATTCTCGAGGCCTTGCGTTCACGCACGTCTCTTGCATCGTATCACCAGCTGGCCCTGTTTTGTCTTCGAGTCCTCCGGCCCTCCGGTCCTCGAGTCCTCCATCCTCCATCGTCCATCGTCCATCTTCCATCCTTCATCTTTCATCTCCGATCGCTTCCTCCCATGTCGACCCGTCTCCCCGAAGTCCTCCGCCTGCTCGAAGATTACACGCAGGCCCACGGCACGTCCGGCCATGAGGACGCGGTCCGCGCGATCTTCGTGCGCGAGCTCCGCGGCCGCGCGTTCAGCGCCGACGGACTCGGCGGCGTGCTCGCTTCGCCGGCTGCGCCGAAGGGCGGCCCGCGCGTGGTGCTCACGGCGCACATGGATGAGATCGGTTTCCTGGTGCAGGCGATCACGAACGACGGCTTCCTCCGGGTCGTGCCCGTCGGCGGCTGGCCCGACGGCGTGCTCGCCGCGCAGCGCCTGCGCGTCTGGTCGCGGGCCGCGCGCAAGGAATTCGTCGGCGTCGTCGCCGCGCTCCCGCCCCATCAGGGCGGCGCCCAGGCCGCTTCGGCCGACAAGGTGCTCGTCGACATCGGCGCCCGCTCGGCCGACGCCGTCGCGCGCCTCGGCATCCGTGCCGGCGATCCCGTCGTGCCCGAAGGTCCGTTCACGGCGCTCGCCGAGCCGGGCCTCTACGCCGCCAAGGCTTTCGACAACCGCGTCGGCATGACCGCGCTCACGCTCGCCACGCACGCGCTCGACGCGGCCCCGCCGGCCGCGGACCTGCTCGCGGTCGCGACCGTCCAGGAAGAGGTCGGCTGCCGCGGCGCGGTCGTCGCCGCCCGTCTCGCCAAGCCCGACGTGGTGATCGTCCTCGAAGGCCCGCCGGCCGACGACCTACCCGGTCTCGCGCCTTACGGCGAACAGCAGGGCGCCCTCGGCGCCGGCGTGCAGGTGCGCGCGTACCATCCGACGGCGATCATGAACCCTCGCCTCGTCGACCTGACGCTGCAGGTCGCCGCCGAGCAGGGCATCCCTTGCCAGGTCGCCGTCCGGCGCACGGGCGGCACCGACGCGCGTTCCTTCCAAGCCCATGAGCTGGGCCTCCCGCTCATCGTGCTCGGCGTGCCCGCGCGTTATATCCACACGCACAACTCGGTCATCGACGTCGCCGACCTCCAGGCCTGCGTCGACCTCGCGGTCGCGCTCGTCCGCCGCCTCGATGCGCCGACGGTCAAGGGGCTCACGCAGTATCTCTGACGTTTCAGTGCCGGCCCGGGGGCGCCCCGGGCGCGTCTTGTCGGCCATAATCCGCACAATCCGCTTGAGAGGGGAGG
>JACCDT010308047.1_pt1 | contig 10097 bp, 11 predicted proteins | sample 7446291 | NCBI WGS metagenome assembly JACCDT01 (sample SAMN15323446, study PRJNA562643) | freshwater metagenome | isolation source: river surface water | place: USA:Blue River Watershed | collected 2017-08-17 | reverse complement strand
GGTTGATATATATCATATAACTGTCTAATTAATTGATTACCTTCTTCCGTTAATACCATAGAATGTAATTCACGATTTGAAATAAATCGATTATGAAATCGATATGAACTATTTGGTATTACTACAAATGAACTCAAAATAGAAACTGGAAATCCCTTAAGAGCAGATGAATGTGACATATTAAATACAAGAGGAGTTTCATATACAAATTGTTTTTGTAATGGAATATATGTAATCAGATTATCATTATTACGAATCATAAATTCAATTAATCCATTAAATGCCTTAATAAAAGGTTCTTCTTTTAATAAGGAGGGTTTAACTTCTTTGACAAATTGATGAATTAAGCGCAACCAAGGGAAAGTATTAAATTTCTTGTAAGATAAGGGATATAATGATTTTCGTTTTGAAAGATCAATTGATTTTCTATTTTCCCAATCTGATTTGTGATCAACCTTCTTCTCTTTTTCCTCTTTTTCCTCTTTTTTATCTTTATTTGAAGATTGTTTAGAAGAACGAATAGAACGAATTGGATTTTCATCAACGACTAATTGATTAGGTTTAGGCTGTCCAGGAAGAGAAGTCAACCATTGTTCAACTGATTCAAAATGCTCTTTTGTTACACCCATTGGAGTTTTTACTTGTAAGACAGAAAGATCCGTTAGAACAACAGCAGAATAGTGTTCTGTCTGTTCAGAAGAAGTATAGAAACGAAGAATGGATTTAGGAGTATATTCAATTGTTGATTCCATAAGAGTGTAATCTGTAGTAGAGTCCATTATTAATCAGTGGTTGGTGCTTATCTTTTATATTCAAAAGATATTTATCAATTTTTATTTTTTCTTTTTTTATGAGTATAGTTACCACCTTTTGTTGTACGTGGCTTACGTATTTTTTTAATTGTCTGACTTTGTATACTTTGTTGTATTTTTTTCATACGTGTTTTTAATGTGTTCTCTTTTCTGTTTTTATTTATTTGTGATAATTTAGAATTTGGTTTATTAGAATGATGTGGCTTATAAAAATCTCCTATAAATGCGGTATTTTGAGAAGAACATATATATTTATTTTTATTAAGATTTGAAATAAAATCTTCATCCGTATGTTGAGCATTAATATCTTTATTTCGCAGTTTATTTGTAACTAACTGAATAAGATGACTTATAATTTTTCCTTTTTCATTATCCGATTTTCCTTTTAATATCTTTTTAGCCATAAATGTTCCTGAAAATAAATTAAATGAAATATCAGTAGGAGATTCAAGACGTAATTCACCAGCACCAATTGGTTCGATTCTATGTAATGAATTTAATTGATTATTAGGATGTTTTTTATGTAAAATAATATGAAGTGATCCGATTTCTTGTTGACTTATAACTCGCTTAATAAACATTTTATATAAATTAGGATCATTTGATAATGATATATTGTTTGAAGGCTGGATAGGTTTAATAATCCAAGTATAAATGGGTTTATAATTATATTTATTTTGTTGAAAATATGTATAATCTGCTTTTAGAATATCTAATAAATTAGGATCATCAATATTAATAATTTGTTTTGTAATTTCATCAAAAAAGGCATTTTTATTATGAAGTACTCCAATCTTAAATTGTGGAGGATTATCTGAATTTTGTATTAGTTGTTCTATGCTTTTAATTGATTTAGGATCACCACATACGATTTTACTACCATTAGAAGTTGTTGTATAAAAAAGTTTACCAGTAGCTTGATCTTTGTATTTTTCAGATGGTGTAAAATTAAAAGATTTAGGTAAAGCGGCCATATCTATTTATTTACTAATAAAAATAGAATTAGGAAATAAATAATAAATAATGATAAAATTTATTCATAGTCACGAAAAGCAATACCTACAGGAAAACGTGGGAGTCCATCATTGGTTTCTTCTTGATAACGAACAGTAAGTTTTTTACCAACATAGGATTGTCCATTAAGAAACATTTGTTGTCGGTCTTCTCTTGATCCTCGAGGACGACAAGAGAATGTTTTACCATCGGAAGTTTTACAAGTCCAAATCACACAACCCTCTTCGAGACCTTGTCCTTCTTGAAAATCCACAACTTCGTATTCAGCATCAAAGAATTGTTTATATTTTTGTAAATCAGCGGATCGTGATCCTTTATAAGCACCATCTTTATTTCGTAACATAATTCCTTCAAATCCTTCATCAACATATTGATTATGTTTTTCTTTCATTTGTTTTTCATCTTGACATAATTCAGTTTGAACAAGTACAAGATGTTGAAATTTATATTTTCTAAAAAGGAGTTGTAGATTGGTATGACGAAGTTGATAGGGTTGATCTTTGACGAGATCATAAACATAGAATTTAATTTGGAGTTGTTTGGTTTTATCGGTTTCGGTCAGAGTATCTTTTTTAACAAGTCCAACAATTTCTTGGAAGGTAAGTGAATCGGAATAGAGTTCGCCATCAAGAATAAAGGAGGGAGGTAAACGATTAATTTCTTGGGTGATATGTTCAAGATGTGGATATGATTTTTTATTACGAGAAAAGAGACCTTTGGAGGGAATAGCAACACAACGAGTACCATCAAACTTTCGTTGGATATAACAAGGAAATTGGATATCTTTAGAGCGTTTATTGTAATCGTGAGCTAACATAACGGAGGGTACATCTGCATCAAAACCTTTGCTACGAGAGGGAGGGGCGGCTAATTTAGAGTCGTCTGAGTCGGGAGAGGGAGATTGTGTAGAGGGTTGTTCAGAATAACCGCTTTCTTTTTTCTTGATCCATTGTGATTGTGCTTCAGAGATAGCTTGTTGTAGAGGGGTAGTTTCATTTCTTTTGCCGATATTTTTACCTTGTGAGATGGTTTTTTGATTGGTTTGTAGTTTACCATCTTGGTATCCGTGTTGTGTTTCAATGATAGCGAGACCATTTTCTTCAAAGACGCGGATAGACCATTGTTTGAGTTTACCAGTGGTGGCTTCACCGAAGAGTGTTGGAAAGGTGGGCATTATAAAGGATCTGAGAACAGTGGAGAAGATTGCTTGTATAATTTAACGAGTCAATCATTTTTCAATTTTTTCTATGTAAAAAGGGCAATAAAAAAAGTGTAGAATCATACTTATAATAAGTACAATTCTACACTATTAGATTTATAATATAAATAATTATGGTTGAATACATATTTGATAATCATTCCATTCTTTGAGATGGTGAAATGTGATTGCATTTTGAATATCATCTTTTTCAGAATTATATTTATCAGGATAAAAATAATAATTATTTCTCATATCTATATTTGGAATTTGTTTTAACCAATAAGTAAGAGAAATATCCGCACACCAATGTGGAACTTTACTATCTTTAGAAAAACGTAAATAATTACAAAGAGCAAGATAAGTGGCTTTTGATAAAATGGTTCCTGCTCCTCCAGAAAAATATAACCCCCATTCACTTTCCGAAATATGAGTTAATAATCTCCCCTCAGCAATAAAATCATTTGAATTATATTTTAAAAGATATTTCATTAAACGATCGTGATATACAAATGTATCATCATCTATTAACATAAACCAATCATAATCCAATTGAATTTTCCTAAAAAAATCATAAAATTTATAAGGTAATGATTGATAATCATCACCAGCACCCCAAGAATACATTTGTTTCATTATATCCATATATGGTCCTAAATAAAAAATATCACGCGGATCGACATTTTGAAATACTGTCTTTTTTTGCCATTCGACACGTGTATCTAAATATTTTTGACACGTCAAAACAATATAACATAATCTCATTATAATGTATTTATTCAAAAAACATAATAAAATCTTTATGTTGTATAATTATAAAAAAGAAATCATAAAATGATATCTTTTTTATAGATTTTTTTATATTTTATTATTTATATGATTATGAAAAGAAGGGAATTACTGTGAAGATTGAGTAAGATGATCACGACGTAGTTGTTCAAGAGTAACAAGTTGACCTTCACGCTCAACAAAACATAGCTTCCAAGGAGCAACAGTAAATGTACGCTTTAGATGACCATTCTCCTTTAGAGCATCAATAAACATATAAAGTAGCTCACCAGGCTTAGAAGACTGTTGTTGTACAAGAGATGGAGCAAGTTGACTCTCCGTTACAGTGAGTTGTGAACCATCAAAAGTAGCAACGGCAGTAGTATATTGTGGATTACCCTCAGAGTCCTTAGCAACAATGACACGAAAAGTAACTTGCTCATTCTCCTCAAGTAGATCGGATAGAGCTACTGGATCAGGACGTTCGTGTGGAACTTGATCCTGTGAGGAGGAAGAACGGCGTCCCTGACGCTGATAAAATCGTTGACGTGGTGCGTCACCACGATGCTGAGGATAACGACGCTGTCCTGAAGATGGGGCACTTGAAGGCTGTTGTAGAGGTACAGAAGTATTTACAGTAGAATGACGTGGACGTGGCTCCCAAGGACGACGTGATTGATAACGTGGACGACCTGATACTTGAACGGCTTCACCCGTTTGATAAGATAGAAGTTGCTTTACCTCTCCGAGTTGAAATTGGAGATCAGATAGGGTCGCCCAGACAGATTGCTTTGATGAACTCATTATAAACTTTTTGTAACTTGGTACTGATTATTATCAGTTATAGTTGTTTAAGTTGTTATTTAGGTATCTATTTTTCAATTTTTCTACAAAGAATTAGATACCAGGATGGAATACAATTCTATCTTTATTTCCCATCACATTCGCATCCAATAAAATCTCCACTTGATCCTCCATTTCACGATATTGATCCGTTAATAATACCTGATATAAATACATTAATATTTCCCTTGTAACTTTTGAATTATTTTCTAAATCCATAAAACGATCATTATGTAAAGGAGGATATTCATAATTACAATCGGATAAATGTTGAATATGTACTCTATAAATATTTGGAAAAATTAATATATTATCTGCAATCGTATACAAAATCTCATCTATTTTTGGATGATTTGCTAATACATAAATTTCATTTATATATCGATCCATATACATCCACTGACGAATATACCTTACCGAATCCATATGAATATACCGAAAATCTAATATCTTCCTTGTTACTATACCCTTCTCAATATCTATATTTCCAACATTTACTTCAACTTCTTCACTTAGTCTAAGTAAATATCTTTTTGGAATATTATTACAAGAAGCTTCTTTAATAATCACGAATAAATTGCGATGTTCTTCACGGAGATGAATAAGTTTTAAATCATCGGGTAAGGCATAGGGAAGTTGTGGACCAATTACATAATTCTGTTCATCAGTATATGCTTTCAAAAAATTCTCAAAAAAAACTTTTAACGAAAAAATAGTATCATCCTCATTTACATACACAGAAATAGGATATTCCTGAACCGATTTACGAACTGTAATTATAATCTCATTATCATTTCGTATTAAATGATTTTCCATTAATCTCACCATATTTATCGTTTATTTAATATTAATATTATACTTTTTCTCTAAACTCGTAATAAAAATAATAGTTTATTTTATTATTTTTAGTATATAGAATTATAATATATAAATAATGAAATAATATATAAGGAATTAGTTATTAATATGAGACCAACAATAATTAGTAGAATTATAAGGTCGTGGCGGAGATGGACACGTAATGGATCTTGGAGTTCGTCGGACACTTCCCATTGGCTTCTCAAAAGTAGATAGTTGAAGAGAATCAAAAGCACGATTAAAATCTTTCATTTCCATTGGAAGTTGTAATAATTTATCCTTAAAATCAATATTAATTTTAAGAGAATTAATTTTATTTGAACATAATTGATGAGAATGATAAAATCGTGCTGATAAAGGTGATGAGGACATTTTTTCTAAACGTCTTAACTGTTATTACCAAATCAAATTTTTTTATTATTTAAAGTTCAAATTAATTTAAATATTATTTAATAGATACTTTAAAATGTCTCATTTTTATATATTAAGACACGCTGAAAGTACTTCAAATAATGGTGAAAATGATTGTAAAGACCCATTATTAAGTGAAAATGGAATAAATCAGTGTAAAAAAATAAATGGATTTTATGACTTAATTATTATGTCACCATTAAGAAGAACGCAAGACACACTAAAATATAGTAATATTACCTATAAAAATTTAATTATTACAGATTTATGTAGAGAAAGAATATTTCATATAAGAGATTTGAAGATAAAAGAGAGCGATACTGAAAAGAATGAAAGTGATTTAGAATATAATAATAGAGTCAACAAATTTAAAAACTTATTATTAAACATTAAAAAAGAAAATATTTATAAAAAGATTTTAATAATAAGTCATTCCTATTTTTGTACATCATTAGGTATTTGGGGATTAAAGAATACCGAAATTAGAGAATTTATTTTTTAAGAAGTTAATATTTAAATAATTCAGTAGTGATAATTTGATTATGAATAATAATATGTGATGATTTTGAAAGGGCTAAAAAGGCATCATCAGAATAAATATATTTAATATAGGCATAACCCTTAAAACAACCAAGTCGCATTTTTCCGTAATTAGGACTATTTGGTTTAGAATAATGAGGGACACAAATATCGTAAATAGGTCCAAATTGATCAAAGATAGAATATAACTCGGAAATAGTAATTGTATTAGGTAAATTACGAGCAATAATCATTTTAGGAGTATTAAAAGATAATTTTTTTGATTCGTAGGAGATAGATTGTTGAAGTTTAATTTGTTCAGGAAGTTTCATAAAATCATCACGTGCTTTTTCCTCTTCAGGAGTAAAAGGGACATCACCCCAACGAATTTTATGATGACAAATTGCGTGTAATTCTGGATCATTGTTAAGAAGATCAGAAAAGGATAAGAAAGCCATTTATCAATTCACTCAACGGCAGAGTCTTCTTAGTATATCTCCAATATTAATATCAATTTTTTATTATAGTAGAAAAGTCTGAACTATTTTTGTACTTATGATAAGTAAGTAAGTAAATAAATTAATTATGAATTCTCCATAAGTGTAATAAAATGCGAATGGAATTATCTTGTAATTTTTTATGAGGCATATCAACACACCATTTATGATAGGATTCAATGAGTTCGGGCATAGTAGAAAACCATTCACTAAGTGTAAAACTAATTTGATTAGTTAGTTGATTACGATAAAAATATAGATTATTTTTATCATATCGATTATCTGAAAAGAAAGTGAAAGAATCAATTGAATTATGTTTTACTTCAAAAATAGAAACGGTAGAGGTAATGGAACCTGTATGGCGAATATATTCAGTAAAGGGATCAAGTATAAATAAGAAAAGAATATCGCCATTTTGTACATTGGATAAATCTTGTAATTCAAAGATGGTGATAGGATTAAAAGTGTGATCAAGATCAGGATTATAATTTTTTTCTGGAATAAGAATCTGACGTTGCCAATCGAAATCAGGACGAAGATCTTGAATACGTTTTCGGATCTCAGTTCCAATTTCATTTTTATTTAACTCCGTAGTAATAATATCTCCTGATAATGTTTTAACATATACAATTATATTTTGATTCATTTCTAAATACATAGAATAATTCACTTAGAAAAAAATCATAAAATTGAATTCTATTTGGCTACCCAAAGAGAAAGACACGTTTAAAGATTCTTTAAGTTCTTCATAATAGAATGGCTTCTATTTCAACAACGGCTGCTAAAAAGAGAACAAAACCTATTATTAAATCATTTAATGACGCTCTCCCTTTGGGAGACCTAGACCCGCATTCCGTGCGGGGTGATGATAAAATTATTCGTCTAAATTACATTGGATCAAAATATCAATTATTAGATTGGTTAACAGAAACAATAAAAGAAAAAACAGGTTGGCCTTCTTTTCACCAAAAACGTGTTGGCGATTTATTTTCAGGAACAGGAATCATTAGCCACCACTTCCGTAAATTACATTCTATCATCTTCTCCAATGATGCTGAACTATATAGCTCCATCATTACCCACGCATTCACTTCTTCTACCTATAATTCTACTTGTAAAAATATTATTCAACAATTACAAACAGAATTAAAAGAAAATAATTATGAAGATTCAATTGGATATATAACAAGAAATTATAGTCCATTTGAAGCAAGTGAAAGACAATTCTTTACGATTGAAAATGCAAAACGAATTGATTATCTTCGTCTTCGTATCCACCAATTACAACCCGAATTATCAGAAAATGATTATAAATTTCTTCTAGCATCACTTATAATAAGTGCGGATCAAATTAGTAATGTACCAGCAGTATATGGGTGTTATTTAAAGACATTTAAATCGAAGGCATTAAAGGAATTGAGTTTTGAGCCACTTCATCGAATGGAGGAGGAGTCTGATGAGAAATCAGAGACAAGTTGTTCAGATGTTTTAAAAAATGAGTTTCTACATTCTCACGAATATGATATGGTTTATTTAGATCCTCCCTATAATGAACGACAATATTCAAAAAATTATTTTCCTTTAAATATGATCGCAAAAACTCCAGAAGAATTAGAGAATGAACCACCATTAAAAGGAAAGACAGGTATTCCAACAGATTGTTTTCTTTCTTCCTTCTGTAAAAAAGGTAAATCAGTTGAAGAATCTTTTGATAAATTATTCAAAGAATTAAAAACACAATGGATCTTTCTTTCTTATAATAGTGAAAGTATTGTAAAAAAAGAAAAGCTACTTGAAATAATGGAGAAATATGGACAAGTAAGTGTCATTGAAAGGGATTACAAACGCTTTAAGTCTTTTGAATACAATCAAGATAAAGAGATAAAAGAGTATTTGTTTTGTCTTCAAAAGTATTAAAGTGATACCATTTCAAAATGATCCTTAAAAGTATTCAATACATTCTGATAAAACCAACGAATTGCCATATTTGTTCTACTCTTTGTATGAAACTGAAACTCTACCAATGAAATATATCCATTTGGTGTTTTCATTTTTAATGTTGATGAATTAGACCATAATTCCCAATGACACGTCCATACATATTCATATTCGTCCCATTTAATTGGTTTATTTTTCAATTTACGAATATAGGTTATCTCATTTGTACCCTCATTATAATAAATATTTGGACAATCAAATGTATAATTCTCCATTTTATATAACACTGAAGACACATTCTTTTGAAGATATTCTTTTAAATTATCAATTGTAGAAAATGGAATTTCTAAAATCTCACAAAACTTTTCAGGTTGAGATTGACCAATGACTTGAGGTGCAACCTTTCCTACACCCTTTTTTGTTGTTTTTGCTGATAAATGAAATTCAGAATTATCCACCGATGTAAAATCATATCTCGAACCACGTTTCGCAGTATGATAACATTTTGGAAATAATTCCGTTAATTTAACTAAACGACTTTTCAAACGTGTAGGTATAGACATATTATATTTATATTTTCCATCATAAGGAATATTATACGCTAAACAAATCGCCATCTCAAACATTTTTCCAGTATCTTCCGTCTTCAGAATATCATCTTTTTCATCCGATAATTCTTTTTGTTTCTCTTCCACATAACGAAGACGATTCTCTTCTGTTCCAATAAATGGCTTCTTCTTCAAACGAATACTTTCAACTTGTACAAATTTAGTTACCTTTTCAGGTGAATGAATAATAGAATTCTTGAATTCCTCTTTTTCATCACTGAATATTTGAGTCTCCTTTTCATCGGAAGACAACCATTGTAAATTCTCCATTGTACAACGAGGTCGCTTGATCAGAAATAATGTCCGTCGCATATGTATATTCTTTTGTTTATTTTTTTCAATTTTAAAACTAACAATAAAAAATATATTTTTTATTATTAGCATAACTACATTTTATTTTATTATTTCCTATTTTATAAATATCCACAAATTTCAGCTTCATTTTTATCATTTAATTTAAACGGTTTACCACACCCCAAAATTTTTTTACTTCTTATCAATGATTCACATTGTTCTTGAGATAAGTGAGGTTTTATAGGTTTATTATTATGTTTATAAATAGCGTGACGGAAAATACGACATCTCATCTGTTTATTATAAATAAGAATTGAACCCTCACAATGAGGACAAG
>JACCDT010605550.1_pt1 | contig 10099 bp, 11 predicted proteins | sample 7446291 | NCBI WGS metagenome assembly JACCDT01 (sample SAMN15323446, study PRJNA562643) | freshwater metagenome | isolation source: river surface water | place: USA:Blue River Watershed | collected 2017-08-17 | reverse complement strand
GCCGTACTGCGCGGCATGATGAAGGCGAAATACGGCCGCATCATCAACATCACGTCGGTGGTCGGCTCGGCCGGCAACCCGGGCCAGATGAATTACGCAGCCGCCAAGGCCGGCGTGGCCGGCATGAGCCGCGCGCTCGCCCGCGAGATCGGCAGCCGCAACATCACGGTCAACTGCGTCGCGCCCGGTTTTATCGACACGGACATGACGAAAGCCCTGAACGAACAGCAAGTCGCTGCGCTGCTGCAGCAAATTCCGGCCGGCCGCTTCGGCATGCCGGAAGATATCGCCGCAGCCGTGGCCTTCCTCGCCTCGGGTGAAGCCGGCTATGTGACCGGCACGACCTTGCATGTGAATGGCGGCATGTATATGAGTGGTGGCTGATGCATTTCGGAATGCTCTTAGCTCTCGCGAAAGCATCAGCCAAAACTTAAGTTTCACAGCGCAAACCTGATAAAATGCGCGCACTTTTACGAACAACCCACCCACTGGAGGACCAAGATGTCTGACATCGAATCACGCGTTAAGAAAATCGTCGCCGAGCAACTCGGTGTTGCCGAAGCTGACATCAAGAACGAATCGTCGTTCGTTGATGATCTGGGCGCCGACTCGCTCGACACGGTTGAACTCGTGATGGCACTCGAAGACGAATTCGAGATGGAAATTCCGGACGAGCAGGCTGAGAAGATCACCACCGTCCAGCAAGCCATCGACTACGCAAAAGCGAACGTCAAGGCCTAATCAGCAGGCCGTTTGTTACCGCTGAAACTGTTTCCAGGAGCATTGTTTGACTCGCCCTAACCGACGCCGTGTCGTTGTCACCGGACTGGGATGCATTTCCCCGGTAGGCAACACCGTTGCTGCCGCATGGGATGCGCTGATGGCCGGCCAGTCCGGCATCGCGACCATCACCAAGTTCGATGCGAGCGCGTTTTCGACGACCTTCGCCGGTGAGGTGAAGGGCTTCAATGTCGAGGAGTACATCCCCGGCAAGGAAGCGCGCCATATGGATACCTTCATCCACTACGGCATGGCCGCGGGCATTCAGGCAATGCAGGACAGCGGTCTCGAAGTGACTGAAGCCAACGCCGAGCGCATCGGCGTGATGGTCGGTTCCGGCATCGGCGGCTTGCCGATGATCGAAGAGACCCATGCCGAACTGACGAAGCGCGGACCGCGCCGCATCAGCCCGTTCTTTGTGCCGGCCTCGATCATCAACATGATCTCCGGTCATCTGTCGATCAAGTACGGTCTGAAGGGACCGAACCTGGCGATCGTTACCGCCTGCACGACCGGCCTGCATTGCATCGGCGAAGCCGGCCGCATGATCGAGTACGGCGATGCCGACGTGATGATCGCAGGCGGCGCCGAATCGACGGTGTCGCCGCTGGGCGTGGGCGGCTTTGCCGCGGCGCGCGCCTTGTCGGCACGTAACGACGATCCGGCCACCGCGTCCCGTCCGTGGGACAAGGACCGCGACGGCTTCGTGCTTGGCGAAGGCGCCGGCGTGATGGTGCTCGAAGAGTACGAGCATGCGAAGGCGCGCGGCGCAAAGATTTACGCGGAACTGCTCGGCTTCGGCATGAGCGCCGACGCGCATCACATGACCGCGCCGCTGGAAGACGGCGACGGCGCACGCCGCTGCATGATTTCGGCGATGCGCAATGCAGGCATCAATGCCGACCAGGTCAATTACGTGAACGCGCATGGCACGTCGACGCCGCTCGGCGACGTCGCCGAAACCGTGGCGATCAAGCGCGCACTCGGCGACCATGCCAAGAAAATCGTCGTCAACTCGACCAAGTCGATGACGGGCCACCTGCTCGGTGGCGCTGGTGGGCTTGAGTCGGTGTTTACGGTGCTCGCCGTGCATCAGCAGAAATCACCGCCGACGATCAACATCTTCAATCAGGATCCGAACTGCGATCTCGACTATTGCGCCAACACTGCGCGCGATATGCAAATCGACATCGCCGTGAAGAATTCCTTCGGTTTCGGCGGCACCAACGGTACGCTGATTTTCTCCAAGGCCTGATCACCGCGCGCCGTTCGATGCCTGTGCTTCGAACGGCGTGTTGCCTTCCGCATTACCTCCCGCAATGAACATCGCCGTCTCGGCGGTCGTTCGTCCTTCCCTTTGGTTTCGCTGTTGCATGCTGCTGATGGCGGCCGTGCTGTTCGCGTCTGCGTGGCTGCTCATGCATGATGGCGGCACCCTGCTGCATCAGGGGCTGGCCCTCGCTTGCGCGCTGGCGGCTGTGGCCCTCGGTTTGTTCCCGCTCGCGCGAAGAAAACCGCTACGTATTGATATATCCGGAATCGGGCAAATCCGATTGGTTGACACTAGTCCCGACGCTGCCGCAGGTCCGGCCGACAGGCAGGGCGGTGACGGCGAGGTGGTTCAACTGCTGAGGGGCTCGACATTCTGGCCATTGCTGATAGTACTGCGCCTGCAGACGCGGACCGGTCATCCGGTCACGCTGCTCATTTTTCCCGATAGTGTGGACCGCACCGCATTTCGTGCGCTGTCCGTCGCCTGCCGCTGGGTGGCAACAAAACATTCGTCACCTGCGGCACGGCCTGCCCAACTTTCCCTCCCGGCTGATTGAACTTTTTAAATTTCATTCAGTCAACGACTTGGGAAGCGCTGAGAAGAAAGCCGAGACAAGGGGAAGCACGGCAGCCTTGAGCGGAAACAAGCAGTGCGTGCGACGCACGCGCTGCTGACGATTCGCCTGGCCTGCCCGTCACCCGCGCTTTATTTCACTTCAGCTTGAGTCTGCGGTCGCATCATCGCGGCCGAGGCCTGCCCGCCCGTTGCACGAGCGCGAGGATTCGGGGATTGACGACAGAACGCGACATAGATCAGCTGCTGGTTGATCGCGTCCAACATGGTGACAAGAAGGCGTTCGAACTCTTGGTAACGAAGTATCAGCGCAAGCTGATGCGTCTGGTGTCGCGCCTCGTGCGCGACCAGGCCGAGGCGGAGGACGTGGTACAGGAAGCCTTCATCAAGGCGTATCGCGCGTTGCCGCAGTTCCGCGGCGACTCGGCCTTCTATACCTGGTTGTATCGGATCGGGATCAACACGGCGAAGAATTATCTGGTCACGCAGGGGCGGCGCGCGCCGACCTCGACCGAGGCAGATGCTGAAGAGGCGGAAACTTTTGATGACGGAGAGCATCTCAGGGATATCAACACGCCCGAATCCATGCTTGCTACCAAGCAGATCGCGGAGACGGTCAACGTGGCGATGGAAGCGCTCCCCGAGGAGCTGAGGATGGCCATCACCCTGAGGGAGATCGAGGGCCTGAGCTACGATGAAATCGCCGCCGCCATGGGCTGTCCCATCGGCACCGTGCGCAGCCGGATCTTCCGTGCGCGCGAGGCGATTGCAGAAAAGCTCCGGCCGCTGCTCGACACGGCCATCGACAAGCGCTGGTAGGGGCATCACAAAAAACGGCATCAACAATCGATCGCAAAGGCAGGGAGCATGATGGACAGCGGTGACATGACGAGGGAGCAGGTATCGGCGCTGGCCGATGGCGAGCTCGATCCCGTACAGGCAAAACAGCTGCTGGCGCAGCTGCGTGAAGACAATGCGCTACGCGCGACCTGGCGTCGTTATCACGAGATCGGCGACATGATCCGCAGCGACGCCATGGCCGCGCCGCTGAGCGCGGGTTTCGCCGCGAGCATGGCCGCGCGCCTCGACGCCGAGCCGCCGCTGCTGGCGCCAAAGCGCAGCCTGCGGAGCCGCCTGGGCGCCTGGCCGACGGCGCTGGCGGCGGTCGCGGCCGCCGGCTTCGGCTTTTTCGTCGCGCCCGGCATGTTCGGCAGCGCCGACACGCATCCCGCTGGCGCGCCGGTGGCCGGTCGCGAACTGGCGTCGCATGGCACGGTGCTGGCCGAGGTCAGCGGCATGGGCGCGGTGGCGCAGGCGGGCGCGGCTGATTACATCCGGCTGCACCAGAGCGCCCATCCTGCGCTGTATGCCGCGACCCCGCTGGCACGCCCGGTGGCGCTTGACGGCGACAGCGGCCGCTGAGTCCATGTGGCGTGCCGCTTGCCTCTGGCTTTGCCTTGCCTCGGCCGGTCCGGTCGCGCATGCCGGCGCCGGTCCTGACGCATTCACGCTGCTGGAACGCGCGCGGCTGGCGGCGCAGCGACTCGACTATCGCGGCGAGTTCCTCCTGCAGCGCGGAACCGAGGTCAGCCACACGCGGATTACGCATCGCGCCGGCCCCCCGGAGCACGAAAGGCTGGAGAACCTCGACGGCGAGCCTCGCGAGATGCTGCGGCAAGGCAGCGAGATACTGACCTACCTGCCGAAGCAGAGGCGCGTGATCGCCGAGCGACCGACGCCGGAGGCGCGCTTCCCGGCGCTGGTGCCGCTGTCGCAGGCGCAGCTTGAACGTGATTACCTGATCCGCCCGTTCGAAGGACGGCAGGTGGCGGGAAGGGATACGCTGGCCATTGCACTCGATGCGCGCGACGCTTTCCACTACAGCCATCGTTTCTGGTTCGATCGCGCGGCCGGACTGTTGTTGCGTGCACAGACGGTCAGCGAAAAAGGCGAGGTGATCGAGCAGGTCGGATTCCGGCATCTGTCCGTCGGCGACGCGGCGCAGGCGCCGCTGAAGCCGGCCGCCGGCAACCTGCACGGCTGGCGCGTCGATCGTGCGGATGTCCGGCCGGTCGACCTGTCGCAGTGGCGGCTGGGCTGGGTGCCGGCCGGCTTCCGCCGCGTCGCGATGCTGCAGCGTACGCTGGTCAGTGCGACCGGCGCGCCGCGCCCGGTTGGGCAGGTTCTTTACTCGAACGGGCTGTCGTCATTGTCGGTATTCATCGAGCCGTGGTCGCCCGAGCGCGGCCTTGCGCCGTTGCGGCTCGGCGCGCTGAATATGGTCGGCAAGCGGCATGGGAATTTTTGGCTTACCATTGTTGGCGATGTGCCAATGGTGGCGATCCGGCATGTGGCCGACGCCATTGAATCAGCCCACATTTCCCCCAGATAGAGGCCCATGAAGACCCTACACATGTTCAATCGCAAGCTCTCTGCCGCCGCCTTCGCCACGGCGGCTGCATTGTTCGTACCGTTCGGCCTTGGCGTGGCCACGCCGACCGTGGCCCATGCTGCCGCGCTGCCGGATTTCACCGACCTGGTCGACAAGGTCGGACCGGCCGTGGTCAACATCCGCACCACGGAGCGCCCGAAGCAAATGCAGCCGGGTGCCGGCGGTCCGGAAGATGAAGAAATGCAGGAGTTTTTCCGCCGCTTCTTCGGTCAGCCCGCGCCGCGGCAGCCGCAGCCGCGCAATCGCCGGCAGGCCCCGCAGCAACAGCAGGAAGAGCAGCAGGTGCCGCGCGGCGTCGGTTCCGGTTTCATCATTTCGGGTGACGGCTACGTGCTGACCAATGCGCATGTGGTCGAAGGCGCCGACGAAGTGTTCGTCACGCTGACCGACAAGCGCGAATTCAAGGCGAAGATCATCGGCTCCGACCGCCGCACCGACGTGGCGCTGGTGAAGATCGAAGGCTCGGACCTGCCGCGCCTGACCATCGGCGATTCCGGCAAGCTGCGCGTCGGCGAGTGGGTGATCGCGATCGGCTCGCCGTTCGGCCTCGACAACACCGTCACCGCCGGCATCGTGTCCGCGAACTCGCGCGACACCGGCGACTACCTGCCGCTGATCCAGACCGACGTTGCGGTCAACCCCGGCAACTCCGGTGGTCCGCTGATCAATATGCGCGGTGAGGTGGTCGGCATCAACTCGCAGATCTACAGCCGTTCCGGCGGCTACATGGGCATCTCGTTCGCGGTGCCGATCGGCGAGGCGATGCGCGTGGCCGAACAGCTGAAGACGACCGGCCGCGTGATCCGCGGGCGTATCGGCGTGCAGATCGGCGACGTCTCGAAAGAGGTTGCCGAATCGCTGGGCCTGCCGCGCGCGCAGGGTGCGCTGGTCGGCCGCGTCGAGCCGGGCAGCCCGGCCGAGAAGGCCGGCGTCGAGGCGGGCGACATCATCACCGCGTTCAACGGCCAAGCGATCGAGAAGTCCGGCGACCTGCCTCGCCTTGTGGGCAGCACCAAGCCGGGCTCAAAGTCGGTGCTGACGGTGCTGCGCAAGGGGCAGAAGCGTGACCTGCAAGTGGTCGTCGCGGAGATGGAGTCCGATCAGGCCGCCAAGCCGAAGGAAGAGAAGCAGAAGCCCGAGCAGGTGGCCAATGCGCTCGGACTGGTGGTGACGACGCTGACCGATGCGCAAAAGCAGGAATTGCGGCTCGAGGGCGGCGTGATCGTCGAACAGGTCGAGGGTGCGGCCGCGCGTGTCGGCCTGCAGGCGGGTGACGTGATCGTGCGACTGAACAACACCGACATTCGTGACGCGAAGCAGTTCAATGCGCTGGTCGCCAAGCTCGACCCGAAGCGCAATGCGCTGCTGCTGGTGCGGCGCGGTGATTCGTCGCAGTTCGTGCCGGTGCGTCCGGCCCAGCCGTAACGCCTGTCGCTTCATCGGACGGGGCTGCTTCGGCAGCCCCGTTTTTCATCCCCGTCCGGTGCCTGATGTCCGCCCGGCGCTTTTCCCGTTGCTGATGCCTCATTTCATTTTGTATTCCCGCACCTGGTGCCACCTGTGCGAAGACATGCTGCTGGCCTTGCAGGCACTGGTCGGCGACAGCGTACGGATCGAGGTCATCGACGTCGATGCCGACCCGGCGCTGGTTGATCTTTATGACGAGCTGGTGCCGGTGCTGGTCGGCTGCGCATCCGGCCAACCGCCCGAACAATTGTGCAATTATTATCTGGTTGATAACGCTGTTCGCGACTTCCTCGCGCGCTGCGGCAGCAATTCCGGTATTTCGCCCCCCGAATCCGGTAAAATGCACGGTTGAAAAGACAAGAGGGAGTCATCGATCCCTCCGGCCCCCAAGGCGCTCGCCCGAGCGCTTTTTTTATATCCAGTTTGTTAATGGACCATATTCGCAACTTCTCCATCATCGCCCACATTGACCACGGCAAATCGACGCTCGCGGACCGGATCATCCAGATTTGCGGCGGCCTGTCGGACCGCGAGATGGAGGCGCAGGTACTCGATTCGATGGACCTCGAGCGCGAGCGCGGGATCACCATCAAGGCACAGACCGCCGCGCTGAGCTACAAGGCACGTGACGGCAAGACCTACAACCTGAACCTGATCGATACGCCGGGCCATGTGGACTTCAGCTATGAAGTCAGCCGCTCGCTGTCGGCCTGCGAGGGCGCGCTGCTGGTCGTCGACGCCTCGCAGGGTGTCGAGGCACAGACCGTCGCCAACTGCTACACCGCGCTCGACCTCGGCGTCGAGGTGGTGCCGGTGCTGAACAAGATCGACCTGCCGTCGGCCGATCCGGACAATGCGATCGCCGAGATCGAGGACGTGATCGGCATCGAGGCGACCGACGCGGTGCACTGCTCGGCCAAGACCGGCCTCGGCGTCGAAGACGTGCTCGAATCGCTGATCGCCAAAGTGCCGCCGCCGAAGGGTGATCCGACCGCGCCGCTGCAGGCGCTGATCGTCGACTCCTGGTTCGACAACTACGTCGGCGTCGTGATGCTGGTGCGCGTGAAGAACGGCACGCTGCGTCCGAAGGAAAAAATCCTGCTGATGGCGACCGGCGCACAGCATCTGGTCGAGAGCGTCGGCGTGTTCACGCCGAAATCGGTGGCGCGCGACGAACTGTCGGCGGGACAGGTGGGCTTCATCATTGCCGGCATCAAGGAGCTGAAGGCCGCGAAGGTGGGTGACACCATCACGCTGGCGTCCAAGCCTGCGCCCGAGCCGCTGCCCGGCTTCAAGGAAGTGCAGCCGCAGGTGTTCGCCGGCCTGTTCCCGGTCGAGGCCAACCAGTACGACGCGCTGCGCGACTCGCTCGAAAAGCTCAAGCTCAACGATGCCGCGCTGATGTACGAGCCGGAGGTGTCGCAGGCGCTCGGCTTCGGCTTCCGCTGCGGCTTCCTCGGCCTGCTGCACATGGAGATCGTGCAGGAGCGTCTCGAGCGCGAATTCGACATGGACCTGATCACCACCGCGCCGACGGTGATCTACGAAGTGCTGATGCGCGACGGCACCACCATCATGGTCGACAACCCGTCGAAGATGCCGGAGCCGTCGAAGATCGAGGACATCCGCGAACCCATCGTCACGGTCAACCTGTACATGCCGCAGGAATACGTCGGCGCGGTGATCACGCTGTGCACGCAGAAGCGCGGCATCCAGGTCAACATGAGCTACCACGGCAAACAGGTGCAGCTGACCTATGAAATCCCGATGGGCGAGGTGGTGCTCGACTTCTTCGACCGGCTGAAGTCGATCTCGCGCGGCTATGCGTCGATGGACTACGAGTTCAAGGAATACCGCTCGTCCGACGTGGTGAAGGTCGACATGCTGATCAACGGCGACAAGGTCGATGCGCTCGCGATCATCGTGCACCGCTCGAACGCGCCGTTCCGCGGTCGCGCGGTCGCGGCCAAGATGCGCGAACTGATCCCGCGGCAGATGTTCGACGTCGCGATCCAGGCAGCGATCGGCTCGAACATCATCTCGCGCGAAAACGTCAAGGCGCTGCGCAAGAACGTGCTGGCAAAGTGCTACGGCGGCGACATCTCCCGCAAGCGCAAGCTGCTCGAGAAACAGAAGGCCGGCAAGAAGCGGATGAAGCAGGTCGGTTCTGTCGAGATCCCGCAGGAAGCTTTCCTTGCGATCCTCCAGGTGGAAGAAAAATAAATGACACTGCAATCAATACTGGGCAACTTCGCGCTGATCCTGCTGCTGCTGACGGTGGCCACCGGCATTGTCTGGACCCTCGACCGCTTCCATCTCGAACCGAAGCGCCGCCGCGAGGCCGAGGCCGCGCTGGCCGAATTCGACGCGCGCCAAGCCAAGCTGGCCGAAAGCGGCGTCAAGCCGGACACCAACGCCCGCACCGCGCTGGCCGCGCAACTGAACCGGCCGCCGACCTGGATTGCGTATACCGGCAGCTTCTTCCCGGTCATCGCCGCGGTGTTCGTGTTCCGCTCGTTCCTGTTTGAGCCGTTCAAGATTCCGTCGAGCTCGATGCTGCCGACCCTGCAGATCGGCGACCTGATCCTGGTGAACAAGTTCACCTACGGCATCCGCCTGCCGATTGTTAATAAAAAAGTCATTGAAATTAACGATCCGGCGCGCGGCGACGTGATGGTGTTCAAATTTCCCAAGGATCCGTCTCTGGATTACATCAAGCGCGTTGTCGGTGTACCAGGCGACAAGGTGGTGTACAAGGACAAGCGGCTGACGATCAACGGCAAGGAAGTTTCGTACGAGAAACTGTCTGACTATCTTGATGAAGACCGGCTGGCCTACTATGCGCGCTATCGCGAGCACCTGAGCGGCCGTACGCATGACATCCTGAACGATGACAAGGTGCCCGGCTACGTGCCCAGCCCGGACAATTTCCCGCAGCATGAGCTGTGCTCGTACAACCTGGAGGGTTTCGAGTGCACCGTGCCGGCTGGACATTACTTCATGATGGGTGATAATCGGGACAACAGCCTCGACTCCCGGTACTGGGGCTTTGTCCCGGACCAAAATATTGTCGGTAAGGCATTTTTTGTCTGGATGAATCTCGGTAACCTGAAACGTATCGGCAGCTTCAACTGAATCCATGACCAGGAGCGATTCGAGCCGGACCGGGTCTGACGCAGGCCAGCGCGGTTTTTCGCTGGTCGGTTTCCTCTGTACGCTGCTGGTGCTGGCGGCCGGTGGCCTGCTGGCGATGCGGGCCGGACCGAGCGTGATCGAATTCTGGGCCGTCAAGAAGGCCGTTGCCGCAGCGTCGGCCGTCAGCGGCACGCCCGACGAACTGCGCAAGACGTTCGACAAGCTGGCCGCCGCAGGTTTTATCGACGCAGTCGCCGGCAAGGACCTTGAAGTCAGCGGCCGCGGCAAGGACATGCAAGTGAGCTTCGCCTACGAGAAGCGGATTGCATTGATCGGCCCGACGAGCTTGCTGATCGAATACAAGGGCTCAACCGCCCACGACGTACCAGAGAAGGCCGCGAACTAGCGGCGAAGCAGAT
>JACCDT010027512.1_pt1 | contig 10104 bp, 13 predicted proteins | sample 7446291 | NCBI WGS metagenome assembly JACCDT01 (sample SAMN15323446, study PRJNA562643) | freshwater metagenome | isolation source: river surface water | place: USA:Blue River Watershed | collected 2017-08-17 | reverse complement strand
CCGATAACAGGCTGTATAAATTGCCATAAAACGAGAGCAAGAATAAATGGTATTATCATACCAACCATACCAAACCGTGTAATCAATGTACTGAGATTATATTTGTTTGGAAAAATATGTTCGATAATATAATGCCCGTCCAGTGGTGGTATCGGTAACAAGTTAAACACTGCGAGCGTCAGATTAATCAATACGATCAAACTCATGATCATAATCACAGGAGCAGAAAAATTGTATGCAAAAAATCGCAATACCAATCCCATACCAATAGCGAGCGTAATATTACTGATCGGACCTGCCATCGCAGTAACCAATGCCCCATAACGCCGAGCAAATGGAGTAATGAAATTATTCATATTAAACATTACCGGTTTAGCCCAACCAAATATTATTGGAGAATTCACCATCATCAGTATCACCGGCAATATAACCGAACCTGTCATATCCAAGTGTCGGAGCGGATTAATACTGAGTCTCCCCTGATATCGTGGTGTATCATCTCCCAATGCCACAGCCGTATAAGCATGAGCCATTTCATGCATTACCAAGGAAATCAAGACAATAATAAACGAAACGATAGAAAATATGTTCATATGAAAACCAGTATACGCTAAAAAATAACCCTTGCAAGACTAGATACTTGCAATTTTATATGATTATGCTACAGTATCCCTACTATTAATACTAATATTAATTAACTATATTTATGGCTCGAGCATGTATCATCACAGGAAAAACAACCCAAGTAGGAGGCGGATACTCTAACCGTGTTCGTGCTACAAAATTTAATCCGACAGGAACTCGTCGTCGGTATGCAAACTTGCAGAAAAAAACCTACTTTGTCCCTGAATTAGACCAAAAAATCACCCTTACCCTTTCAACCTCTGGAATGCGAACAATCGCTAAAAAAGGCATCATGAAAGCATTACAAGACTCTAGAGTACTCTAACCCTAGGGTTTTTGTTTTGGGGTTTTTTATAAAACTCGTCGAAATCACACTTTGTATGAGTGCCTCGCGCAGGCGGGTAGCCGAGCGGGAACAAATTTTTCACGAGAAAAATATTGTGGTACTCAGACAAAGTCGTGATAAGTAAGAGTTTTATAATCTAATTACCTCTCCGTATCCACATACATCACTGTTCCATCAGTAATAAACGAAATGGTTCCGTGATCTATGGTCGATAGTATATGACTGCCGATGTTTTCAAACCGTTCTATGATTTCTGGTTTTGGATGACCATAGGTATTGTTTTTACCTGCAGAAACAATTGCATATTCTGGCAATACCGTCAGGAGAAATTTTTCACCTGATGAAGTTTTAGATCCATGATGACCGATTTTTAAAACGGTTGATTTTATCTTGTCTCCATACATATCTACGACATAATCTTCGTTACTAGTATATGCGTCCCCTGTCAGGAGAAAAGACTGGTTTCCGTACACCAGTCTGGTTATCATCGAGGCTTCGTTGGTTTCTTCATAGTCTGTTGTAGTACTGCTCGGGAATAGTACATCGATATAGACGCCATGTGTTTTATCTAAAATAAATCGCTCTCCTGCGCGGGCTGTTATTCTCGTCAATCCTGATTCATTGGAAACTGATTCTTGTAATGCAGTATCATATTTCGTTTCTGATTGTAATTCACTGTTGATAAAATAATCAACATCGTAGAGTCTAAATACACTAGCAAGTCCCGCTATGTGATCCTTGTCTGGATGTGTTGCAATTACCATATCAATAGACCGATCGAAAAATCCCATATGATTTCCCAATTCGCCGAGTACTGCATCACTTGGTCCACCATCGATTAAGACTTGATTTTTATTAGGTGCTGTAATCAATATCGCATCACCCTGTCCCACATCTAAAAAGTCTACCCGTAGTACAGGTGTCCCTGACTTGATAGATATTACTATAATCAAGCCTACAGCAATGCAGCACAGAACAATACAACCATATTGATAGATTTGTAGTGTTGATTTTTCTCGTATTTGATTGTAGAGATTTTTTATCATATACTGGTTCTATGTATACACCACAACAATTTAGCATTCCTACACTGATCGGATTATCAGAGATTTCTGTCGCTGAACATATGAAATTATATACCGGTTATGTGAATAATTATAACACCATTATAAACGAGCTGGATAATCATCGCAAATCTGGGACATTCGATACGCTCATGGCACGAGAGCTCCATCGCAGAATCGGTTTTGAATTTAATGGTATTCGTAATCATGAATATTATTTCGAGCAGTTAGAACATGGACCAAGTCCTATAAATCCTGATAGTAGTTTATATAAAAAAATCGTTGCTGATTTTGGATCGTTTGAAAACTGGCAAGCTGATTTTATTAGTACTGCCATGACTCGTGGTATCGGCTGGGCAATTCTGTCATATGACAAGACTTCTGATAAGCTTATGAATCATTTCGTAGATGAACAACATATCGGACATTTGAATTCTACACAATTCATAGTCGGTATTGATATGTGGGAACATGCATTTGTGTTTGATTATCAACCAAGCGGCAAGAAACAATATATCAATGACTATCTCAGTAATATAAACTGGACGGTAGTAGAAAACCGGTTTTAAAAATTTTCCACACTAAAAACCACGAATAAATCGTGGTTTTGCCTATTTGGATTTAATTATTTTTAAACAAAGGTCGCAAATCCTATTACTATGCCCCGTTTAATTTCTCCTCCGCCTCCTTAATTTTAAGCTCTCGTTTTTCTAATTCCTGTTTTTTTTGTGCCAAGTTACTCGCACAAACTCTCGGATCTCTGTGATTAACAAAGTTTTTCTTGAAGAAACTCGCTGCTGCTACATGTGATGTAGCAGGACCTTCGCAACCACAAACACTGCAAGTTGCTGTCATAAAATATGGGTTCATAGTAATGAATTTAAAATGTTTATGAAATTTATTATAAAGTACCACACTATTGAATATACATCAAGTAATCAAAAACCCCAATTTGCATCGGGATTTTTTATCTATTTGGTTTTAGATTATTAGCAACCTTCCTTAAATAATACAGTTCCATCCTCGTTATGAACGACTATATGTTCACCCATTTGTTTTGCATGAAAATATACTTGCTCTCTATGGGTGTATATTTTTGATGCCCTTTTTGCTCTAAATTTTACAATTGCCCATTTTTTTCCACTAGGGATAATATGGATAGGTTTTTTACTAGCAGTTTGTTTAAATTGTTGTAATAATACATCTTTTATTTCTTTTGAATTCATTTGTATGGAATTTAATTTACTAAAAAATACCATAGTATTGAAAATATATCAAGTATTGCACTCTTGTGCCAGTATTTTTACATTTTTCACCCTAAACCATTGACTTTTAGGGCGTTTTTGTTTATAGTGTCCTCACAAGTTATTAGTTAGTCCGCTTAAGAAAACCCTTCAAAACCCTTGAAACCATCACAAAAAATCCGCATAAATGAAGCAATTCGAGCTGCTGAGCTCCGTGTTATTTCTGACGACTTGGGAAATCTGGGCGTTATGAAAACAGAGGATGCACTGAAAAAGGCTTATGAATTAGGACTTGATCTCATTGAGATTTCTCCTGAAGCCGTTCCCGCAGTTGCAAAAATCATGGATTATGGTAAGTTTATCTACGATCAAAAGAAAAAACAAAAGGAAATCAAGATAAAAACCAAGTCATCGGTTATTGCTTCTGAGGTTAAATCTGTTCAAATCAAGGTAGGAACAGGTGATAATGATCTCGCCCAAAAGGGTAAACGAGTTTCAGAATGGTTAGCCGAGGGTTATCGGGTCAAGGTAGAGCTTTTCTTGCGAGGACGAACAAAATTCATGGATAAAGCATTCCTCCAAGAACGATTGGAACGAATTCTGGGTTCTGTGGAAACACCTCACCGTGTTGTCGATGGATTCAAAGACAGTCCAAAGGGTCTCGTCGTTACCCTGGAGCGAGTCACTCAAAAATAATTATTTAATTACTATTTATATGAAAACAAACAAATCATTCACTAAAAGGTTAAAAGTTAGTAGCACTGGTAAAGTCAAGGCTCGTCGCCCAGGATTTAATCACTTTAACTCTAAACAACCTCGCAGTAAACAGCTCAATGGTAAAGTCAACAAAGACTTTGTCATGGTTCCAAAAACTCAAGCACGATTCCTCCCAGGATTGGTGTAAAACTACATTACGATATTACCTATTGTTTTTTATAAATCTGAGCACCTAGCGAGGTACTCTCTACTGGCACCAGTCAGATAATCCGAGAAACCGAAGCGCACGCGCAGGATTTATAAAAAATATATAGGTACTATAAGTAATGTTCTATCTTTATTTATTATCTAATTTCCCACTATTTATGTCACGAGTTAAAGGAGGAGTTAACGCTCTCAAACGCCGCAGAAAAATATTATCTGCAGCAAAAGGATATCGTTTCCAACGATCTAAAACAGAAAAAGCAGCCAAGGTAGCAGTTACCAAAGCCGGAGTTCATGCTTTTGCTCACCGTAAAGACAAGAAAGCCGACATGCGTCGTCTCTGGACTATCCGTCTGAACGCTGCATTGCGACCACTTGCTCTCTCATACAGTAAATTCATCGATATGCTCCACAAGAAAAATATCGAACTCGATCGTAAAGTTCTCTCTACAATCGCAATGAATGACGCTGCAATGTTTGAACGTATTGTTAATCACGTTAAATAACACAAAATAAAAAATCCCTCACGGGATTTTTTATTTTACTTGATTTACTGATACTTTATTTCTAATTACTATTACTTATTTTTTATATCCTGCGCGTGCGCTTCGGTTTCTCGGATTATCTGACTGGTACCCATACCACGCACCTCTGCTCGGGTGCTCAGATACAAAAAATAAGCAATAGTAATTAGCTACCTCTCCGGTCGCGGACTTTCTTGATAATTTTTTCTACCAATCTGTGTGGGTCATGATCAAATACGATACTGTCATGATCACGAGTAATATCGAGCGCAATAATTTCTCGCATAATATCACTGGTTCCCCAATCACCCTCGAGAATCCCCAGAATCTTGCCCTCTTGAAATGCGCTGGTGAATTCATGCATCGTACCAACACGACCACAACCAAAAATAATTGCATCTGATGATCTGGTTAATAATAAATCACACCCAGATAATCCAAACCCTGTATAGACGATGAGATCCTGATAGTCGGTTGGTAATCTATAAATATTCGTATGCTCATAATAATCAGCAGCAGGAGAAAATCCAACTGTTGTTCCACCACTTTGTTTTGCTGATTTTGCAGTCCACATCGGAAACCCAGGAACAGCTCCTGTGGTGAGGATACAACCATGTTCTACAATCGCAGATCCTAATCGCATCGCAGTATCCAGTGCATCAGCACCACAATGACTGGTCTCTGTCGCTCCAGATACACAAATTTTAATAGACTCGATATGTTTCATATTAGAAATAGTATATCACAGTATTTTTTATAAACAAAAAACTAATCTAATAGTTAGATTAGTTTTTTAAATCATTGATATGGTTTCGCTTCCCGCAGGAATACTTTCTTTTGTGGACGGAGCAGAGCGTAGGAACAAAAAAAGTAGTTCCGCAGGGAAAAAGAAACTATACAAAAATAGATTTTAAAATCATTTTTGTATTACATCACAATCTCCCGATCCTCCCCTGCGGTCGGTGCGTCTGCTGATAATCCCAATTCATCTCTGATACGTCCTGCGAGATGGTTTGCTGAACTTGTCTCACCCATAACGCAATATACATGCTGGGTGTTATCTGATATATCACGAATAAATGATACCAGATCATCAGAACCCTTGTGTCCTGAAAATCCACTGATCATACGGACTTCGGCCCTGACCGATACATCGGTATCATGAATACGGACAGATTTTGCTCCTTCCCATAATGCTCGCCCTAATGTACCGTTTGCCTGATATCCAACGAGCAGGAGCATACTGTTAGCATCTGGTAGATAATGTTTCGCATGGTGCAAGATTCGTCCACCGTTCATCATTCCTGATCCTGCAATGATTATTTTCGCTCCCAATATTTCGTTAATATGTTTAGAATCGTCTACGCCCTCGGTAACCATCAGTCCAGGAAAACTAAATACATCGTCGCCTGACTTGATAATCTTGCGAATTTCAGGCTTGAGAAATTCACTGTACCGTTGATACACCTCGGTAATACGGATAGCCAATGGTGAATCCAAATATACAGACACACGTGGTACACGACCCTGTTCTATCAGATGATTCATTTCAAACAATATCTCCTGAGTTCTCTCAAGTGAAAATGCAGGTATCATCAATGTTCCCCCGCGGGTAATAGTATCCTCGATTGCTGTTTCGAGCATTTTTGTTCTATCTTCTACGTGTTCGTGATTACGATCTCCATAGACACTTTCGGTTAGAATAATATCTGGTTTCATAAATTCCTCAGTATCAGATAATAACATGTTTGGACTGTTCCCCAAGTCTCCGGTAAACAACATCCGTTTATCACGAAATGCTATTTCACACATAGCACTACCGAGCACATGTCCTGCATCATAGAACTTGCCAGATACACTGTTCCCGAGATCGATATGACTGTGATACGGGATAATTTTCCAGAGACTGAGCGCATGTGCAATATCGTTATCATCATACAGTAATTCAGTATTGTGTTCTTCGAAATCATGTTTCATGAGACTGAGGGCATCATCGAACATCAGCGCTGCAATATCACGCGTTGGAGCGGTGGAATAAATCACCCCTCGAAAACCATCACGAACCAGTTTCGGAATTCGTCCAATATGATCAGTATGCGCATGGGTAATAATGAGTACATGCACATCTGCAGGATTGTAATCAAACGGCTTGATATTTTTCTCAAATGCATCTGTATCACCCTGAGATAATCCACAATCCACCAATATTTTCCGGTCTGCAATAGTGAGCAAGAAATTCGCCCCCGTTACATCGCCCGCTGCCCCATGAAATGCAATATGTGCCCAAGTGTTGTTTGTCATAGAATAAATAATTAGATTATATGGTACAAGTATAGCACAAAATATCAATAAAAAACCACACTATTGTATATACTACAAAGTGTGGTTTTTTATTATATAGGTAAATACATGCCAATTATTCAGACTCCCATTATATAATTTTCCTTGATAATGAATTTCATTTTTATACAAAACTTCTAATGAGTCATGTTCATTTATAATACTTTCAATTTCATCTTTTGAAAATAAAAATATTCTTTTACGATCATCATCGTTACCAAAAAAAGTAACATAGCAAACCTTACTAAAAGACAGTATTTTTTTGAATTCTTGTAGTGGATTATCTGTAAAAGGTAGTACATGTCGAGCAATAACCAGATCAAAAGTTTCTGTAGGATTAAAATCTGATAGATCTGTTTGGATATATTTACAATCAATAGCTCCTATATCGATAAAATCCTTATCAATGAGTGTTACCTGTTCAAATCCATTGTCTTTTAAAACAACAGCTAGGTCAGTATTTCGAGCTCCGATATCTAAAGCAGTTTTACCTGAAAATACACCAACTAATTTTAGATTGTATATTATATCTCTCATAAGATGATAGTATCATAGTTATACTTAAAAAACCAATAGTTTGATAGATTACAGCTACTGCGGTATACTGTTCCCATGCTCGCATTTCAAATCTTTATCTCAAATCTCGCAGGAGCAAGTGTTATGATTCCTGTAATCGCGATTATTTGTGGTGGTTTATACTTGAATCAAAAACAAAAAGAATCCTACAAGGTTTTTTTCAGTACTGTCACTGCAATGGTAGTTACCTATACCTTAAAATACATTACTGATATACCGAGACCGCTCCATGCATTAGTATTAGAAACAGATGCTCGTTTCCCTTCAGGGCATGCGACACTCGCAGCGGTGGTAATGAGTTTAGGGATATATTATGCATATACACACATAGATACCAAACTGCTAAAATACGCGATTTATACACTATCAATACTGTGGTTTATAGCAGTCAGTTACAGTAGATTGTATTTACACGTGCATTATTCCATAGATGTTATCACTGGTGGATTAATCGGAATAATTGGAACCTTCCTCGTTATCAAGTTTTTCCACCATGTGCATTATTATCAAGATTAGCAAGTACAAAAATGAGCCAAAGAAAAAGCCCTTGAAATTTCAAGGGCTTAGTGATAACTAAAAAAACAAAAAAGTATGAAAACCGTTGCTATTTAATTATTTGAGGCTTTCTGAAAGTCTCACCAGTCGCAAGTCTAATGACTCCGTCTCTGGATTTGTTTTTTTCCTGTTCCCAAGTTGTTTCAGTTACCTGACCTAATATGGAAATAAAAGAAATTGTTGTTTCGTCTGTCAGTACCCCGTTTGAAACGAGGCTTGAAATCCCGACATTTGCAGATTTCAATTTCATTTTTTGACTTCCACCAGTTCCAGAGGTTGTCGTAAGTGTCGATGCGGTAGGAAATTGATTCAAGTCGATTGTAATCGATTTGGTCAAATTAACTGCATCTACAGTTGCTCCGATGGTTTCGGTTACCTTCATAAGGATGGTACCGTTAGCATCAGCAACCTCAAACGATGCAACATCATCCAAATTGGACGTCGTAATGTTACTGTTCACCACAATTTGTGACGGAGTCACAGATGTTGTGTTTGCAACAAACAATTTACGGATTACTGGAATTACAAGTTTTTGTTCAACGAACAAATTTTCTCCCTGTGTTCCATTGTCCCATCTTGCGCCGATTTGAACGAGCGCTTTTTCAGATCCTTGGAAAATAATTTTTTGGTTACAAGTAAACTTGTTTACTTGTCCAGTAATTACATTCACAAAGACTTGTTCTTTGGAATAAGAACCGGAAACTAGCGACTCCCCCAAATAAGGTGCTGACATAAAAATTAATTCAACATCAACATTTTTTGTAGAAGTAATTGAAACTTCGAAGGTTTTCAACCCATATGGATCAATTACCATTTTAGTAATTTCAAAACTGATTGAGTTTCCACTCCAGTCTTTCGAAATATTTTGTGCTTGTGCCAAAGTAATAAAAAATACACTCATGGCGAAAAATAATTTTTTCATTTATTTATTATTTAGATGCCTTTACAGGCTGTTATTTAAAAGATTTGATTATAGTATATCACCATATATATTAAAAGTCAAGCTTTTAAGCCTGACTTTTAATAAAACTGTGGATAATTAAGGTAATTGTACTAAATTACTTGAATAATACACAGGTGTATTTTGACTTCCTATTTGTAATTTATTCACTAATCCTGCAGTAGCTGTTGTTTCTGGTAGGAATGGACTGGCTATATATGCCTGTAAATAATACACACACGGAACATTATTACCTGCCCCATAGACAATGGTACATTTTGTAGATCCTGCTGTCGTATGGTATGGATATGGTGTACCGAAAGCAATACTAACAGGACTGGTGATAAATGTCGATGTCGTTCCAGGAGTTCCTCCTGTGACAGTAATACAGTTACTCCCCGGAGTACTATCACACGCCAGTACACGATAACTGATTACCTGTGGTAGTGGACTCGTATTTTCATTACTTGATAATGACCAATCAAATTGAATTTTACCAAATGGAAAAGTTGTAACATTTACTACCGGATCTGCTGGTTTAAAGTACGCTTTATATTGACTCCATCCACTGAATACTGATCCTGATTTTGCACGGAAACGGACTGCTTTCAAATCTGGTGATTGGTAAACAATCTCTGGTGCATTGTTTTGTCCTCCTGTATCTCCGAGCTGGGTATTAGGTCCAGTAGTTGTAGGTGTTCTATTAGTATGTACGAGATTAGATACTGTACCGTTGAGTTCCTTGTCATAGGTCATCACTACATTGCTTTGATAGGTAGCATTTGGACAAGTAGTATAGAAATGACTAAATCCTGTAGCAGGAGTAAATCCAACAGCACTGGTACACGCACTACTGTTCCATGTAATTGATGGTGTTGCTGTTTTATTAGCATAACACATTGACGATGTTGATGTTGCAGCATTCCAACATTCCCAAGTATATTTCAACGGATCAGTTGATGAGAAATTG
>JACCDT011174820.1_pt1 | contig 10107 bp, 10 predicted proteins | sample 7446291 | NCBI WGS metagenome assembly JACCDT01 (sample SAMN15323446, study PRJNA562643) | freshwater metagenome | isolation source: river surface water | place: USA:Blue River Watershed | collected 2017-08-17 | reverse complement strand
CCCTGCTTGATCCGCTCAGGATCCGCAGACCCGTCAATGCCGGTTCGCTCCAGGGGCAGTGCAATTTGTTGGTCAGCGCGGACAAGCTCCGTGGCTTTCGGTGTGAAGGCCCTTGTGATTGCGTTTCCTGCGACCTTGGCCGCGCTTGTCAACTTGTCAGCCGCCAGCCCTCCAGCAACGCCGCCGAGCAGTGAAGCGCCGAACTGCTCCAACTCATTGCCGCCAGCCTCACGCACTGCACCACCAGACGCCCCAGACGTAGCAGCTCCGACAGCCTGAACGCCTGGCTTGGCCGCCATTTGAGACGCGACCGCTTTAACGACCGGATTTGCAGCTTTTACTGCGGCCTTGGCTGCCGCCACACCCATTCCCATGGACCCTGCAACCATGCGAGAAGCATCCGCCACGACTCGTTCCTGCGGGGTGTTTGGCGATGGCAGTCCGAACGAGTTGGCAAGGTTGGTGCCTATATCGCCAATCGAAACATGCGATTCAGGCCAACCAAACAATCTAGCCACTGGATTGCTGACTAGATGACGGACAGGCTCCCCAACAATGTCCGCAGCTCTAGTCACACCCTCGATGCCATACCGAGCCGTCAAGCCGAGTTGCCGAGGTATCTGCCGCAACTCGTCACCGATCTGCTGAACAGCAGATTTGCTCGGTGCTGGTTGAGGTGTTGATTGAAGCCATTCAGCGGGAACGGCCATGCCATTGCTCTTGAGCTTTGCGGCTAAGTCAGCCTTGGTGGTACCTTCCGGCACGTTCTTGATGATGGTGCCATCAGGCAAACGAACGTCCATTATTTGAGACTCCCGAAGTCAACGACGCCACCGCCAGGGTTGGCCGCCATGGATGCCGGCGCACCAACGGCGCGATCAGCGTTCAACCCATACTCGCCGCCCAGTTTCTGATACTCGCTGCGCTTGCTGTTGTAGGCCTTGACGGACTCGCCATACAGGGCATCGGCCAGCTTTTGGAATTCGCCGCGCTGCTTGGGTGTCAGCTTGTTGCCGCTGATGATGTTTTGAGCGTAGTTCTGCACTCGGTCGAGCAGGCCGGTTGCCGCCATAGCCATTCCAAGTTCGGATTCACGCACCACCGAACCAGGGTCCAGCAGCTTCATGATCTTGGTGGCGCCGGCCAAGTCGCCGGCCGGTGTTGCCTGCTTCAGGGATTGCTGTATCTGGCTGTATGCAGACTGCATTTCCTGGTGGGCCTTGTAGACGGGCTCGCCTCGGAAGTCGCCGCGCAGCTTCAGTTCGTTTTCGAACCCCTTTTGACCTGTATTGACATTGACGCTGGATGCACCAGCCTTAGCCACCTGCTGCTTCGCGCCAAGCAGGGCGGTGTTCACTTTCCCATCGGGTCCGATCAACTCATTCTTGGCCTTCAGGTCGAATTCACGTTGCTGCATCAAATTAGCATAGGTCTTTTCGGCGCCCAGTTTCGATTCCATCAACATGCGCTCAAATCCGCCAGGGGTCTTTAATGCTTGTTCGATGTTGGCCCGAGCTTGGTCCGCTGTGATGCCACGAGCCTCAAGGTAAGGCCCTAGCGCTGGATCGCGGTGATTTGCCTCGTGCCATGCAATGTATTGTTCTGGAGTAGAGATCCCATCGAGCCATGTGCGCGAATTCTTGATTGCAGAGGCGATGGCGTCGGCATTCTTGGCTGACACTTCGGCGCCTGTCTTTTGCTTTTCAATGCCCTGCTTTTCCAGCGCTTCAGCCTGCTGCATCAGCGCTGGACGACCAGAATTTCGCAGCGATGCCACACGCTGATCTGTGCTTGTCTCAGCCCCCCACGTTGATGCAATGCGCTGCAATGCGTTTCGGTCTTCCTCTGCATCAGCCATGGTTCTGCGCGTCTGATCTGCCGTCAGTGCAGACAATTCATTTTGACGCCGCTGCCCTTGCAAGAGCAACTGCGTGCCTTCTGCCTTGTCAAGATCTGCGGAGTAATCAGCCATCGAGCGGACTGGCTGCAAGAACTGCTGGAATAGGTTTGCGTTTGCCATTTCCGCCTCAGTTGTACATGATGTCTTCGTTTGTGAAGGCGTTGCCGTATTGGTCGGCCCCGTATGGTGTTTTTGATGGGGTCGAAGCCCACTTACCAATGCCCGCCCCAATCTGGTTGATCGTGTTGCCCCAGATGTTGCCCTGCGCCATCGATGCAGCCGCAGAAGCATCACCCTGGCTGCTGATCAGGCTTGAAATTGCGTTTGACTTGGCAGCACCAGCCGCAGCGCTTCCGCCCGTAGCGGTTTGCCCAATGTTTGCCAAGGAGGCAAGCCGGTTCAAGCGGTCCTGCCTGCGCTGATATGCAGCGTTGTAGCCAGTCGTCGCGTAGTTGTTGGCGTACTCAGCCGCAGACTTCAGCGCAGCGCCTGAAACACGACCACCAGCCGCCGCCGCTTTGCGATCAAGGCCAAGCTGACCTTGGCTCAAGCCGAACTGATAGCCTGGGTCTGACATGACGTCCGCAGACGTCACCGGCGCATTGATTTCAGTCTCGTATTGACCTAGCGCTTTCTTGCCTGCCTCACGATACGGCGCGTAATCCTCTCGCGTCTGGTCGTATTGGCGGCCCTGCTCTTCCGTTGCTCGGTCGGTTGATGCCGCCTGCTTGGACGCTGCGCGACCTGCCGCATTTGATTGCAGGACGCCGCCAACAATAGCGCTTCCGCCGACAATTGCTGCTGCAATAAAACTCATTCGATCACCTTCGTTGGTTGGTGTTTCAAAACGCCAGTTGCAACCTTGTTTCCAACCGCAAACATGGCCGTTGGATCATCCTCAACAAGCTCCGTTTCTGCGTCTTCGACAGTGCATGAATCGACCCTGTGAAAAGTCATGCAAACGGCATCAGTAAGCGCCAACACAGCCCGCTTTGTTCCTGGGAATGACTTGATGACTGCCGGTCCTGTCACTTGCTTTGCGGGCTCACCCTCTTGGGAGATGGCAACCGTTCCAGATGCGACCACATAGAAATGCTCTTTTTTGTGGACCTTCCCGACAATCAACGCATCCTTGCAGCGCTTAACCTCACGGCAATACATGCCGCCATGAAAATAGTGGTTCGTCTCAGGTTCGTATTGAGGAAGCTGACTGATAACCTTTTGAATCTGATCAACTGTTTCAGATCGCTTTGGCGCGAGACCGGTCAAGACATCAAACGAAAGGCTTGCTGTGATGTTCATGTATTCACCCCTTCAGCGCCAGTCATGTGCTAACAGCCTCCGAACGGTTTTACCTGTTTTCACGAGAACAAGCTCCCAGAGATCATGTGAGCCGTTATGGACGCGACAGCGCCGGCCAGGCCTTGGATGGTCGATCCAGCCGGCATGATGGGCACATCCACATCCAGGAAGTCGTTAGCTGCCACGCTTTTCCCAGACACGAACGCATTCCCTGCTGCTGGTGATCCGGCAGCGGGTACGGAGTAGAGCGTTGCGGTAACAGCGCCCCCAGTGGTATTTGTGAGGCGAATACGACCGCCACGCAAAAGGGTTGTCGTTGGCTGCGCTGGAATCGTTGCCAACGTGCCCGCGCTAGTTCCCAAAACGGTTGGCGCAAAGAAGTTTGAATAGCTGATCGTCATTGGAGGCGTTCCTCAATTTGGGTGACGCGAGTTGTCAGGTCTGTGTAAGGCCGCACTTCTGCCAATTGCGCTGCGACTTCTTCGATCTGGCTGCGTAGGCTTTGAATCTCTGTTCGCGCGCTACTCAGTTCATTACGAAGTTCATCGACGGCGCGCATGGCTTCCTGGGTCATAGGGTCGGATGGCGCAAACTCCATCAGGAAGGTGGCCAACTCTTCCGGACCATTCGATCCAGTCGCGCCACCAGTTCGATCCAGCATACCAAGAAGCGCCCGCATCCATTCGATGTCGATCGAAACCGGTGCCCGCTGCCCGCCCACCATGACCCACCCCAACGGGATGCGGGCTTGCGGGAGCGTGAGAGGCGCACTCATTGCGTGTCCACCGTGGCCGAGTGAATGGCGAATGGCGCATCGTCAGAGCAACGGATGCGGAACACGCGATTGACAGCCGCACCCAGGCCAAGCCAGCGCACGCGCTGCATCCATCGGCCCACGGCCCCCAGTGATCGAATGAGAGGCGATCCAAACGTAAAGCCGCCGTCGTTGCTGATCTCTAGCGTGACGCTGCCTCCGCTGCCTGTCTTCATTTGGAGTTCAACGCCGAAGTAGCTCACCGGTTCCATGCTTGGTTGCTTGAGGTGCGGCCATGTCCGTTCGCGCACCAATGGGCGACCGGCCAACGTGTTGGCGTCAGCATCGAGGCGCACTATTGCACCAAACGCATCACCGGCAAAGTGCTGACCCGAGAACGATGTCACAAGCCGCGATCGCAGGGGCTGCCAGCCGTCGTACCACTCGCCACGCTCATGCCATTGCTGATTTGCAGCGTCATACACCCACGTTGTTCCCATGCCAGGCGCGTTGATGCCTATGAACTCATGGCCCTCAATCTGGTAGGTCCACATGGTGGATTGAGATAGATCGGTGCTGCCTCGCAAGGCCTGCTCCACCGCCATCGTGCTGATACGTTGCGGCTGGTTGCCGGACGCCATGTAGACGATGCCCGTGCCTCTGTCTGTCTTGCCAACCCAGAACAATGTGTCGGCTGCATTGATCGCGGCACGCTTGCCCACAACGCCAACGTCCAGCGTGTATGACGAGTACCGCACAAACGGAAAGGCCGCATCGCCAGAGTCGATCCATATTTCAGTCGACAAATCTCCAAACAGCCACAACTGACGATGGCTGACACGGTGCGTGATGATGTTGTCAGGCGATGAGTCGGCGCTACTGAAGTCCAGCGCATCCAGACTAGTGCCGTCATCGATGGCGGAAATGTAAAACTGGTCTGTTTCCGGGTCCACAAAGATGAAATAGCCATCCAGCTCGTGGACGTCATCCGATCCGCGCCATCCGGCTGCCGCAACCGTGGTCAACACGTTTGTTGCGAGCGAGTAGATGTAGAGCGATGCGCCATCCACGATGGCCAACTGGGTGCGGTTGTGTGCCATACCGACAAAGCCCGATGCGCTTGCAATCGATGCGCGCACAGTGCTGATGCCGCTTGCGTTCATCTCATAGAGCGTGGAGCCAGCAACGACAAACCATCGGCCATTGACGTTGCGCGAACCTCGAACCTCAGCGCCAAGGCTGGCGATCTGAACTTCACCGGGTGTCGCGGCCATCATCCAGTTGTCACCGTCCAGGCGCTGGGGGTAACAGTTGACAGCCCGCTGAATGCCCGCCTTGCGGTCGTCCAGATAATAGGACGGGCCAACGCATTGGAATACAGGTGCACCAGCCATCAGAACAACCGCGCCGGGTATACCGCTGCGCCTCCGCTGTAGCTGCCCACGTCAACAATGGCGGGCTCGTATTTGTCCACCGCGCCCATGGCCTTGGTCTCGGCGGTCACCAGGATGGCAGGGACTTGTCCCAGGATGTTTGGCGCAATGCGCACCGCCAGCGCGGCGCCCAAGGCGTTTGCCCAACCATCGGGCAGCGTGTAGTCGGTGGCCTGGTCCGCAAACTCAGAAACAGTGCTGCGCGTTTGCAGTGTGATGACCTGGCCGACTGGCTCAGGCCACAGGAAGACCGTCGCCAAGCCATCGTGTGCATACAGCGCAGGCGATCCAGTCACAGCAGGCCGGTACTGCTCGTTGTACTGCTGCACGGTGATGGGCAACATTGGCAGGCTGTCGCAAGCTGCGCCGATGATCTCTGTGCCTGCTGCGATGGCGGCCCAAGCACCAACGCCAAGCGTGATGTTTCCCGTCTGGGCGGCACTGGTCAGCGTGTCTTTGAACAAAAACAGCGGCTGCGCGCTCAACTCATCAACCAGCAGGTTCAGTCGACGAAAACCGAACGCAGCATCATCTGCGCTCAAGGTTTCGCCAGGGCTCAGACGGTTGCAACGCTCGTATGCGTCAATGATGATGTCAAGCGCACGAGTCACGTTATTCCTTGGGGATCAATGCGATCAGCTTGGACAAACCCAATCGCTTGTCGTAATCAATGCCCGCCGCATCCAGTGCAGATCGGGCGGATTCGACGGTATAGCCAGCATCGTCTTGAGCAACAAAGCCAGGCCCATAGCCCGCTTCAGTCAATGCGATGTGTTCGGCCTCATCATTTGCCACTGCAAACCCAATCAAGGGCGCTGGCAACTGCATGTTCAGTGGATACATACCTATCCTCAAAAAACGGGTGGGGCCTTACTGAACCCCACCCATCAAACCCAGCCATAGGAGAGGATGGCTGGTTTACCCGTCATCAGTTGGTGCGACGCACGCCGAAGTTAGGCAAGGTCACAGCGCCACCCCACAGGATGTCGAAGCGGCTCACAAACTTGTTGCTTGTGATGTCGAAGCCGCGAACGAATCGCAGAGACACACCGCCCTCATCAGCCAGCGAAGCCTGATAGGCCATGTCCATACCGCCAGGCAATTCCTGCTTGGGAGATACGAATGTGAAGGCGTCGCGATGCCAGATCAGGTTGTTGGTGTAGGTGGTGTTGGCCGCGCCCGATGTCACGGTGATGGCTGCGTTATCAGCAGGGCGTGCGGTAACGTTCTGGTAAGCGCCACCAGCGATGATTGCTGGGCTGATCACAATGGTTGCGTTGCCGCTGCCATCGGACGATGTGTTGGCGGTCACCAAGAACGATTGCAGAACACCAGTGCTGGCCTTGGTTTCGGGGTTAACCGAGAACACACCAGCGATGGTGAATGTGTCGCCTTGGTTCAAGCGCAACGCAGCAGCAGCCGTCCAACCGTCAGTCACCAGCGAAGTGGTCGCGCCGTATGGGTTATCGGTTGCGCCAGAGTTGATCAAACCCTGGTTAGCACCGTTGACCAATGGCGTACCACCCAGCGGGCCAACTGTGTGACTTGGGACGTTTTGGCTCATTGCCAAATCCAAGCCAGCGCCAGTTTTGATGATGCCGGTCTTGTACTGCTCGCCCAGCACTTCTTTGTTGTTGAACAGGCCAGACAGGCCAGCAACGATAGAAGCGTTAGCGCCAGGCTCGATTGCAGCCATGCGCATACCGTCACGAGGAACAGACATGCGATCCAGAGGAACGCCAGCGTTCAGCAAGTCAGCGAAGGTTGCAGGAGGCGTGCCGGGGGTGCCAACCATCTGATGGAAGCTGTTCTTCATCAGGGTGCCGATACGGTAGTCCAGCAATGCGGCCAACTTCAAGCCAGCGGGCTTCAAGTAGCGCTCCTTGAATGCTTTGTCCACGCTGCCATTGCTGCCGACCGATGTGGTCAACTCAGTGGAGCCGACGGCAAAGTCCAGACCCAGCAAAGGTTGTAGGGTCACATCGGTTGAGCGCTCAGTGATGTCCTGAACGCTTGCGGTTTCACCGTCGCGGTGGGTGAACTGGACAGGGGCTCGGGCCTTGACTGTAGAGCCAGGCTTGACGTCGCCGGTCCATGCCTCTTTGTAGTCGGTGTTGACGTTGCCCAAGAACGCTGAAGCGTTGTGAGCGATGCGGAGAACCTCGTTCGTGATCACGGTAGAGGTAACGAGTGCGTTAGCCATTTTGTTTCCTTCGGCGCCATCTCGGCGTTAGAAGTTGATGAATTTCGGGCTTACAAGCCCTTGCGCTCTTGCTCGTTGCGCCAAGCAATCCATGCTTTGGTATTGCTAGGGTCTGGGCCGTTTGACACGCCACCTTGACCCCGGACGCTTTCAAGCGGTGGAGGTTGTTTTGATGGTTGCGGCTTGCCTTTAGCTTTGGCCGCTTGAATCTTGTCCTCAAGGCGGGCAATTGCTTTGCCAGCTTGAACGGGATTCATTCGCGCAATCGCTTCGGCTTCGTCGCTATGGTCTGGGTCTGCCAGATACTCGATCAGGTCTGCGGGTCGATCCGCATCGAATACAGCTTCAATGGCCGGTTTTGGCCGACCGCTACTGTCTGTAAGACCTCCGAACGCATCATCCAAATCAGATGAAAGTTCGTCAAATCGCTCTTGGCCCCAAGTTGTTGCAAGTGACTGAACAACGCTCTTGCGCTTGTCTACCGTCGCGTTCTGCTCATTGAGTGATGGGGCGAGCTTTTGGGCTTCTGCCTTCACCATCTCGGCAAGCTGTTCGCGGGTTAGCGTAAGAGGTTCGCTATCTCCTTGCGATGATGTGTAATTGTTCCTCTGCTGATCCTTGTTTGTCAAGTCAGCAAGTTGCCTTTCAAGCGCCTGACGCGCTGCGCGTTCTTCTGCGAGCTGGCGAGTGCGGCGATCAATGCCGCGCTGCATACGCTGGCGCTCGCGTTCTTCAGGCGTTTTTTCTGGCTTGGTCTTGTCTGCCTCGTCGCCTTCTGGCTTGTCAGAAGCGCCAGAATCATCCGTAGATGAATCATCATGGCCTTGCGCAAGCTGGTCAGCATTAGGCTGGCCGCTTGCCTCTGGGGAATCATTCCCCGATGCTGGCAGTGCGGTTTCTTCAGTACTCATTCAAAACTCCCGGTGGCGCATCACTGCGGACGCCATCGATCAGCTATTTGACCGGCTGACCTTCGGTTTAATACTTCCTTCGCCATCGCCTTGGCCCTATCAGCCTCCTGCCTGATCTGCCTTTTCAGCGCATCAGGAACTGGCATTGGCCGAAACACCTCCAACTGCTCAAAGCGGAGGTATTTCTTGCTCATGGGTTAGGCATTAACCGCTAATACAGCCTTGCTGATCTTTTCCGCAATCAATCCGCCGATGAATGGGTAGTAGGGCGGGACTGGATGTGTGTCTGTATACGGAGCAGATCCAGTCTGTGCATAGTGCTTGCCGTTCGTAGAAGTGATGCGAGCACGCACATCGGTCGCCAACGGGATGAATAGTGAATTTGCATCACTCCAAGTGGTGAAAGCGGTCTTGATATCTGTCTCAGCTTCATACAGTGTTCCGGCGGCAGAAGTGAGAGACTGGTTCTGAAGCGCTTGAGCCCCAACAACGACAACCAAAGCGTTTGGCAGTGCCGCCCTTAGCGCTTGGAAATAGGCTAATGCCGCTGCTTGTCTTGTCGTGCTGTTGTACGTTCCGTTGTTCCCGATGTCGTTTTGCACGCCTCCGAACACGACGACATCAGGTGTAAAGGCAACGAGATCGGGCAACCGATCAAGGTATGTCGTTTTAGTCGTACCGTTGTTGATCAAGCCTGTTCCGCCAACGGCGTTGTTGTAAACCGCGTCGCAACCCAACTGATCTCCAACGATGCGTTCAACCCAATAACGGGGCCTGTAGGCACAAATGTATGAGCCAACAGTGATTGAGTCACCCTCGAAAGCCATGCGGAAGCGATTTTGGTTTTCCGCTGGCCAAACCTGATCATCTGCCTCTTTGTAGATTTCGAAAGCGAGTTTGCTCTGGATGTTGTCGTAAACGCGAATTTCGATTGTCTTTTTCCCCTCGGGGAACTTGGCCATGTTCAGCAAAAGGACACGGTTCGGTCCACCTGATTGGTCGGCGGCAAATACAAGAGGTGTCTCGCTAAGATAGCGGCCATTCACCAGGATCTCGTACGGCACGTTCTTCAGGAAGTTCGCAGACTGCATGTTCAGTGCAATCCACTTCCGCGCATTCGTACAAATAGCTGCTGATCCGCGCTCTGCGGCTGATGGGTAAGAAGGACTTGCCAAGCTACCCAAGTTCGGCCCGCTTACACGTTCAGCATTTCGATAGCCGAACAAGCCTCCAGTGAAATACGCTTCTGTCGCAAACGTGCCGCCAGTGGATGGTCGGTAGTTCGTCAGCCCAATTGCGGATGCTGTTGCAGTCGTAATGGCCTGGACATAGCCGTTCATTTCATCCGTGCTCGCGGTCAGCGATGCTGTTGAAATGAGTGGGGTGCTTGTGTCTGTTGCTGTTGCTCGGCCAACGTGCAACCAAACGGCGGTGTTGTCCGTGATCGTGGTCGTTCCGATGCCAGAGGGTCCGTTGCCAGATCCCGCTGACGTCCCTTCGACGTTTACTGCCGAAGTGCTACCAGCCAGCATGTACAGCTTGTCTGTTGCGCTTGCTCCCGCAGTGCCGCGCACAATCTGCCCCATGCCATAGGCCGTGCTGAT
>JACCDT010776943.1_pt1 | contig 10110 bp, 9 predicted proteins | sample 7446291 | NCBI WGS metagenome assembly JACCDT01 (sample SAMN15323446, study PRJNA562643) | freshwater metagenome | isolation source: river surface water | place: USA:Blue River Watershed | collected 2017-08-17 | reverse complement strand
CATTTTAGACGCATTACAATGGTTGATCAATGGGGCATCCTCAGGAGACCAATTGCTATTTCATTATAGTGGACATGGCGCTCAAATACCTAGCCAAGGACCCATCCATGAAAAAGACGGCTTGGATGAGATTATTTGCCCTTATGACTTTAACCAGGATCCCCAAACAGCCATCAGGGATAAGGAATTTGCCAAGATCTTCGCAACCATTCCCCAGGACGTGCATTTTGTATGGATTTCAGATAGTTGTCATTCAGCGGATTTGTCCAGAAAACCTGACCCAATAGCCCACCCCACACAGATTACCCGTTTTCGTAGATTCAAATCGGCCGATACCACTAGCCCAAATATTCATCCAATCACCAGCATGGGTGCTGCTTTAGCGCCGTTACACGGTGCATTGTTAAGTGGATGCGCCTCCCACCAATTGAGTGCAGACACCTATATCAATAACCGATTCAATGGAGCATTCACCCATTACTTAATCAAGAACCTAAGCAAATATGGACAGGATGTAAGCATGCAGGATATTGTAAAATATGTGAACATTGATTTAATGGACAATGGATATGAGCAAAACCCACAAAGTGAAGGCTTACTTGCGACACAAAAATTCTTTCAATAAAAAATTATAATTATGAAAATGATAACCAATAAAAAAACAGCATTAACCATTTTAATGTTTCTATTGATCTTTGGGTCTGCGCAAGCGCAGCCCCAGCAAGGATTGATGAATCGACTCATAGAAATTAAATACAGTAGCGAACTCTATTTAACCACCACATTAAAAAATGACAAATTAGAACAAAGCAACAAAGACAGTACACTGGCCATTTACAATACGATGCGTTGGATGGTAGATGGATGGGTGTATCAATTAAGCAGTGATTTAATCACAGCAAATAATACCAGAAAATTTAAAAAGATCAATGCAAACTATGCAGCAGATTTAAGAGACATTAATGCATTCTATGAAAAACATATTCAACCAAAAATCTACAATCAACAAAGAACCCTTAACCTCACTACCAATGTATTTTATTTATTAAAAGATTCTTATTCTATCATAAAAGGACTGAGTGACCTGAAAACGCGTAAAACTATGGCGATAGTGGAATTGTTGGATCATACAAGGTTGTTGAGCCCTGGGGAGGTGGTGAAGGGGGTGAAATAGACATCAACAGTCATATTTGATTAATCTTTTACAAATGTAGAAATTACTCTTTTTAATTTATATTTGATATATGCATTAAAAATTATGATAGATAAAATAAAAAAATATCCTTGGCTTAATTTATTGATTCCATTTTTAATGATTAATTTATTTAGTGTTTCTGGATTGATTGTGTTTTTCCAAAGATCTATTTTCTATTATGAATATGCAGTAGTCCTTTTTACTTTATGGTACTTTAAAAAAATATGGCCTAGTATCGTACTTTTCATATTAATTTTTATTTTAGATATTTTTTCATTGTTTTCAAGTTTGTTCCTTTTTCAACTAAATGAATTTATCACTAGCATACAATTTGCAAATCTTTATAAATTTAATTTTTCTCAATTTTTACTTGTCTTACTTGGAGTAACATATACTTGTATAGTTATTTTCGTACTAAAAAGAAGTCAAAAATATATTCATCATAATTCAAAAATATTTCTTTTTATTTTTCTATTTATATACGGTACAATTTTTATGATAGATATCATAAATGGCAATAGTATTTTTTATACTATTGACACAGAGGCGAGAAATAAATATAGAGAAAAAGATCACCAGAATTTAGCTAGTTCGTTATTATATGATCAAATTAAAGAATTATCAACTATTTCAAATAATAAGCCAATAATTTTACAGGATAGCTCTATTACCTTTTCAACTTTTATAAACGATACAATAGGAAATCAAATGACTATTGTGGTAGAATCATGGGGGGCAATAGCAGATGATGAAATTCAAAAAAAATTTAATCAATCCTTAATTCGTGAATTTAATAAAGAAGGATATACTGTAACTACTGGACTAAGTAGATATTATGGATCTACTACTGCAGCTGGTTTAAGAGAATTAACAAATTCGAAAGGAGAATATGGGTACTTTATGGATAAAAACTCTGATACAACTATAAAATCCATTTTTAATTATAAAAACAAACAAAAATACGATACGTACGCTTTTCACCCATTTACAGGAAGGATGTTTTCTAGATCAATTTGGTGGAAAAATTTGGGAACAAATGCGATATACTTTAGAGACAACTATTTAAAAGACTATCCAAATGACTATCAAAATATAGTTAATGAATCACATTTTCCAGCTGTAAAAGATGAAGCATTTTTTGATTATATTAATACAATCACCAAAAATAGTTCGAAAAAATATGTGTATTATCTAACTGTAAATTCACACCTTCCATATCAACAAATTACAGTTGATCTTAATTATGACAGTTCACTAAACATAAACGAACTTAACTTAATAAATGAGGCAAAGTACCAATTAATTCATATAAAAAACTTCATCAACTACATTGCTCACAATATTGCCATAAATAAATGGGACAAAGTGATCATAGTTGGCGACCATATCCCACCCTTTTTTACCAAACAAGAGCGTAGTTTTTATAAAGAAGGGGTTGTACCATATATGGTAATCCGGAAGGAAATAAAATAACTACTATTGTCCATACTAATGATTAGATATAAATATTATGATATTTATCTATTAAATTAATGTACTGCCCGTAAATGCGTATCAGAATTAAAGCGGCTTAGAAATTTTTTTCAAACTCTGTAATTGTTCTTTTAATACCGTCTTGCAACTTTATATTTGGCTTCCAACCTAGATTAGTAAGTTTAGTGGTATCCATTAATTTACGAGGGGTGCCATCTGGCTTAGTGGTATCAAATTCAAGAGAGCCAGTATATCCTACTTCAGCGGCAATGTTAGTAGCTAGCTCTTTAATGGAGAGATCTTCGCCCCAACCAACGTTTATTAAACCTGCTTCATTATAATTTTGCAAAAGGAAATAACAAGCATCTGCTAAATCATCTACATGCATGAATTCACGTCGAGGAGTTCCGGTACCCCATATTGTAACAACTGGATCATTGTTCTTTTTAGCTAATATTATTCGGCGTATTAAAGCTGGAAGTACATGTGAGTTCTCGGGATGGTAGTTATCATTAGTACCATATAGATTGGTAGGCATTGCTGATATAAAATTACATCCATATTGGGCGCGGTAGCTATCACACATTTCAATCCCTGCAATTTTTGCTACTGCATAGGGTTGATTGGTGGACTCTAAGTAATCACTTAGCAAATATTCTTCTTTTAAAGGCTGTGGTGCATTCTTTGGATAAATACAAGATGAGCCTAAAAACAATAACTTCTTTACTTTATTCAAGTAAGCGGCATGAATAATATTAGCCTCCATCATCAGATTATCATATATAAATTCAGCACGATAAGTATTATTCGCATGAATGCCTCCTACTTTTGCTGCTGCAAGTATTACATAGTCTGGTTGCTCTGTTGTAAAAAAATCATTTACTTCTTGTTGATTCCTTAAATCTAACTCAATAGAGGTTCTATGAATAATATTATGATAGCCTTCTGCATTTAACTTACGCTCAATAGCGGAGCCTACCATTCCTCTATGGCCAGCAATATATATTTTAGCAGATTTCTCCATAAATGTAATTAATACTATTCACTTTCTTTACTAGTTGAATAACCGTTTTGTTTTAACAACAACTCTTTCTTAAATATTTCTAAATCACTTGCAACCATTTCTTTAACTAAGCCTGCTAAATCATATTTAGGCTTCCATCCTAATTTAGTCAAGGCTTTGTTTGCGTCTCCAATTAACAAATCCACTTCGGTAGGGCGATAATATTTAGGATCTACTTTAATCACTATTTGGCCTTCTTTTAAATTATAATTTCCTGTATTCTTTACAACATATCCTTGCTCTGCCTCATCTGTTCCTTTAAATCCAAGCACAATATCTAATTCAGCAAAACTCATTTTTATAAAATCACGGATGGTTGTAGTTATTCCTGTAGCCAAAACAAAATCTTCTGGCTTCTCTTGCTGAAGCATTAAGTACATTCCTTCTATATAATCTTTAGCATGCCCCCAGTCACGTTGTGCATTTAAGTTTCCTAAGTATAAACAATCATCTAAACCTAAGGCTATACGAGCAGCGGCACGTGTTACTTTACGTGTTAAGAAAGTTTCACCACGTTGAGGTGACTCATGATTAAATAAAATACCATTACAAGCATAAATATTATATGCTTCTCGGTAATTCACTGTAATCCAATAAGCATATAATTTAGCTACACCATAAGGAGAGCGTGGATAAAAAGGAGTAGTCTCAGATTGAGGTACTGCTTGAACTAAACCATATAATTCGGAAGTAGATGCTTGATAAAATTTTGTTTTTTTAGTAAGTCCTAATAAACGAATAGCTTCTAAAATTCTTAAAGTTCCAATACCGTCAACATTAGCTGTATATTCAGGTTCCTCAAAACTTACTTGCACATGACTCATTGCACCTAGGTTGTAAATTTCATCTGGCTGAACTTCCTGAATAATACGAATTAGGTTTGTGCTATCTGATAAATCACCATAATGTAAGTGAAGATGTCTATCTGGAATATGTGGATCCTCGTAAATATGATCAATTCTTTGAGTATTAAACAAAGAAGATCTTCTTTTAATTCCATGTACTTCATAACCTTTGTTGAGTAAAAACTCGGCCAAATAGGCTCCATCCTGACCAGTAATACCAGTTATTAGGGCTTTTTTCATGATAATGTTTATAATGTACAAATTTAATACTAATACCTAAAAGAAAAGCCAGATTATTGTGTATCTGGCTTAGAATATTGAATATAGAAATGATTAAAACTAATGACTAATCCCTTTTCCAAAAAAAACGTTAGCAAAGGTTTTAAATACTATTTCTATATCGAATAAAAATGACTTTCTATTTAAATATTCTTGTTCTAGCTTAACCTTTTCTTCAATGGATATTTCATCTCTTCCATTAATCTGAGCCCAACCGGTAATTCCAGGTTTTAATTTTGAAACTCCAGTTGCAACTCGTAATTCTATTAAATCGACTTGGTTGTATAATGCAGGACGCGGCCCCACAAATACCATTTCACCTTTAATTATATTGATTAAATTAGGCAATTCATCTAAACTCATTTTACGTATAAACTTACCAATTTTAAGTAGATATTGATCGGGGTTTTCTAATAAGTGAGTGGCCACATTGGGAGTATTATTCTTCATACTACGAAACTTGTAGATATAGAAAAATGTATTATTAATGCCAATGCGTTTTTGCTTGAAAAATAACGGAAAACCATCTTCTTTAAGAATATATAATGCAATAATTAGAAATACTGGTAAAAGCAGTAGCAATAGAATGAAAGAAAATAATCTATTTAACATTATTTATTTTATTTTAAATCCACTTAAAATCGGAGTAGGATTCCATCCTATGGAATTTCTTGCTTTAGAATCATCAAAAGTTAATGTTGATGTTAATTTATATAATTTATTAGAATTTATTGGAAATTTACTTCCAAATAAATCTCCAATTTTTGCTAAAATTTTAGCTAAATTAAAAGGGATATTGATTACAATTGATTTTTTTAGTTGTAATGATATACTTTTACTTAGATCGTTAACTGTCGGATGGAAGCCATCTGTTAAATTATACGTTCCTCCAACTTCTGATGCCTTGAAAATAATTTTAGCGACATCTGTTGCCAATACCATACTTTTTTTCGCTTTGCCAGCTGCTATATTAAAATAATATCCATTCTTAATTCCTCTAATCATTGAGCCTAGATTTCCTGGAGGATTTACACCAACGATAAGAGGCAATCTGAGAATTGTACAAATTACATTATGCTCATCACACCATCTTTTTACTACTTTCTCGGCTTCTATTTTACTCTTACCATATGGATCATCCGCTTGTAAGGGATGTGTTTCATTTATGTATTCACCACTAGTTAAACCATAAACACTCACTGAACTAATAAATACAAATTTCTTAGGTGTAAATTTTTCTAATCCTTTTAACAAATTTTTTGTGCCATTAAGATTCGTTTTATAAAATTCTAATATTTCATTTTTTCTTAAAGGTACGACATGAGCTTTCCCTGCACAATGAATAACAGTATCAAATTGTTCCTCAAAAATTGGCACAAGATTGTCTAGATTAACATTAAAGTCACTTTTATTCCTACTTAATCCTTTAATATTCAAATAAGAATATTCTTTCATAATAATAGTCCCTAAAAATCCAGTTGAACCAGTAAGTAAAATTTTATTTGACATTTAGATAGAAATTGAATAATTCATGATTAACCAAATCAGCATCAAAATTTTCAACAACATATTTTCTAGAATTTAATGATATTTCATTAAGCTTCTTTGAATTATAAATTAAATCAACTATTTCATTTACAAAAGCATCAATATCTCCAAATGGCACCAATATACCACTATATTTATCGCAAATAGAATCAGCAAGACCGGGGATATTATAACCAACTGTAGGAACTCCTATGGCAGCAGCATCAATAACTATAGAACCAAAACCTTCTCTGTGACTTGGAAGACACATCAAATTACAAGCAGAAATAAATTGAAAATGATTATTAACAAAGCCTAATTCTATTATATTTTTTAATAAATCTGGTTTAGATTTATAAAATTTCAGTAGCTCCCCTTTTGATTCGTCTGGTCCTATAAAAAATAGTTTAAGTTTTTTATTTTTAATTTTTTTTAATAATTGAAAAAATATTTGTAGCATATCAATACATCCTTTATCTACAGATTTTCTTGCAATATATCCAAGAACAAATTCATCATCACTAATATTGTATTTTTTAAATACATTTACTCTGTCATTTTTTAAATCATCTTTATTGAATTTAATGATATCTACTCCACTAATAGAACCATTTAACATAAATGGAATAATCATCCCCTTATGTGATATTCCATTTTCAAATAGAAATTCAGATTGTGATTTACTGTCTGTAAAACAATGCGTGTTCAATCTACATATTATTCTATCAACATATTTTAGTAAATATCTTACAAGACCTTGTCGATTTACCCATACTTGACCTGTGAATGTATGAACCCTAATATCTACACTAAGAAAAAATGAGATTATTGAAGAATAAAGACCCGCTTTTGTCATTAATGAATGAACTACTTTAGGTCTATATTTTAATATTAATTTTACAATCAAAAATAGTGAAATTAAATCTCGTATTAAATGGAACTTTCTTTCTAAAGGAATATTTTTAAAACTTACATTTGGAAATTGTTTAGAAAATATTTCTACATTATCTCCTAAAACAAATAAGTGTAAATTGTTCGGCACCCTTAATAAGGTATTTCTTAAATGCGTTGATACACAATAATTGGAGGTGACAATACGAAATACAACAGTTTTACTATACATAGGAATTTAATTCTAATTGAATTTGTTCATTCACATAATTGTCTTTTGATCTTATTTGAATTAATTTATTATAAAGTACATTTCCAAAATAAATTTTAGAAATAATATATAAAAGTGCGGCGTTTAAGCCAAATTTCAAAAAATACAAAATCTGCTTCGTATTTTTAAAACTTGACTTATTATAAAATATTATATGTTTTAAATTTACAAAGGCAAAATAGTTAGACAAATAAGCACCATGAACATTTATTGACGCATCTTCTTGATATATATATAGTGGATCTATAGACTTATCAAGATTACAATTATTAGATATAAATAAAATTACTCTTTGATCTTCTGCGTATCTAGATTCTGAATAAGCAATTTCTCTTAAAATTTGAGTTTTGATACATAATGTTGCATGAGTAAATAAATTAAAAAAATTATTATACACAACTTTTCTTATCCCTTTTATATTTAATCGATTATCAACTAATAATGTGGAAGAAATTAATCCATCATATCCATTGTTAATAGAATCATTGAATCTATATAATCTAGTACTCAACATTAAATCATCCATATCTAAAATCACAAGCCAATCGGTCTGAACTTTCGATAAACCAAAATTACGGGCCTTACCTCTTCCAACATTTATATCAATTTTAAAATATGTAATTCTGTCATCATTCAAATTATTAATTATTATTCCAGAATTATCAGTAGAACCATCATCAATTATTAGCCATATCCAATCTTTATAACTTTGTTTTAAAAGAGTATTATAACATCTCAATATGTACTGTTCGCAATTATAGGTAATTGTAAAAACAGTTATCTTATTTTTTTTCAATTTTAGTATAATATTTTGATAACCAAAACGTTGATAATAGACCTATAAAAGAGGCAAGACTAAAATAATGCAGAATAGTCAATAACAACAACTTAAATAACAACTTAAACTGCTTAGGGAAATATCTTATACTATAACTTACATTGAATAAAATAGAAATGATGCCTAATAAACCAAATTGAATTGGTACTCCAATTATACCAATATCTGTTAAAGGAACATAAAATCCAGCTTGTGCATCATAAGGATCATCTATCATATTTGGTTTAATTCCATATAGAAAGTTTCCAAAATCTAAAAATTTAATGTAATGACTTAATTCCAATAAAAGCAAATTAAATTTACTATTTGAAATTTGATAATAATAAGCCTGTCCTAGAAAAATATAATCAATAATAAAAAATATTATTGGAATTAAGAGTATTAATGTTTTGCTATTTTTTATGAAAAAATATCTGTATTTATTTATCATAATAAACAAAAAATAGACGAGTATGAATTGAAAATTAAGAGTTAAAAAGAATATTATACTTAAAATTATAAATAATTTTTTTTTTCTCTTTATATAGTAAATAAAAACCAAGTATAGTAATAACAATGTACTAACATGGATATTATCAATTATTCCAGTACTTCTTCTTAAATCAAAGTTGAATGGACCTAAAGAAATGTTTCTTATTATATCTTGCTCAAAGACATTGTCACCCGAAGAAAACAATGGGGGTATAAGCAAATAATCTCTAAAAAATAAATTTACAACTAGAATATATAAGTTTAAATGCAAAAGTAATTTAAATACATTATCAATAAACGACAATGATTTATAAAATAAAATTATACTACAACCCAATATTGTACCTAAATATAAACCTGTAATTCTATTATAAAGAATAAACTCACCAATTAAAAAGATTGAGTTGATAAATATTAACAATAAAAGTATATTCTTACCTTTCACCTATTTTTAAGTACAAATATTTAAAAAATGTGATTCCAAAATCAACAAAACAACTCCAATAAAAATTAAAATAACTTAATCCAACTAAATTAAAATAATGCTTTCTTATTTTTAACTCATTTATCTTATCTATAAATAATCTATTAACATTTAATTCATCTTTTGGATCTAAAATTATAGCATTTAAATTACTATCGATATATAATTCTACTCCATTTAATTTAAGAAAATGAGAATGTAATAAGTCCTCCATAAATGCTTTTGATTTAAATGGAAAATAATTTTCCAAAACAAGATAATTTCTATTATGAATGACGCAACCACCAGGAAGCCAATCTACATTTAAAAGCTTATTATTAGTAATAATTCCAATGCTTTTTCCAAATTTGTTAACTGCACCTTCTTTTAAATGAAAATCAAAATAAAATATTGCATAAAATAATCGTGAAAAAAAAGTAAATGAACTTCTATAAACCGACTTATTTGATTTATTTGTTAAGAGTGGTGAAACGGATGAAAATTTTGGCAGTGATATTAGTGTTTTATGTATATTCTCAATAAATGTTTTGTTAAATTGTATATCGTCATCTAGCTGTAAAACAAAATCGCCTTTTACAATTTTAAAACCTTCTGAACGCTGATAAACTTGCCCTCCTTTATTTGTTATAACAGTTACAATGTTTAATTCTTTGTAATCAGAAATATCAAATTCAAATTTAAATTTAATTGGAATTACAATTATTACTTCAAAAATTTCTACTGTGCTATTTTTGATTGAATCCAAAGTTAATTGCAATTTGTTGCTACCAAGT
>JACCDT010350548.1_pt1 | contig 10112 bp, 8 predicted proteins | sample 7446291 | NCBI WGS metagenome assembly JACCDT01 (sample SAMN15323446, study PRJNA562643) | freshwater metagenome | isolation source: river surface water | place: USA:Blue River Watershed | collected 2017-08-17 | reverse complement strand
TTTTGGCCCTGGAATTCAAATGCACCTCGCAATAGTGCAGTGACAAGCACATCAGGATCGGCAGATTTATGTGCCAACACAAAATCCTTTCCTCCAGTCTCTCCTACTATTCTCGGGTACGATTTATAGTTGGAGATATTACTGCCAATAGTGCTCCACATTGAATTAAAAACCTGTGTTGAACCTGTAAAATGAACCCCAGCAAAATCCTTATGTGCGAAACAAACGTTTCCAACTGCTGGACCATCCACGTATACTAAATTGATTACCCCATCAGGCAAACCCGCTTCTTTGAGTACACGCATAATTAATTGTGCAGAATAAATTTGTGTGTAAGCACATTTCCAAACCACTACATTTCCACATAACGCAGCAACAGTTGGGAGATTTCCACCGATGGATGTAAAATTAAAAGGAGTCACTGCTAATACAAAGCCTTCCAAAGGACGATAAGCTAAACGATTGTGCATACCAGGTCCGCTAATGGGTTGTTGCTTATAGATTTCCGATAAAAAATGAACATTAAAACGTAAAAAATCAATGAACTCACAGGCAGCATCAATCTCGGCTTGAAAAGCATTTTTACTTTGACCGAGCATCGTTGTCCCATTGATGTAAGGACGGTATTTCGTTGCAAGTAAATCAGCTGCTTTTAAAAATATATGTGCGCGATTTTCCCATGAGTAAGTGCTCCAGATATTTTTTGCCGCTAATGCAGCCTCAATAGCCATAGTCACATGCTTCTGCTCCCCCTTGTGGAAGTAGCCAAGCAAATGTTTTTTTTCATGCGGTGGACGAATTGCAACTTTATTTCCACTTCTTACTTCCTTAGAACCAATATACTGAGGAATGTCAGCCACTTGCGACTTTAATTCTTTCAATACTTCTTTCAACTTCTTTCGTTCAGTCGTTCCGGGTGCGTAACTCAGAACGGGCTCATTAGTTGGTAGTGGGTAAGAAAAAGTCCCTGTTGACATAAAAGAGGATTTGTATTAAAGGTTTAAAGTTAGTAATTACTTTATGCTTGTTGCTGGTCTTTTTCACTCATTAAAAAAGCCTTTATAAAACCATCTAGCTCACCATCCATCACAGGCTGAACATTTCCCACTTCAAAATCAGTACGGTGATCTTTAATCATTTTATAAGGATGAAAAACATAGCTACGAATTTGACTACCCCACTCAATTTTCTTTTTGGTACTATTTACGGCATCTCTGACTTCATTCCTTTTGCGCAACTCCTCTTCGTATAAACGGCTTTTCAACATTGTCATCGCCTTTTCTCGATTACCTAACTGTGAGCGTTCGGTTTGACATACAACAACGATACCAGTAGGAATATGCGTCAACATCACTTTTGTTTCCACCTTGTTAACATTCTGACCTCCAGCGCCACCACTTCTGGCTGTTTCCATTTTTACATCCGCATCTTTAATCTCAATATTAATCGTATCATCTACCAATGGATACACAAAAACCGAAGAAAATGAAGTGTGTCTTCTGGCATTACTGTCAAAAGGTGAGATACGCACTAATCGATGCACACCACTTTCTGCTTTTAAAAATCCATATGCAAAAGGTCCTTCAAATTGCAACGTACAGGTTTTTATGCCTGCGCCATCACCCCAAACCCAATCAAGCTCAGTTACTTTCCACCCTTGCTTTTCTCCGTACATGCGATACATTCTGGCTAACATTTCAGCCCAATCTTGGCTTTCTGTTCCGCCGGCACCTGAATTGATTTGTAAAACAGCAGGCAATTCATCTTCGGGTTCATTAAGGGTTGCCTTAAATTCAGCATCATCTAGTAAGGAAAGCGCCGTATCATAGGCTTCTTGTGTTTCTGCCTCTGTAGCATCACTGCTTTTCCAAAACTCAAATAACACGGCAAAATCTTCTACTGATTGTTCTGAACTGACATACAGATTAACCCAATACTCATTGAGCTTGATATTTTTCATAATATCAGTAGCTCTTTTGTTATCGTCCCAAAATCCAGGGCTTAGGGATAATTGTTTGTCTTGTGCAATTTTCTGAAGTCGATTATCGACGTCAAAGAAACCTCCTTATCCCGACTATGCGGGACCGCATATCCTGTAATTTTTCAGCTGTCATAAGGCAAAAATAGCTTATTAATATTGAAAATGGATCGTAGTAGCACCATTCCCATAAAAGGGGTCAAATTGATCAGAGTAATTTCGGATAAAGGGTCTCCCTTTTAGCCATAGGTGGATTTCTTCTTTTAATTTGCCCTTACCAACCCCATGAATTACCGTTAAAGTTGGCTGATGATGTTGAATTGCTAATTCAATTTGTTTCTCAAATGCACTTAGCTGAATGGATAGAATTTCAAAATTTGAGAGGCCTTTCCAATCAGGGACAAGTTCCTCAATATGCAAGTCGATCACATGATAGAATGATTTTTCAAATAAGTTGGATTTTAAAGATTGAATGCTGTTTGCTTGTTTGAAATTCGGCTCATTCGGATCAAATAATTCAATACTCTTATGATCAGGAAATTGACTCATAATTGGATAGGAAAAACTAGCCTCTTTATTCTGCCTTAATTTTTCAAGATGCGTAAAGAGTTGCTTTGGTTTAATTCGAATAGTATGTGAGTAATGATCTAGTTTTCCCTTTACTTTTTCAACTAAAGAAAATTCAAAAAGAAAAAGCGGATTATCATTAAAAGATTCCATTAAAAAATCATGGAGATAGAAATCATGTCCTTTTTCAATTTTGCCAGTAAACTGCCACTCGACCTTCCCTAGTAAGCTGACTTTATAAGAAAACAGAAGAGAATGGGGTAATCCATTATGTAAGTAAAGTTTGAAAGATTCTACTAGCCATTCTTCATTGGAATCGACAACAACTGGCAGAAGTACAAAAGAAAGATTTCCTCCAACTACAGATCGATCAGGATTGTTTTTTTCTACTCGTAGATCCTCAAAACTACTTTTTATAGTTTTTTGTTTTTCCGAAGAAACCCTTTTTTGAAAGGAGGAAAATCGATAATAGTACGGAAAATCAATTTGGTCTAGAAATACCGGAAACTGCACACCTTGCACGTCCACACATACCAATTCATTATCTAGAAATTCAATAATGGTCGCTTCCTCTTTGGAATGCAATAACAAAACTTTATCACCAATTTGGTATTTCAACTAGGTAATTTTAAAAAGCTACAGACCTGTAAGCCGGATTCTGTCGAGGGCCTTCATTTATCTGCCAAAAAAGTTGCCCCTTTTGGTCAAGCTGCCTACCCTGTAACCTGTCTTTTCAGAACTCGAACGTGCAGCTCTCAAAGGTTACTATACGTGGCATTTCAGCATGCAAGGTTTACCCGTCTTCTCTGTTACCAGGGAAGACCGTGGGCTCTTACCCCACGTTTTCATCCTCACCTTTATTGCTAAAGGCAGTTATTTTCTGTGGCACTTGCTGTCACCGGTTACCCGGCGCCCGGCTATTCACCGGTGCATCGCACTTTGCTGTCCGGACTTTCCTACTCCCAAAAGAGAGTCGAAGACCTGGTCTGTAGCCCAGCAAAGGTACAAAACCTATCAATTATTATCAGGAGAGCTTGAAGAGTCAACCTTCAACCCAATTTGTAAGTCTCGTTGCAAAGTATCAATTGCTGTAATGATTTGCCTTACTTGAACATGAGGTAGCATACTTTGGTCTAAAATTGACTTGATCTGCTCCATATTTTGCCAATGATAATTAGCTTGCTTTTCAGTCATTTTAAAAACAAAAAATCTTTCAGTAGAAAAACTAAGTAAGGTCAACACAAAAAGGAGAAAAAAAATTGTTTTCATTTTACATTTTTAATAAAGGTCATGCCATCCTCTTCCATTATACCCCTGATGGCGCGACGTATCTGTATTGAATATTATTAAGCCGATAGTTGGCGAGGTAATTGCATCTCGCTCTGCAGTAGACATATTAGATGCCACTAACACGGGAGTTTTCCATTCTAATTGGGTTGGGTTAGATTGACTCGCGCTTAAATACTGACCAGCTGATGGAGTGATAGATGGAAGAGTCAATTGAATTGAATAGGACTGTGGTTGCGCTTTAAGTGAGGTGTAATTCTCCCCGAACGAACTTGGCTCCATCAAACGAAGTTCAGCTGCATTATTATCAATATTACCCAGTTCTAAATGTCCTGAAAATCTACTTATTGACTTGGAGCGAGAATAAAGTGCATAACGGTTTGTGCCCACATCGATACTTTCATCAAGATAAATTCCATAGGAGTAATCGATAGTTCCTGAATTTCTCCAAAAATGGGTCCCGTTAGTAGTGGAAATCAAACCCTTCCCCACTGATATACCATAAACGGCCCCAATAGAAGAACTCGGATTACTGTTATATACACTTACCGTGAGACCAAATAACGTATCGACTCTCCCTCCTCTATTATTCCACGCTTCAATTGACTGTGCGTGTAATTTATTGATGGTACCCGTGGATCCATTTTCAACTCCGCTTACTCCGCCGTATGCATTTTGAATAATCCCAGTGTTTCTGTTTGTGACAACATTATAGGACCCCCATGCACTAATCATACTGCCTGTTCCTGCATGAACAGACCATGCCTGCATGGCACGCATTTGCCCTAAAGGTTGCGTATTGGAAGGATCAGATAGTGCAAAAAATGCTCCGCCCATTAACCGATTATCAAACTTTCCTGTTCCAATCACTTGACCAAGTACCGCAATAGTACGTGGCGTTGCTGAAGAAGATGTTACAACATTTTTTTGTACTCCCACCGCAGGAAAATAATTAATACCATCTGCTACCATATTAGCTGGTGTTAATTGATCTCCCACAGCAATGGAACCATTTATATCTGCATGACCATTAACCTCTAATGGAAACTGTGGGTTAGAGGTGCCCAAGCCGAAAAAACCAGTTTTAGTTAACCGCGATCTTTCTTGTGCATTCGTCACAAAAACTAAATCCTGATTTGAGGTTGTACCCAATCGTGCCCCTGCAGTACCATCCCAAGCATCTGTAGTGTTATTTCCGTAAATAGTCCAACCCTCTTGCGTGGTAAGAACAGAACTCCAAGTTAATTGATTGATCCCATTTTGTTGGGACTGTACTGCTATTACTTGACCTGGAGTTCCTAATTGTGGGGGAAGCGATAGCGTGTAATCCGTTTGTGGGTTGGCCAACGATGAAATGCTAATTGAACGATTATTAGCAGGAGACACCAACCGTATAGACTTTTGGATGGAAGGTCGCACTTGTCCTTTCAAGGAATTGGCTATTAGTAAGCTACTAATTAAAACAGTTAACTGGAAATTGATGCAAATTTTCATTAAATCAGCTTAATGATTATTCTAAAATTGACCAGTTAACAGATCCGGTAAATGGAGATGAGAAATAGATGGTGAATCTTCCTGCACCTGTGTTTCGGGAAATATAATAAGATGGTATGGGCATATCAGCAGCCGCCCCTTCTAACGTTAATGTGATAGCATCATTTGTATCCAATGAAATAGCTGTACCCTGTCCATTAGTTGGCGTTATTTCAACAGACTCAACCGCAGTACTATAAGTATTAAAACCTTTTGCTTTTGTAAGGTGATATCCATTATAAGTTAATACTGCCTCAATTGAAGCATGCTTTAAAGGACCGGTATTATTTGCCAAAATAATACGATCAAAGCCTGAAGGTATTATTGAAGGCGTTGTTCCTGCAATAGTTGAAAAACTCACATCACCTGTGACACTTAACGTGTTTGCCACCGATGTAGCTCCAGCAACATCTACCGTTCCTCCAATTGTTGAATTTCCTGTTACTTTAAAAGTGCCACCAACCTCTAATGTACTCGTTGCATTTAAGGAAGAACCAACTCCTATTTTTCCATCAGCATTGACTCGCATTCGCTCCGTGTTCCCTGTTAAAAACTTTATGGGTTGCGCTGTAGTATGTGTTGTTGCGATAACCAAAGGCTGCGCACTGGTCGTTCCAATAAATTGCTGCCCAGCTCCAGTACCCGCTGTTGTGATAGTATTTCCATCTAGCGACCACGCTGTAGTAGTAATTGCCGTAGAAAGCGATTGCCACTCCATTGCGCTAGTTGAACCATTTACAGATGAAATTTTTAAAATACTATTTACAGCAGGAATTGAAGATGGAAGGGAAATGGTATATGTACTTGTTCCCTCAGCTGCTCGTAAAGCCAAAAATCCTGTGCCAGCTTGACTAGGGTTTACAAGACGCAATTCTCTTTGAATAGTTGGACGAATTTGAGCATCCCCTTTCGTTGTAATTAAAAAAAGAAGCAAAAAAACAAAATGACCAAGGTTGATTTTTTTCATAGATATTAGTTTTAAATAGTAAATAATTCAATCAATTATCATCCAGCTTAAAAATCCACTATAGGGAGCTGTGAAATAAATTAGAATACGATTCTTAATAAGATCGCGTTGTATGTAGTAGCTTGGAGTAGCAAGCGGGAATTTATCCGTTTCTAACACAATGGATATTCCATCGTCCATCTCAATCGGCTCATTTAAGACGATTTCAAAAGAATCTAGAGCTTGCAATAATGAACTCCTACCTTTCAATTTCATGCCAATGCCGTTATTTCCTTGCAACGCATACATCGCATAGGGCACCATTCCAAATGGAGCAGTCCCCAATTCAATCCAATTATCTTGGTAATTCCATCCCACAACTGGAGGAATAGGCGGTATTGAAATTTTTAATTGAAATAGTAGGTTCAATTTATTAAAAGGCACTTTTAGCAAATCCCTTTCAACTCCACCGCGATAACGCCCATTGCCTATTGAAATTTGAAAAATACCCCAATCATCTGTTTGCGATTCAAATTCTTCTGAAAAAACGAGTTGAGAATCTCTACTAGAGAGCAAATTAGATTGTATAAAAATTAATTGATTTTTAACTGGGTGATTAAACCGATCTCTAGCCATTGCCTGAAAAGGCATTCCATGCAAAGAGAATTGAGCATTACAATGAAAAGCCCACCCTATACCAACATGTAACAATAGCAAAATAGAGTGTATTATACTATTGTTCATTTTGTAATTTTTACAAACCTTTTAAAACCTGAAACCCCATCCCCAGATACTACTACGAAATAAATACCCGATAAAAAATAATTGACTGGCAGTGCCACCCCTTGTTGTAAATCATATAGTCGATACTTTTCCCGAAATATTAACCTCCCAATTTCATCCGTAATGGTCAAAGAAATAACTCTATGTAGATCTGTGTATACAATTGCTTTTATTGTAGCTACGATACTTGCCGGGTTAGGATATAAGTGAAGTTGGAGCTGGATTTTATCACTTGTTTGTACACACGGGTAAGTGAAAGTTCCCCCTGCGGAATATTTCTTCCAGATTCTTAATCCATTTTCGACACGAATACACCCATTGGAAAAGTCTAATAAACTGAAGGAATGTGTCGCAAATAATTGAATGTTAGAACTAGATAGACCCGTCCATTGAAAAATGGGAATAGGCTGCCCAAAAAGAAATGAGATCTGAAAGAAAAATAATAAAAAAGCAAATAATTTATCCATTTATACCCCTTCTGACCCAAATATGGAAGTATACAATCTTTTAATGCAAGATTATATAACGGGATAAAATGAGATTTTAACCAGAATATGTTTATTGGTTCAGTTTACTATGCTTCTTTCCGTAAAGAAAATAGATAATCAGTCCTAATGCCATCCAAACAAAAAACCACTTCCAACTAGCGGGTGGAATTTCAATCAACAAATACAAACAGGATAAAACTCCCATTACAGGGATAAACGCATAATTTTTAACTACTGTATAAAACATAATAACGACCGACAAAACTGTAAACAGCAAAAAGGGCATTTCTGTAAAGCTGCCAGCTAAAATTTGTTGGAACGAATCTTGTAAACGTTGATTACTCACATAAATAAACAATATGACAATTCCGGTGATTAAGTAACGACCGCTCCAAGAAGGCAGCCTAAACTGACCAGGTTTTTTCTCAACAACAGGTAGAAATAAAACACCCCCTGAAACAAGTACAAATGCGAATAGCGTACCAATACTAGTTAAATCGGTTACAATCCCTGCTTGTAAAAAAAGTGATCCTACACCGACAATAAATCCAGTTAAAAGTGTCGCAAATCCAGGAATCTGGAATTTGTTTAATTGCTGAAATCGTTTTGGAAGAAGTCCATCCCGACTCATACTCATCCAAATTCTCGGTTGACCAATTTGGAAGACTAGCAAAACGGAGGTAGTTGCGACTACTGCACTGATAGATATTATTTTTTCAATCCAAGGTGCTCTTTTTTCAAAAACAAAAGCTAACGGATCTGCAATACCTCCAAATTGAGAATAGTTCTCTATTCCCGTGAGTATTAATGCAATTAGTATGTAAAGTACTGTACAGATAAGTAATGAATAAATCATTCCTCTCGGAAGATCTCTTTGTGGATTTTTACTTTCTTCTGCCATTGTAGAAATGGCATCAAAACCAATATAGGCGTAAAAAACAGCAGAAACACCTTTTAATACACCCGAAAATCCATTTGGCATAAATGGAGTCCAATTATTAGTATCTACAAAAAATGCACCAGCTACAATAACAAAAAGTATCACTGCTATTTTAAAGAGCACCATCCAATTAGTGCCTCTTTTACTCTCTTTAATTCCGCTGTATGCCAGATAAGTAACCAATGCAACTATTATAAATGCAGGGAGATTAATAAAAAGTGGTAAACCGCCAATATGAGGAGCAGAGAGATAGGCCTTTACAGCGAACTGGTACATTTCCAATTGTTGAATAGATAAATTGGCAGGATTCGCTAGAGCATTAGTAGCTTGTTCATAGGCTTGCTGAGCTGTTATAGGGTCAACAAGCATCCAAGAAGGTAATTCAATATGAAAAATATGTACTAGTAAATTGTTGAAATACCCACTCCACGAAATTGCTACAACGATATTCCCTATGGCATATTCCAAAATCAAAGCCCACCCGATGATCCATGCAATAATTTCACCAAAAACAACATAAGAGTAAGTATAGGCACTTCCAGCGATCGGAACACGGCTTGCAAATTCTGCATAACACAAGGCAGAAAATCCACAGGTGACTGCGGTTAGAATAAAAAGAAGTGATACGCCTGGTCCTCCATGAAATGCAGCAGAGCCGATTGTAGAAAAAATACCTGCGCCTACTACAGCTGCAATTCCCATGAAGGTAAGATCCCTAACTCCTAAAATACGTTGCAAAGAACTGAGGTGGGTAGATGAAGAATCTTGTAACTGATAAATTGATTTTTTACGAAACAATGAACGCATGAAAATGAATTTTTTTAAGTACTATACATCACGTTGAATTAGATACTCTGCTAATTCTTTCAAAGGTTTTTTTCGAGCACTAACCACAGCAATTTGATCTAAATCTGAAAGCGCTTCATCCAAAAATTTATTTTTAAGTGATAAGGCCCATTGATCTATACCACATTTTCTATAAATCGATAACACTTCCTTAACCTTATTATCGCCTTGTTTACCAAGCCATGAATTTAAAACTGCCAAATCAGCCTTATCTGCAGTTTCAAAGGCATGAATCAATAAAAATGTTTTTTTATCAGCAAGAATATCTCCACCAATTTGTTTTCCAAATTTTTGCGGGTCTCCAAATGCATCCAGGTAATCATCTTGAACTTGAAAAGCAAGGCCGAGTTTTCTTCCAAATTGATACAAAAGCTGCTGATTTCGCTCTCCTGCCCCTCCAACAATTGCTCCCATCACCAAAGAGGCTGCTAGTAATACTGAAGTCTTTTTTTCAATCATTAACAGATAATCATTCAAAACCACATTTGAGCGTTGCTCAAAGTCCATATCAAGCTGTTGTCCCTCACAAACCTCTGTAGCTGTTTTATTAAAAAGAGAAAAAATGGGAAGCAGATTAGCGGGGGGAACTTTTGAAAGACAATCATATGCTTTTATCAGCATGACATCCCCAGCAAGTAATGCGGTATTTTGACCAAACTTCTCATGTACAGTAGGTAATCCACGACGCAAAGGAGCTTTATCCATAATGTCGTCATGAATCAAAGTAAAATTGTGGAAAAGTTC
>JACCDT010155264.1_pt1 | contig 10114 bp, 10 predicted proteins | sample 7446291 | NCBI WGS metagenome assembly JACCDT01 (sample SAMN15323446, study PRJNA562643) | freshwater metagenome | isolation source: river surface water | place: USA:Blue River Watershed | collected 2017-08-17 | reverse complement strand
TGTGTTAGCTCCTGAGCGCCCAGCGTAAGGTCCTCAATTAGATCTTTATCTTCTTCATATAGCCTCATAAACCGCCCGTTAAGGAGACTGTTTAATACCGAGGTTAGTGGCTCTAGAACCAGTAGAAAATCATTAAGATCTTCTTCGATGTCGATAAAGGCAATGAAGTCCTTGTTGGCAATGTGGTCTTTATTAAGTTGGGCGCGACTCTGCCAGATCTTTCGACTGGCAGTATTTATACGGCGCTTGTAGCCGTTATTTACTTCGCTCAGTATTTGCAGAATCAGTTGGGCACGCTTGCTAGTAACTAAATCGTAACGTCCAGACAGAATGAGGTCCAGACTGGTAAATTGACGTTCGCAGATAGTAATTACCACACCCTTGGCATATACCATCAGTAACGGGGCAGTGGTAAGCTTTTCTGCTTCTGGCAAACAGAAACGGGTGAAGATATAGGTAGCATCTCCATCGCGCTCAATACGGGGTGACTCGTTGGGATCCACGCCGTCCAGCAGAAGGTCCATATCGAGTTCATAATCTGCGCTCAATTTAGTTAGATCTTCTTCGCTTGGTGACTCAAGATGGATCCATGATCCGTCTACCGGAGCGGCCAGTTCTTTCATTTCTAGTGACTTTGCTGACCGGTAAAAAATCCTTGTCATTATATTTCCTGGCATTTTAGTTTTGTAACGTTAAATCAAGTATACGCCACTCCTAACAGATATGCCAAACAGGTCTGGTACACTGTGAGTATGCAAAATAAACCATTTAGTGTTGATTTAGAGACCTGGCTGAAGAGCAAGGGGTCTAAGACCGTGGGCGACTTGCAGGATGTTTTCGGGGAGAAAAGCTTTGCAATTCTGTTCCTGTTGTTCATGTTCATCCCATCGCTTCCAATTCCTACGGGCGGCATAACCCACCTTGTACTATTGCCGACGGTAATGGTTGCTTCTCTGCAGATGGTGTTTGACAGACGATCACTATGGCTACCGTGGTTCATGAAGCGCATAAAACTTGGCGACAAGACCATCAAGAAAGCGCTGCCCTTTATCGTTAGGCGAGTAAGGCAACTAGAGCGCTTCTCCAGACCCCGCCTGTCCAATCTCTTAGAAAAAGCCATCCCTCGAACAATCCTGGGACTCAGTGTTTTCGTCTTGGCATTAGCATCATGGATATCGCCTCCATTCTCGCTGCTCGATACACTGCCGTCAATGGGTGGCGTGCTGATCTCGTTAGCAGTTATCCTAGAGGACGCAGCCTTCTATCTAGCGGGACTCATCGTTGGAGCAATTGGCATTGGCTTAATTGCCACTGCCTTTGATCTTGTTATCGCTTTTATACAGAAGATTATTTAAAGCTATAAATGTACCAACTCTTATTGTGTAAGAGGGGCTTCTTGCCAACTATCTCAAAAATATAACTTACCAAAATAGCGCTTGGTTTTAATTCTTTGGCTGCTTTTTTAGCTAGTTTCGGCATGGTCCGAGGCACCAGGAAAGCCATAACTACATCTGCCTTACTAAGATCCACTCGCCACAGATCGCCAAACCGCACATGCGCGCCTTTGGTAGTAGCGCAACGTGTCCAAGCGATTAGCCAAAGCAGGGGATTAAGCTCATATCCGATCGCAATCGCACCCCGCTTGGCAGCCGCCTTGACCAATCGTCCATCGCCACAGCCGAGCTCTAAATAGGTCTGACCCTTTTTTAACTTTGTATCATCTAGAAGTGCTTGGACATCAAAACTTCGTACCGGCACCCACGGTGCTCCGGAAAGACTGGTAACCATAAATCCGAGTGCCACCACCAGAAAGATTAACAGAAATATCATCTGTCTAGCTTACCATCTCGGCCGGTATTGTATACTGCTTATAGATGAAATTACGAAAGAAAATAAACTCACTTCCAATTGTCGGATCACTCAACCTTAACATTAATCCAATCTCGCTTGCCGATGTCCTTTTTAAACCAAAGAACCGGGCTAAAATATATCTCGATACCGAGCCAGACCAAAGAGTAGCGCTACTTCGCTCGGTAACCAAAAGTGTCCGCAGGGACATACTGCAAAAACTACCAGTCGAGGAACTTGTTAGTTTGCTTCAGACGCTCAGCCCTGACGAAGCTACCGATTTATTGCAGCTAATTACCAAGAACAAACGCGAAAAAGTATTAGCCTCCCTCAGTCACGAACTCAAAGAGTCACTCTCTACCTTGCTAGCTTTCGATCCAGAGACCGCTGCAGGTCTGATGACCCTGGACTATATTCAAGTTGAGGTTACCGACAACATCGAGAGCGTCGCTCGGAAGTTCGAGAACCACGAAAAACACACCGGACGGCCGCCAGTAATCTTGGCTTTAGATAATGGTAAGCTAACAGGATTTCTACCTGGTCATCGTTTGGGCTTGGCTGCCAAAAGCGAACTGATTGGCAAGCTAACTCGACGGATTCCAACTATTACCTATGCCGCTTCACACAAGGATGTGGTCAACTTATTCCGGGCGCACCCCCGAAGCAAAGTGGCCGTACTGAACGACAAAAGTGAAGTTGTTGGTATTATTTATTCCGATGATGTTCTCAAACATATTCAGGACGACCAAGCTAGTAGCCTCTATAACTTGGCGGGTGTTGTTCAGGAAGAAAGCGTCAGTGATCCAGCCAGAAGCAAGGTCAAGAACCGCTACAGGTGGCTTATCATCAACCTGGGAACCGCATTTATGGCAGCATTTACGGTTGGACTCTTCCGCGACACGCTAGATAAATACGTATTGCTGGCAATTTATATGCCCATTGTTGCTGGCATGGGCGGTAATGCCGCTACTCAGACTCTAGCGGTACAGGTTAGAGGAATTTCGCTGCACCAGATCGAGCTTAAAACTGCTTGGGGAACCTTACGCAACGAACTCGGGGCAGGCCTCATAAACGGACTCATCAACGGAGTATTAGTCGCTGCCATCGTCATGATCATCAACCACGATGCTAAGGTTGCGATCGTACTAGCCATGGCCATGGTCATTAACCTCCTGGTGGCCAGCCTGTTTGGGACTATGGTTCCATTAATCATGCAAAAACTTGGTAAAGATCCAGCCACATCGGCGACCATCTTTATTACCACCGCCACCGACATACTAGGCTTTATGGCTTTCCTTGGTCTAGCAACTATAATCTTGAACTAAGTAGAGATTCTCAGAGATTCTATAGGATCTTTACGAGCGGCTTTTATTGCTGGCACCGTGCCAAAGATCACGCCAACCGCCAGAGCAACGCCGGCAGATCCGGCCACGACTGGCCAGGTAATTACGGGGTGAAGGTTGGTTGATACTCTAATTAAGAAGCTCACTAAATAAGATAAGCTGATGCCAACGAGGCCTCCAACGACGCTAATCACCACCGCTTCAGCCATGAACTGATTACGAATCTGGCGGTTAGTAGCGCCAATAGCTTTTCGAATTCCAATCTCATGTGTACGTTCACTGACTGACACTAGCATTATGTTCATAATTCCGATACCACCGACCAACAACGATACTGCTGCCATAGCAACAACTAGCTGCCCTAAGAGCTGCAACATACCACTGGCAACGGCCAAACTCTCGTCTTGACGCAGGACAGTGACATCTTCGTTACCACCGTGGGCTGCGGTTAGTCCTGCTGTTAGCGCCTTAACCACATTCTTCTGTTGACCATCTTTAGGACGGACTAAAATCTGGGCCAATGGAGCTGAATCACCAACTAAGTTCTTCAGTTTCGGTCGCGGTACAAATGCCGCTTTATTTAAATCAATTCCTTGACCAAGGGTGCTACTTCCAAACTCTTCAAATACTCCACGTACGATAAACTCTTCACCACGTATGGTTAGCGCCTGACCAATAGGAATATTTTCTTTGAACAATTGCTCTGCGACTCGCTTGCCAATAATCGCTGATGAACTATCCAGATCGCCGGCGTCGAAATAACTACCATACGATACTTTATGTCGCAGTACTTGTGGTAGATCGGGGTCGGTTCCTAATACAAAGCCAGATTCGAGTGTCGACCCATCAGTTTTAAGTCCACCGGTCAGCAAGTTCAAGGAAGATGTTTGTGCTACACCAGGAGTTTTTGAAACAGTTGAGATATCCTGCTCACTGAGGCTACCGCTACCAAAACCATACGCCAAACTAGCATCTACCGAAATAATGTTTCCGGTTTTGTCTCGTTTCACAAACTTGCCCGGCCGAACAGTAATAAGATCATTACCTAATTGGCTGCTTTGATTAATAACTTGCCGGCGAACTCCTTCGCCAAGAGACACGGTAGTAATGACAGAAACAATTCCAACCACAATACCGAACATCGTCAGCATGCTATGCCATTTGGAGCCGCGTAGTCGATTCAGGGCTAGTCTGTAATTTCCGCTCAACATTATGCTTTCTTCTTTCGGGTAGTTTTCTTGGTTCGTTTGGCTTTGGTACGTTTCTTTGGCTTTTCCATTGATTCATCAGGCAATGCTTCCATTACAGCCGATACTCCGGCAAGATCGTCATCTTCTGTTCGCCGTGGGAATAAGTACATGGCACGCTTAGCCAGTGTCGCGACTTCTCCAAGCGGGGTACGTTGGTCATGAACAATCCCACCATCATGCATGTATACGACTCGGTCTGCGTATCGTGTTAGCTCCGGATTATGGGTGACCATCAAAATAGTGTTTCCCGTGCGGTGGAGTTCGCTTAATAATTCCATGACCACAAGGCTAGCTGAGCTATCCAGGTTTCCGGTAGGTTCGTCAGCAATAATAATTTGTGGATCGTTAACCAGCGCTCGGGCAATAGCTGCCCGCTGAATCTGTCCGCCACTCAGTGCACGCGGCATAAAGTATTGTCGATCGCTTAAGCCTACTCGCTCCAACACAGCGGCTGCACGGCGCATTCGCTTTACTGGACTAATGCCTTTATAAGCCAAGGGAAGGGCAACGTTATCTATGACACTTAACTTAGGTAGAAGATTAAACGACTGAAACACAAAGCCAATTCGGTCTCGCCGTGCTTTTGCCCTTTGATTAGCCCGAAGCTTGGCAACAGACCGTTTACTGAGCATGTACTGACCATGTGAAGGGCGGTCGAGTAAGCCGATGATATTCATTAGAGTGGATTTACCAGAACCACTAGGACCCATGATGGCCACGAACTCTCCAGCCTCAACTTCTAGACTGACTTCGTCCAGCGCCACTGTTGTTGCGTCGCCGAAACCGTAGATTTTACTGACATCTTTGAGAGAGATGAGTGACATGCGCGGACCCCTGCTTTTATAAAGTCGTAACCTCTATTCTACGCTGAAATTTGTCAGGCCGGCAAGTAGGTAATGTAGTAATTTTTCTTTAAGGGCGCTTGGGGTGTAAATAAGAAGTAAATCCCGCTATAATAGGCAAGTCGCGGAGGGGTCGCATAGTGGCCTAGTGCGCCATCTTGGAAAGGTGGTAAGGGGGCAACTCCTTCGAGGGTTCAAATCCCTCTCCCTCCGCCAAGTGATATGCCCCAGCTCGTCTGGGGCTTATTGCTTGGAGAATGAGAAAGCATTTGAAAACTTATTTGCGAAGTATTTCTGGCTTACCGTTTAGTAGGCTAATGATAGTAGATGGCTTAGCCACCAATCTACCTGTATCTTCATAAAGATCAACGCTGTCTCCAAATTGAATTTTAGCTTCATCAATTGTTGCCGACGGGTTATTTCCTTCGATGTTTGCGCTCGGAGCAATAAGTGGTCCGGTAGCGCTTATTAATTCTCTGAGTTCATCAACATCTGGCATCCGAAAAGCCAAACTATTAGTGCCTCGATGCAAATAGGTAAATTCTGGGTCAAGGCAAGGCAATACGATACTCACCGGACCTGGCCAATGCTTGTGCAATTCGTCGCTAAAAGGTTTCGGGTCAATTCCAAAGATCTTAAGATCATCAATTTTTGAAATCAAAATAATACAAGGTTTATCTGGATTCCGGCGGCGGACAGTATACACTTTCTCTACCGCCTCCTGGTCTGCCGCTCGTGCCACAATTCCATAAATAGTATCAGTCGGAATGACAGCTATACCAGAACCTTGGAGGATCCGAATTAATGAAATTCTCATCTGATAAGTCTATCAGATGTATACTATAGATATGAAACTATATTCCTGGAACGTCAATGGTATCCGCGCCGTACTAAACAAAGGCGCTTTTCAGAAATTCATCGCCGATGAACAGCCAGATGTCCTATGTCTACAAGAAACTAAAGCACACCGAGAACAGTTCGAAATAGACCTGCCGGATTATCACGAATATTGGTATTCAGCCAAGAAGAAGGGCTACTCAAGTACTGCAATCTTTAGCAAAGTGGAACCAATTCAAGTTGTAAATGGGTTTCCAGAAGAACTCGCCAAGAAATACAATCTAACCAGCGATAAATACGGTGATCCGAATGATGAAGGCAGGGTGATGGCTGCTGAGTTCGAAAAATTCTGGGTGCTGACTGCATACACTCCCAATAGTAAGGGTGACCTTAGCCGACTTGAACTCCGTCACAAACATTGGGACCCTGCGTTCCTGGCTTACGCCCAACAACTAGAGCAAACCAAACCTGTTCTATTCTGCGGCGACCTAAACGTTGCACATACCGAACTTGATCTTGCCAACCCAAAGCCAAACGTCGGCAAACATGGTTTTACAAACGAGGAAAGAGAAGGCTTTCAGAACTTCCTCGATGCCGGTTTCTTTGATACCTACCGCTCACTTCACCCCGATAAAGAAGCTGCCTACACCTGGTGGACTCACTGGGCAAATGCCAGAGCACGTAACGTCGGTTGGCGCATCGATTACTGGTTAGCTTCCAAATCACTCAAAGATGCCGTCAAAGATGCCAACATACACCCGGACGTAATGGGCTCCGATCACTGCCCAGTAAGTGTAGATCTGGATATCTAGATGGCCACAAAATACATCCTCCAGTCAGGTGGAGTGCGAAATTACCCCGACAAGAAAAGAACCTTTCACAAAGAGGTGGTTGGTAGCCTCAAGAATCCTCGAATATTGATTTGTATCTTTGCTCAGCCACGGGAAGTATGGGAACAAAAATACCCGGGTTACTGCCAATCTATAAAAGAAGATTTAGATGATGACGTACGGCCGATCTTTACATTAGCAATGCCTGATAGTTTCGAGCAAGATTGTGCCAGCAACGACATAATTTACATGCAGGGCGGAGATGATCACCTGATACGTTTCTGGCTCGAGAAGTATGATCTACCTAGAATCTGGAGCAACAAGATTGTCTCGGGCAACTCGGGCAGTAGTTATGTTCTTGCGAAACATTTCTGGACTAATGACTGGCGAAAGTGCATGGATGGACTTGGCGTACTACCAATCAAATTTACTGGGCACTTTAAATCCAGCTATGCAGAAGGAGACCCAAGAGGTCCAATCGATTACGATGCCGCCTATAAAGACCTGCTAGATTATGGCGATACATCGCTCCCCGTATATGCACTCGAGGAAGGCGATTACATCGTAATCGAACAATAAGATGAATGATTTTTGGCAAAAACAAGGCAGTGAACCACTTTTCCCAGCACTAGTTTGGAGCAGGCCCGAGAATCGCCAGCATGCCGGAAAGCTACTCATCATCGGCGGTCATGCTCACGGCTTTGCAGCTCCTGCTGAAGCTTATGCAGTTGCAGATAAAGCAGGTGCGGGATCGCTCCGCGTTATGCTTCCTGACCATATACGACCGCAACTTCTTAAGTTCAAGAGTGCCATACTAGGAATGGAATTTGCGCCTAGTACGCCGAGCGGAAGTTTTGCCTCAAAAGCCCTGGCAGAGCTGCTGGCAACTGCTGGCTGGGCCGACGGGGTACTATTAGCGGGTGATTTGGGCCGTAATAGTGAAACGGCAATCGTTCTAGAGAAGTTTGTTTCTAAAACAAACATGCCCCTAGTTCTGACTAAAGATTCTGTGGACTATTTTACGAGTAATGCCTCTCCAATTATTAACCGTTCGAATACCACGCTTGTTATGACTATCGCACAATTTCAAAAGTTAGCTACCAACGCTAAATTCGCTACACCAATTACGTTCAGTATGGGACTCATGCAACTTGTAGAAGCGCTTCACTCGTTCACAATAGAACATCCAATACATATAATCGTTAAGCATTTGGACACCATCCTGGTTGCTGTTAATGGCACCGTAAGTACCACCAAAACAGATAAAGATCTTGAGGATTCATGGAGAGTCGCCACTGCAGCACGAGCAAGTGTCTGGTGGATCCAGAACCAGTCTAAACCATTCGAGGCACTAACCACCGCTATCCTAGAAAACTAACATACCCAAAGAGCCTAAGCTTGCGCCATTGTTTTCTGTGTGTACAGTAATGGTATGACTAATCCAATCGAACGTGACGCAGTTGTAGTTTCATCAGCCTATTTGGACAGGTTAAACAGTGCTGCGCATCGGGCGGAGCAACTGCCAGACATCCAACTAATGGGTGGTGTCGGATCGATTGCACTTTTGCATGAAGATCTGATCATTCTTCCTCACGAAAATTTAATGGTTCTGGACGCTCAACTCCAACTGTCAACTCGCCGAGAAGATGGCACTAAACGTGATCTTGATACATTAGTTCTTACAACCGATCAGGAAATGATAGACAGGGCCGAATCAGAAGCTGCAGCTATAATTGGCGACGAACTAGACCTATCCTTCTTTGGCCTACGCGATGTTTCTGAATTACATGATATTGTCACGCACCCAACTCGCTCCACGATGCGTCAGTGGCTTGCTGATAGGTATGTAATCATGGGAGCAGACGGATCCATAGAATCCCTTACAAAAGCAGTATTCCCATTTGCAGCCGAACTCGATCCTGCAGTACTAGAAACATGGACGTTAATGCTTAACGGGAAAGCAGTTGCCGTACCAAACCCTGCCACAACGCTACTAAACTATCTAACACGGTCGATTACCGGCTTACGGCCTAAAGACGAGCTAAAAGTACACAAGCTTGCTGCTAGCGTACTTGGCAAGGCACCTGAACTTCGTGAATGGATTTATGACGGTCCAGGACGTGAACTGTACGAATTTGCTCAGCTACTTCAGGGTGTTCGGGAACCTAAGGAAGGCGCTCAGTCACTTATTGTTGGCGATGCGCTGACCATTACACCCGCCGGTTTAGCAACGGCTATCAGGCTATCTTCACAGATGCTCAGTGGACATGGGATAACATTTAGCGAGAAAGAACAGCTTCGCTACATACAAATGGCCAGAGCAAAGTCCAAGATCCTACGTACAGCCGAACTTCATCCAGGAGTGGTAACGGTGTTTCAGAAACATGTCGAGCGTCGGATTAGTAACATAGTACATAATCGAGCCGCCTAATTTTTAACATATGGTGCCGCAGGACGGACTTGAACCGTCACGAGGTTGCCCTCACAGGATTTTGAGTCCGGCGTGTCTACCAATTCCACCACTGCGGCTTCACATATTAAAAATGAACTAACAGAGGAAATTATATCATATAGGGCGCCGGATTCACCTCAGTTACTGTATACTTAATACATAACCATGACCGATTCAAGCTCGACCAATTCAAAGGGTAGTCGCGACAATAATGATGCCGCAGTTGATTTGATACGGTCAAAAGTCGGGAACTTGTATGCAGACGAACCCAACGCCAAAGAAGAGGCCCAGGAAGTTCGCACCCTAGATAAACCCCTCAGTAAGCATCAAGCATACATGCAGAAGATCAGTGAATCGGGCATGTCTCTTGCCGACATCCAGACAGCTTGGCACCGCTATTACGTCGGGCTGCCAGATGCCGAAAAACACGATGTCTGGAAAGAGTTCTACGCCGAACACGACAAAAAAGATAGTAAGAAAATAGAATCTCCAGAACCTCCCAAAAAGCAGGAAGCCGTAAAGGCGCAACCAGAAGTGCCCCACCAAGACATGCGGTTACCATCTTCGGAAAAAGCAACCGTCCATCATATGGGTGCTCAGCCAGCAGCCAAGCACAGGAGCTCAGGACCAAAAACTGTCCGCGAAGTAAAAGAACAACTGATCAGCAAAGCAAGTCTAAATGCCAGCGGTAAGCTCAAAGCTCGGCAACATT
>JACCDT010305861.1_pt1 | contig 10119 bp, 7 predicted proteins | sample 7446291 | NCBI WGS metagenome assembly JACCDT01 (sample SAMN15323446, study PRJNA562643) | freshwater metagenome | isolation source: river surface water | place: USA:Blue River Watershed | collected 2017-08-17 | reverse complement strand
TCACGACACCGCAGTTCCAGACCGCATCGGAGAAGTACAGCTGGCTGAACAAGCTGCAGGGCGTCGGCAAGATGGCCGAGTACAAGCGCACCAAGGATGATTCGTACGTGAACTACGACATCTTCGGTTTGCGTTGATGCAGCTTGCCCGCCACAGCCCACCTGCCGCGATAGCGCAGGTGCGCTGCAAAGGCATCAGTGCGGGGCGCTCAGCCCTGCACGCCGTAACGCTCGCGATAGGCCGCAACCGCCGGCTTGAATTGCGACAGCTCGGCGCTCGCGCCGGGGCCCGACAGGTAGGTGAACAGGTCGTTCAGGTTCGCGATCGGGATCACCGGCATGCCATAGCTCTGCTCGACTTCCTGTACTGCTGACAGCTGCGACAGTGCGCCTTCGGCGCCGCTCTTCTCCATGCGATCGAGCGCGATCAGCACCGCGCACGGCGTTGCGCCCTGCGCGCGGATCATCTGCACCGACTCGCGCACCGAGGTGCCGGCCGAGATCACGTCATCGATGATCACCACGCGGCCTTCGAGCTTGGCGCCGACGATGGTGCCGCCTTCGCCATGGTCCTTGGCTTCCTTGCGGTTGTACGCGAACGGCACGTTATGGCCCTTGGCGGCCAGCGCCACGGCGGTGGCCGAAGCGAGCGTGATGCCTTTGTAGGCCGGGCCGAACAGCATGTCGAAGCCGACGCCCGAATCGAGCAGGGTCTGCGCATAGAAACTGGCCAGCTGGCCCAGGCGCGCGCCGTCATTGAACAGGCCGGCATTGAAGAAGTAGGGCGACAGGCGGCCGGCCTTGGTGACGAACTCGCCGAAGCGCAGCACGCCGGCGTTGACGGAAAACTCGATGAATTGCTGGCGCAGGTTGCTCACTGATTAACTCGACGAATGCGGTGGAAAGCGCGCATTTTATCGCGCCGCGGCCGCCCTCCGGGATCGGTTATGCTGTCGGCCATTCCGCCGTCATGGCTGACGTCACGCATAGCTTCATGCTGACCCACGGCCGCGCACGGCCACCCCGGCTCAACTCGTTTCCACTCGCACCGCATGAAAATCATCTCCGCCAACCTGAACGGCATCCGCTCGGCCGCCAAAAAGAATTTCTTCGACTGGATGGGCAAGCAGGACGCCGACTTCGTCTGCGTGCAGGAACTCAAGGCGCAGCAAGCCGACATGACGCCGGACTTCCTCGCGCCGCATGGCTTCCATGGCCATTTCCACTACGCGGAGAAGAAGGGTTACTCGGGCACCGGCGTCTACAGCCGCCAGCAGCCGGACAATGTCGTGATCGGCTTTGGCAATGCCGAGTTCGATGCCGAAGGCCGCTATGTGCAATGCGACTTCGGCGACCTGTCGGTGATCTCGGTGTACTGCCCGTCGGGCTCGTCAAGCGAAGAGCGCCAGCAGGCGAAGTTCCGCTTCATGGACGTGTTCATGCCGCACCTGGTGCAGCTGGAGCAATCCGGCCGCGAAGTCGTGATCTGCGGCGACTGGAACATCGCGCACCAGGAAATCGACCTGAAGAACTGGAAGAGCAACCAGAAGAACTCCGGCTTCCTGCCGGAAGAGCGCGCATGGATGACGCAGCTCTTCGGCGAAGCCGGCTGGCGCGACGTCTACCGTTTGCTGCACCCGGACACCACCGGCGAGGCCTACACCTGGTGGAGCAACCGCGGCCAGGCCTGGGCCAACAATGTCGGGTGGCGCATCGATTACCACGTCGCCACCCCGGGCGTGGCAGCGACGGCGACCTCGGCCTCGGTCTACAAGGACGAGCGCTTCTCCGACCACGCGCCGCTGACCATCACCTACGACTTCCCGGCCTGATCTTCAGCGGCCGGCCAGCGCTGCCCACGCGGCACGATGGTCTTGCGCATAGCGGGCGAAGGCGATCGGGTCGCGCCCCAGCACGCGGCGCACGCCATCGGTGACCGCAGCGTTGTAGCCCGCCGCGAGGAAGCCGAGGATCAGTACCAGGAAATCCGCATAATCCGCCGGCAGCCCCGCGCCCAATAGCGCTGCACGCATCGCCTCCGGCGAAATGTCTTCATAGCCGATGCTCACGCCGGTCGCCTGCGACAGCGCGGCCACGGCCTCGGGCAGCGACAGCGCAGCCGGGCCGGTCAGGTCGATCGCCTCCCTGTCAAAGCCCGGCCCCGCCAGCAGGCGGGCCGCCACTGCGCCAATGTCGCGCGTGTCGATGAAGCTGACTTTGGCCTCTCCTGCCGGCAGGTGAACCTTGCCGCTGGCGAGGATGCCGGGCAGCCACGCATGGTTGAAATTCTGCATGAACCAGTTGGGACGCAGGATGTTGTAGTTCAGGCCCGACGCCTCCAGCGCCAGCTCGGCGAGACGCAAAGGCGCCTCCGGGTTGGCGTTTGCGCCGAACGCCGTCATCAGCACCACTTTCTCAAGGCCGGCACGCACGGCCTGCTCGATCAGGCGAATCAACACTGCATGCTGGTTCGCATGGCCGGGCGGCGCAAATACGAATGCGCGGCTGACGCCATCGAAGGCTGCGGCGACGCCCGCGCCGCTGACGACATCCGCCTGCACCCACTCGACGCCGGCCGCGGCTGCCGGCGCAGCACGGCTGCTGACAGCGCGCACGGGGACGCCTTGTTGCACGAGTTCATTGACGACGGCACTGCCGACGGTTCCGGTGGCGCCGATGATGAGGGTTGGGGACATGGGATGCTCCTTGCGCTTGATTGAATGAATGATGCTTCGCGCGACACAGTGATGCGCTACGATGCGGTCATGACGAGACAGGATTGTCGGGCAGGGAGCGCCGACAACCAAGGTCGGCAAGGATCAATCGATGGTCAAAATCAGACAAACAGGCGATGCGTTGACCGGGGCCATCGAGCCGGTGCCCTTCTTCAATCCGGATCGGCCGGGACTGGGCGTGGAGGTGCTGTCGCTGGCCGAGCTGCGCGCCAAGCTGCCGGCACGTCATCGCAGCATTCGTTCGCGGCCGGATTTCCACCAGCTGATGCTGATCGAATCCGGATCGACAGTGCACGACATCGATTTCGTGCGCCACAGCTGTCGGGCTGGCGATGTCTTGCTGCTGCGCCCGGGACAGGTGCAGCAATTCATCCGCGACAGCGGGGCCACCGGCTGGGTCGTCCTGTTCACCTCGGAATTCGTGCCGCCCGAAGCGGCGCTGGAACATGCGCTCGGCCACGGCGCGGCTGAGGCGATACGGCTGCCGGCAGCAGAGCGCCGCAAGGTCGGCACGACGATCACGGCGCTGGCCACGGCCTACCGCGCGTTGCGCGCCGGCGATGCCTTGTCGACACAGGCGACCCGCCACCTGCTGCTGGCCTTGTTGCTGCAACTGGCGGCCGCGCGCGAAGGGATACAGGTGGAGCCGGCACCGGCCGGCATGCTGCGCGTGTATCGCCGCTTCCTGCAGGCGCTCGAATCCGGCTATCTGCAATCGCGGCAGGTGGCCGGCTACGCGGCAGCCATCGGATGCTCGACGCGCACGCTGGCGCGGGCCTGCGAAGCGCTTGGCGGCGCATCGCCAAAGGCACTGGTGGAGCGGCGCGTGCTGCTGGAAGCCAAGCGCCTGCTGGCGCACTCGGCGCTGGGCGTATCGCAGATCAGCGCCACGCTGGGCTATAGCGAGCCCACCAATTTTGTGAAAGCCTTCCGCCGCGCCGAGGGGATGACGCCGCTGCAATTCCGGCAGCAGATACAACGCTGAAGTAGCGGGCAGGCGTAGCGGGACGGAAGGCGGGGATACCGGGATACGAGGATACGAAATACGGGGCATGCGGCCCGCGAGCGCAGGAGCGCGTCGCTCAGCCGAAGAACCAGTAGCAGACCGCAATCGAGGCCAGCACACCTGCGAGGTCGGCCAGCAGCGCGCACCCGACCGCATGGCGTGCGCGCTGTATGCCGACCGCGCCGAAGTAGACGGCCAGTACATAGAAGGTGGTTTCGGTGCTGCCCTGCACGGTCGCGGCCAGCAAGGCCGGGAAGCTGTCGACGCCATGCGTGTTCATGGTCTCGATCAGCATCGCGCGCGCGGCGCTGCCGGAGAAGGGTTTGACCAGCGCTGTCGGCAGCGCATCCACAAAGCGATGGTCCAGGCCGACCACATCGACGACATGGCGCAGGCCCTGCAGCAGCAGGTCGAGCGCGCCGGACGCGCGCAGCACGCCGATCGCACACAGCATCGCCACCAGATAGGGCAACAGGTTCTTCGCGACCTCGAAGCCTTCGCGCGCGCCTTCGACAAAGGCCTCGTACACCGGGACGCGGCGCCATGCGCCTGCCAACAGGAACAGCAGGATCAGCCCGAACAGCACCGCATTGCCCATCACCGAGGACAGCGATGCAATGGCGGCCGTCGTCATCGTCGATAGCAGCGCGATGAAGCCGCCCAGCAGCAGCGCCGTGCCCAGCAGCCAGGCCAGCACCACCGGGTCGCGCAGCTTCAACCGCTGCATGAACGCCACCGACATGAACCCGGCCAGCGTGGAAGCCGCGGTGGCCAGCAGGATGGGCAGGAACACCAGCGTCGGATCCGGCGCGCCCTGCTGCGCGCGGTACATGAAGATGGACACTGGCAGCAGCGTCAGCGACGACGCATTCAGCACCAGGAACAGGATCTGCGCATTGCTGGCGACCTCGGGCTCGGGATTGAGCGACTGCAGCTCGCGCATCGCCTTCAGGCCGATGGGCGTGGCCGCATTGTCGAGGCCGAGCGCATTGGCCGTGAAATTGAGGGTGATCAGTCCCAGTGCTGGATGACCGCGGGGCACCTCGGGCATCAGCCGCGCAAACAGCGGCGACAGCCAGCGCGCCAGCGCATCGACCAGCATCGCCCGCTCGGCGATGCGAAGGAAACCCAGCCACAAGGTCAGGGTGCCGAACAGCAGCACCATCACCTCGACGGAAAGCTTGGCCATTGCGAACAGGCTGTCGACCATGGCCTGAAAGACGGCGACATCACCCTGTACGAGCGCGCGCCAGCCGGCGCTGAGTGCAGCGATGGCGAAGAAGCCGAGCCAAAGCGCGTTCAGCATCGGGAAGGAAAATGACAGGGATGTTTCATCGGCCGACAGTGTAGCCTGAGGTGTAGCCTGTGGGGCACGGAGCGCAGCATGGAGTTGTCGTTGCTGGCACAATGCGCGACGACTTCCGAGGCCATGCCATGAGACCTGTACGACTGCTTGTCCCTGTCCTGATGTCTTCCTTCGTCTGCACCGTGCTCGCCGGCTGCGGCATGGGCAATGCGCTGCTGCCGCCGCCGGCTGCGGCTGCGCCCGAGGCCTGGGTGGCGCCGCTGCCGGGCGAGGCCGCGCTTGCACACGACGGCAAGCTCGCATCGCTGTCGGACTGGTGGCTGCAGCAGCAAGACCCGCTGCTGGTCGAACTGATCGACGCGGCTCAAGCGGTCAACGGCAACATCAGCAGTACCCGCGCGCGCATCGCGCAGGCCAATGCCGAACGCGTTGCGGCGGGCGCCGCACTGCAGCCGACGGTGGATGCCAGCCTGAGCGCGCAGCGCCGCAGCGCCTTTCCGCCTTTCCCTGGCGGTAATGTGTACCAGGGCACGGTACAGGCCAGCTGGGAAATCGACCTGTATGGCGCGAACCGTATGGCGCGTGACGCCGCGCAACAGCGGCTTGCCGGCGCTGAGGCCGGTTGGCACGAGGCCCGGGTCTCGGTCGCGGCCGAAGTCGCGAACCAGTATTACGCATGGCGCAGCTGTCGCTGGCTGCTCGCGATTGCCGAGGCCGATGCCACATCGCGCGCTGAAACGGCGCGGCTGACCGAGCTGGCCGCGAACGCCGGCTTCCAGTCGCCAGCCAATGCGGCGCTGTCGCGCGCCAGCGCTGCCGAAGGTCGCAGCCGCGTCACGCAGCAGCGCGCGCAGTGCGATATCGACGTAAAGATCCTGGTGATGCTGACCGGGCTGCCGGAGACAGGACTGCGCGCCCGCCTGGACGCGCAGCAGGCAGGGAACGCGCCGCGCGATGCTCTGCCAACACCGGTTGCGCTGCCATCGTTGCCGGCAGAAACGCTCGCACAGCGCCCCGATGTGTACGCCGCCGCTCTGCAGGTGGCGGCCGCGAGCAACGAGGTCGGCGCCACCCACGCACAACGCTACCCACGCCTGACGCTGGCGGGGAACATCGGCCGCAGTCGCTTCGAAAGCGGCGGCAATGCGATCAATCTGAACAGCTGGACCATCGGCCCGGTCGCGCTGACGCTGCCGGTGTTCGACGGAGGTCGCAGGCGCGCCAATATCGACGCAGCCACCGCGCGCTATGACGAGGCTGCGAGCAATTACCGCGCTGTCGTGCGCCGCGCCGTGCGCGAAGTCGAGGAAGCGTTGGTCAGCCTCGACAGCAGCGCCGCACGCGGCAACGATGCGCGGGTCGCGATCGAAGGCTTTACGGCGTCCTTCACTGCCGTGCAGCAGCGCTACGAAAATGGCATGGCCAGCCTGTTCGAGCTGGAAGAGGCACGCCGCAGCAAGCTGGCCGCCGAGACCGCACTGGTCGGCCTGCAGCGCGAGCGCATCGCCGCCTGGATTGCGCTGTACCGCGCCGCCGGCGGCGGCTGGCGCGCGCCGGCAGCACTGCCGACACCCGGCGCCGATGAAACCGCCAAAGCGGATAACCTCGCGGGCGGCAAGACCGCTGACCGCAGCAGTACCGGCAACTGAACCGAATCAACGAATGCCCGTTCAGGAAGCCCGACCGATGAATCTGCCCAAACCCAGCCGCCCCGCGATCGCCACCATCGCCACCCTTGGCATCGTGCTGGCCGCCAGCTGGCTGCTGCCGCGTGCCGGTACCGCCGCCACCGACCAGCCGGCCTCGAACAAGGCCGTGACGCAAGCGTCAACGGCCAAGCCGGTGCTGACCGTGACCACCGCGCGCCCTCAGCTCACGCAGCTGCCGCAGCTGCTGGCCGCCAATGGCGACATCGCCGCCTGGCAAGAGGCCAGCATCGGCAGCGAGGCCCACGGACTGCGACTGACCGAGGTGCTGGTCAACGTTGGCGACCGCGTGCGCGCCGGCCAGCTGCTGGCACGCTTCTCGGACGACACCGTGCAGGCCGACCTCGCACAAGCGAAGGCTTCGCTGCTCGAAGCGCAGGCGACGCTGGCCGAGGCGGCGTCGAATGCGGAGCGCGCGCGCACGCTGGCCAACACCGGCGCGCTGAGCACGCAGCAGATCAATCAGTACCAGACCGCCGAACAGACTGCGAAGGCCCGCGTGGCTGCCGCAGAAGCGGCAATGGCCGCGCAGAAGTTGCGGCTGAAGTTCACACAGCTGCTGGCGCCGGACGATGGCGTGATCTCGGCGCGCACCGCCACTGTCGGCGCCGTGGTCGCCAACGGTACCGAGCTGTTCCGCATGATTCGCAAGGGCCGGCTCGAGTGGCGCGCCGAGGTGATGGCGACCGAGCTGGCGCGCATCAAGCCCGGCACGCCGGTGACCCTGCAGGCGGCCAACGGCACCAGGCTGACCGGCAGGGTGCGCATGATCGGCCCCACCGTGAACCCGCAGAACCGCTCGGCACTGGTATACGTGGATCTCGCGCCGGCCGCCGCCGGCGACGCACCGGCGAAGGCCGGCATGTTCGCGCGCGGCGAGTTCGCGCTCGGCAGCGGCAATGGCGTGACCGTGCCGCAGCAGGCGGTGGTGGTGCGCGACGGCTTCAGCTATGTGTTCAGGCTCAACCCGGACGGCCGCGTGTCGCAGCTGAAGGTGAAGACCGGGCGCTACCTGAAGGACAGGGTTGAGATCACCGACGGCATGACGCTGGAGTCGGACCTGGTAGTGGCGGGCGCGGGCTTCCTGAATGACGGCGACATGGTGCGCATCGCGGCGGCGAAGCCAGCCGGCGCGAAATAAGGAGCGACCGTGAACTTTTCCGCGCTGTCGATCCGCAACCCGGTGCCGGCGATCCTGCTGTTCGCGCTGCTGACCCTGTCCGGCCTGCTGGCCTTCCGCTCGAATGCAGTGCAGGACTTTCCCGACATCGAGCTGCCGATCGTGAACGTGGTCGCGTCGCTGCCGGGCGCCGCACCCGCACAGCTCGAGACCGAGGTCGCGCGCAAGATCGAGGATTCGGTCGCCAGCCTGCAGGGTGTCAAGAACATCTATGCGAAAGTGCTCGACGGCCAGGTGACGATCACGGTCGAGTTCATCCTCGAGAAGAACCTGTCGGATGCGGTCAACGACGTGCGCGATGCCGTAGCGCGGGTGCGCGCCGATCTGCCGGCCGACCTGCGCGATCCGTCGGTGACCAAGGTATCGACGGCCGGGCGGCCCATCCTGACCTTCAGCGTGACGGCCGCGCCCCCGGGATCGGCACCCTCGGGCAGCGCGCCGGACCTGCAGGAAATCTCCTGGTTCATCGACAACACGGTGACCAAGCGGCTGCTGTCGGTGAAAGGCGTGGGCGCGGTCAAGCGCATCGGCGGCGTGTCGCGCGAGGTCAGGATTGAGCTCGACGCCGAGCGCATGGCGGCGCTGCAGGTGACGGCGATCGACGTGTCGCGCCGGTTGCGCCAGGTGCAGCAGGAGGCGCCGGGCGGGCGCGGCGATGTGTCGGGCGCCGAGCAGTCGGTCCGCACGATCGCGACCGTGAAGACCGCAGGCGAACTGGCGCTGCTCGAGATCCCGCTGGCCGACGGCCGCCGCGTGCGGCTCGACCAGATTGCGGAGGTCAGCGACACCGTCGCCGAGCCGCGCTCGGAGGCCACCCAAGACGGCAAGCCAGTGGTTGGCTTCGAGATCTCGCGCACCAAGGGCTATGGAGAGGTGATGGTGGCTGACGGCGTGCGCGAGGCGGTGAGGGAATTGCAGCAGGCACATCCGCAGCTCGCCATCACGCAGGTGATTGACAACGCCGCGCCGATCGAAGAGAACTACGAAGGCTCGATGGCCTTGCTGTACGAGGGCGCCCTGCTGGCGGTGCTGGTGGTGCTGTGGTTCCTGCGCGACTGGCGCGCGACGCTGGTGGCAGCGTCGGCCTTGCCGCTGTCGGTAATACCCACCTTCCTCGCGCTGTCCTGGTTTGGCTACACCATCAATACCGTCACGCTGCTGTCGTTGGCGCTGGTGGTGGGCGTGCTGGTGGACGATGCGATCGTCGAGATCGAGAATATCGCGCGCCACCTGCAGATGGGCAAGACGCCGATGCAGGCCGCGCTGGAAGCCGCCGACGAAATCGGCATGGCGGTGATCGCGACGACTTTCGCGCTGGTCGCGGTGTTCCTGCCGACGGCCTTCATGGGCGGCGTGCCGGGGCTGTTCTTCAAGCAGTTTGGCTGGACCGCGGCGATCGCGGTGCTGTCGTCGCTGGTGGTCGCGCGGTTGCTGACGCCGATGATGTCGGCCTACCTGCTGAAGCCGACCCGGCACGCGCAGCCGGCCGATGGCTGGCTGATGCGCAACTACCTGCGCATGATGCGCTGGTGTCTGCGGCACCGCATCGTGACCGCGATCGGCTCGGCGCTACTCTTCGTCGGCTCGCTGATGCTGGTGCCGCTACTGCCGACCGGCTTCGTGCCGCCGGCCGACCGCGGCCAGACGCAGATCACGGTCGAACTGCCGCCGGGCAGCACGCTGGCCGAGACCCGCGCGGCCGCCGAGCAGGCGCGGCTGGCAGCGATGGAGGTCAAGGGCATCGAGAGCGTCTTCAACTCGGTCGGCGGCGGCTCCAGCGGCGATGCGTTTGCGCCGGGCGCGGCGGCCGAGGCGCGGCGCGCGGTGCTGACGCTGAATGTCATTCACCGCAACGAGCGCAAGGAATCGCTGCAGCAGATCGAGACCCAGTTGCGCGACAAGCTGTCGGGTATTGCCGGCGCGCGCTTCACGGTCGGACCGCCGGACACCGGCGTGAAGATGCAGCTGGTGTTGCGCAGTGAAGACCAGGTGGCGCTGAACGCAGCTGCGCGCGCGGCCGAGCGCGAGCTGCGCACGCTGCAGGGCATAGGCAACGTGAACTCGAGCGCATCGCTGGTGCGGCCGGAGATCATCGTGCGGCCCGATCCGGCCCGCGCGGCCGATCTCGGCGTGACCACCACCAGCATTGCCGAGACGGTGCGCGTGGCGACCGCCGGCGACTATGAC
>JACCDT010463462.1_pt1 | contig 10120 bp, 9 predicted proteins | sample 7446291 | NCBI WGS metagenome assembly JACCDT01 (sample SAMN15323446, study PRJNA562643) | freshwater metagenome | isolation source: river surface water | place: USA:Blue River Watershed | collected 2017-08-17 | reverse complement strand
GTGCCTCAAAGCAAGTTCCGTTAAATCAACGGTTTGCCCAAATGAAAGCCCCACGTTGTGGGGCTTTTTTTATTTGCCATCGAGTTGCTTTTGAAATTTGTGGCTCATGTGCCGCATGCTTGGGGTGGGCTCTTTGTGGCATGCGTGTCGGTAGGCTTGCAGCGTTTTATCGGCCAAGGCCAAGATGCTTTGCGCTTCATAGCTTCCTCCTTTGAGCTCTTTGCCAAAAGCAGCGCCCATCAATAGCTCAGCCCCTTCGCTGGCATGCTCTGCGGTGTAAATGTGAAATTGCCCTTGTGCAACAGCATCCACCACGTCTTTACTGAGCATCAAGTGGTGACGGTTGCGACTGGGAATCAAAGCGCCTTGCGTGCCGTCCAAGCCCTGAGCTTTGCAGGTACGAAAGAAACCTTCGATTTTTTCGTTCACGCCACCCACAGGCAATATTTCACCGTTTTGGTTCACCGCACCTGTGACCGCGATGTTTTGTTTGAGTGGCAAACCTGAGAGGGAAGACAGCAGGGCGTAGAGCTCGGCACACGAGGCCGAGTCACCCTCGACGCCGCTGTACTCTTGTTCAAACACGACCGAGGCGTTCAAGGCCAACGGCGCGATGTGCGAGAACAGCGCTGACAAATAGCTATGCAAGATGAGAACGCCCTTGTCGTGAATCGGGCCTGACAGTTTCACCTCGCGTTCGATGTTGACCAATCCCTCGTTGCCCGCATAGGTGCGTGCCGTGACACGCACAGGAAAGCCAAAGGCATGGTCGCCCAGTTCGATGACGGTGAGGCCATTGAGTTGACCTACGCATTCGCCTTTCAAAGAAATCAGCCGTTCGCCATCGGTGATGGACTCTTGCAAGCGCTGCTCGATGTAGCCGTTTCTGAAGTCGCGTGCAGCGATGGCGGCATCCACATCGGCAGCTTGCACCTTGTCTGCGCCGCGTTGGCGGGCATGACTGGCGCTTTCAATGATGAGCGATTCGGTGTGCGAGAACAACGCGCTTTGACGCGTCTGGTCATCCACCTCGCGGTGCGTGCATTCGATCAAGCGGGCCACCGCATCAGCGTTGAAGTGTGGCAAGCCTAGGCGCTGGCAACTGTGCGCCACAAAGATGGCAGAGGCGCGGTGCGTGTCTGCATTGGCCGTAAAGCTCTCGGCAAACTCCACCTTGCACATGAAGCGACGGAAGAACTCAGGCGCGCCTTCTTGCAACACGTAGTATTCCTCGACGGTGCCAATCAGCACAATCTTCACGTCGATGTGCACGGCCTCGGGTTCGAGTGCCACCGAGGCAATGGGCGAAAGGTGCAAGCCTGATTCTTCAATCTGCAAACGACCACTGCGCAAAAAGCGTGAGAGCTTTTCCCACACCAAGGCATCGGTGAGCAAGTCGCGCACATGCAGCATCAAAAAGCCACCGTGCGCTTTGAGCAAGCTGCCCGCGCGGATGCGCGAGAAGTCGGTCATCAACACATCATCTTCGGTTTGGTATTCCACGCTGCCAAACAAGGTGCGAAACACAGGGTTGTCTTCCACCAGCACGGGCGCGCCGTGTGTGTCGTGGTTGTCCACGGCCACGTTCACGCGGTAGCGCAGCAGCAAGGTGTTGAGTGCTTCGAGGCGTGTTTCTTCTTCGTCATCGTCGCTGGGCTCAAACAGTTCGATGTGTTCCAGCACATCGGCCATGACTTTTTGAAAGTAATGCACGAGCTTGGCGTTGTCTTGGCTGGGCTTTGACAACGCTTGTTGGATACGCCCCAACTCTTGCTCCAACATGGGCTTGATGGTTTGACGACGCAACGCGGCCAGACCTTCGTTTTTGACACGGTCAATCGGACGTGTTTTGTCGAGGAAGTTGGCAATCTCGGCGCGCAGCTCCACCTCGGCTTGGTCGATGGCCGTGCGTCGTTCTTTGGGTAAGGCCAGTGCTTCGGCTTCCGTCAAAGGCGCACCTTTTTCATCGCGCAGGGTGAACACCAAATGCCCGCCTTCGCGAAACAACGAAAAACTGCGTGCTTCAGCAAAGGCATCCAGCACGGCGTAGGCGCGGTCTTCTTCTTGTTTGTAGGTTTTCTCGATGTGTTCGCTCTCCACCTTGAAGTCTTGAGCGGTCAGACGTTTGGGGATTTCAGCGAGCAGTGTTTTGGTGAGCTGAGCCATGTGCACGCGTAGCTTGCGGCCTTCACCTGCGGGAATGTGCACCGCGTGCGGATGCTCTGGTGTGTCAAAGTTGTGCAAGTAGCACAGGTCAGGTGGCACTGGGCGTGTGGCCGCGACGCTGTGCATCATTTGTCGAAGCAAGGTTGAGCGACCGCTGCCGACTTCACCCAACACAAACAAGTTGTAGTTGGCTTGCGTCATTTCCAGGCCAAAGCGCGCGGCTGTCTCGGCGCGCTCTTGACCAATCCACGGCAGGGCGTGTGACACCAATTCGGAGGTGTCGCTAAAGCCCAGCTCTGTGGGGTGGATGGTCAGTCGCAAATCTGCTGCTGAAACGGTTTGGGCACCGAGTGGTTGAGAGGTGGTGTGCATGTGCTTTTCCATTCGCGACGGCAGTGTCTTGACAGTTGTAGCACAGACCTCGGCTTTAAGTTTTGAGGCTGCTCAGCACTTCTTCGGTGTGTTCACCCAAACGCGGTGCGGGGCGCCACACGCCTGTCGGTGTGCCGCTCATGCGCACGGGTGGACGCAGTTGGCGGAGCAGGCCTTCAAAGGGGTGCGGCACATCCAGCCAGCCTTGGGTGGCAGCAAGATGCGGGTCGGTCAGCAAGTCGTTGAGCTTCATCATGGGCATGACGGGGATGTCATGTGCGGTGAAGTCTTTCATCCACGCGGCGCTGGTACGCGTGCGCATGTGCTCGCCCACAAAGGCGTAGAGCGCATCGATGTGTTTGAGGCGTTCGGCATGGCTGGCAAAGCGTGCATCGGTTTGAAACAAATCGGGCTCGCCCACGAGATTCAAAAATGCTTGCCAATGCACGTCGTTGTACATGAGGGCGCAGATGTGCCCGTCTTGTGTTTGGTACGGTTTGCGGTTGGTCGACAGCATGCGCGCGTAACCCATGGGGGCGATGGGGGGCTGCCATGTTTCGCCGCTCAAGTGCTCGCCCATCACAAACTGCAACAGACATTCAAACATGGGCACTTCCACATGTTGGCCCACACCCGTGCGGTAGCGCGCAATCACAGCAGCCATGACGGCGTGCACCATGTTGAGCCCCGTCACGCGGTCGGCAAATGTGGCGGGCACATAACGTGGTTCGGTGCTGCCACTTTGTGTCATTAACCAAGGCATGCCCACTGCGCCTTGAATCAGGTCGTCATAGGCTGGCCATTCAGAGTAGGGGCCGCCTTCGCTGTAGCCGTATGCACCGCACACGACCAAACGCGGGTTGATGGCATGCAAGGTCTCATACGACAAACCCAAACGCGCCATGGAGGCTGGGCGAATGTTGTAGGTCAACACATCGGCGGTTTTGCACAAGGCCAACAACTGCTCGCGTTGCTCGGGCTTTTTCAAATCCAGCACGACCGAGCGTTTGTTGCGGTTGGCGTTGATGAAGATGTGGCCCATGTCTGGATGCTTCATCGGACCTGCGTGGCGCATGATGTCGCCGCTGGGTGGTTCGATCTTGATGACGTCAGCGCCGTAGTCGCCCAAGATTTGCGTGGCGTAGGGACCTAGCACCACGCCCGTCAAGTCAATCACGCGCAGGCCTGCGAGTGCGCCTTGCAGGCTTGCGTTATCGGTGAGGCTCATGGCTTATTCAGGAGTGATGCCAGCAGTCTTGACCCAGCCGCCCCATTTTTTAATTTCGGCGTCGATGGTTTTGGCGAGTGTGGCGCTGTCTTCGACGTCGAGGTCAATGCCTACGCCTTGGATTTTTTCGCGCACGTCGGGCTTGGCCAGCACGGCCATCAACGTGGCGGTGGCTTTCTTTTGCACGTCAGCAGGCATGCCTGCTGGGGCCATCAAGCCGAACCAAGCGCTCACGTTGTAGTCTTTCACGGTTTCGCCAATGGGCGGCACGTTGGGGGCTTTGCCTGCACGTTTTTTGGTGGTCACGCCCAGGCCACGCATGCGGCCGCCGTTCATTTGCGACACGGCGTTGCCAGTGTCGGCAAAGGCGAATTGAATTTGACCACCGAGCAAATCGGTCAAGGCAGGGGGAATGCTTTTGTAGGGCACGTTGACGGTTTGCAAGCCTGCCAGTTCAGTCAGCATGGCGGCAGACACCAGTGAGCCTGATGAGCCATGACCAAACGCGAGCTTGCCTGGGTTGGCTTTGGCGTAAGCCACAAACTCTTTCATGTCTTTGGCAGGGAAGTCTGTGTTGACCATCAAGATAAAGCCTGTTTCGCCAATCTTTCCGATGGGCGTGAAGTCTTTCACAGGGTCATAGGGCAACTTGCGGTACAGGTGCACGTTGGCGGCTTGCGTGGTGCTGGTGGTGACCAAGAAGGTGTAGCCGTCGGCAGGGGCGGCTTTGACCACCTCGGCGCCCAAAATTCCGTTGGCACCGGCTTTGTTTTCTACCGTGATGGTTTGGCCCATCGCCTCGCCCATGGCTTGGGCCAAGATGCGGCCCACGTTGTCGGTGGCACTTCCTGCGCTGAAGGGCACGACAAACTTGATGGGTTTGTTCGGGTAGCTTTGTGCGTGTGCGGCGGGCAGTGCGAAGGCGCTGAGCGCGACGACTGCAAAACTCGCGCACAAAGTGCGACGCAAATTGAACTGGGTGGGAAGGTGGCGCATGGTTTGTCTCCTGTTTGTATTTTGGGAGATCTTAATGCGCCTTTGCCTCAGTCTTTGGTGGCTCGGCGTTGCACCGCGTCAATGTAGGCATGGCCATCGGGTGGGCGGCCACTGCGTTGACTTTCCCAAATCATTTGGCCCAACGCATCCATGGTTTCGTGGTGCGCGTCGTGCAGCGAGTCACGTTTGGCGGTGAGCAGCTCGACCGCTTGGCGAATGCCGCGCGGTTGGTCAATCGAGCATTGCTCGCTCACCGACAGGTGCATGGACAAATGCAAGAAGGGGTTGGTCTTGCCGTCTTTCACCTCGTACATGCGCTCTAGTGCGGCATCGACGTCAGAAAAATCAGCGTGGTACTCGGGATGCTCAGCCACCCATTGACTGGCCAAGGTTTCCAGCGCATCCATGGGTTGCCCGTCACGCCACTTGGCGTAGACGGAGCAGAAGAAGCGCCGGACGTCGGCTTGGCTAGGTTCAAACATGGTGGATGAGATTACTGTTCAACGAAGGCGCGTTCCACCACGAAGTCGCCAGGGGTGGTGGTGGAGCCTTCTTTGAAGCCGCGCTCTTCCAGCAAGGTGCGCATGTCTTTGTTGAGGCCAGGGCTGCCGCAAATCATGATGCGGTCGTTCGCGGGGTCGATGTTGGGCAAGCCCAAATCTTGGGTGAGCTTATTTGACGTGAGCAAGTCGGTCACGCGGCCTTGGTTTTTGTAGGGCTCGCGGGTGACGGTGGGGTAGTACAGCATTTGGGCGCTGACCATCTCGCCCAAGAACTCGTGCTTGGGCAGCTCTTCGCTCAAGTAGTCGTGGTAGGCCAGCTCTTTCACTTCGCGCACGCCGTGGACCAAGATGACTTTCTCAAAACGCTCATACGTCTCTGGGTCACGCACGATGCTGAGGAACGGGGCCAAGCCCGTGCCTGTGCCGATGAGGTACAGGTTTTTGGCAGGCAACAAGTAGTCGATCAACAAAGTGCCAGTGGGCTTTTTGCCGATGACGATTTTGTCGCCCACTTTGATGTGTTGCAGCTTGGAGGTGAGGGGGCCGTCTTGCACCTTGATGCTCAAGAACTCCAAATGTTCTTCGTAGTTGGCACTAACGATGCTGTAGGCGCGCAGAAGCGGTTTGCCGTTTTCACCGCGCAAGCCAATCATGGTGAAGTGGCCGTTGGAGAAACGCAGCGAGGTGTCGCGTGTGGTGGTGAAACTGAACAGGCGGTCGGTCCAGTGGTGGACGGACAAAACTTCTTCGTCTAGGAATGCACTCATGACAGGAATAAATCTATATAAATCAAGCCCTCTAGTGTAAGCGGGGGCTTAAAACCTAGGGATATATGGTGCTATGCGGAACGCTATAAGCCTTGTTGCTCAAGCCTTACCCACAAATCCGTTTTGTCGCCAAGCCTCGTAGGTGATGACGGCCACCGAGTTAGACAAGTTCAGGCTGCGCTGGTCGGCACGCATGGGCAGGCGCAAACGCTGCGCGAGCGGAAAGCTTTCGCGAATGTCCACGGGCAAACCGCTGGTCTCAGATCCAAACACAAACCAATCGCCGGGCTGAAATGCCATGTCGTGCGCGGTGCTGGAGCCTTTGGTGGTCATGGCAAACATGCGGGCTGGGTCGGGTTTGGCGTCGTTCAAAAACGTGGCCCAGTCGGCGTGGCGCAGCACGGGCGCGTACTCGTGGTAGTCCAAGCCCGCGCGGCGCATGTGCTTGTCTTCCATCGAGAAGCCCAAAGGTTCGACCAAATGCAAGGTGCAACCGGTGTTGGCCGCCAAGCGGATGACGTTGCCCGTGTTGGGCGGGATTTCGGGGTGGACGAGGACGATGTGGAACATGCGCCTATTGTCTTGCATGCCTCAAACGGTAAAGAGATCGGCAAGAAAAACGGCAAGTCATTGCCGCCGCATGCGTAAAACGCATACTTTTTGCAGAGAAAGCGGGCATGGCTTTAATTTTGCTTGTTTGATAAAAGTTTCAAGGATTGCCGCCATGTCTATCAACAGCATCAACACTTCAATTCAAAATCAGTACCCGCAAATCAGTGCGCCAACTGCCAACAAAACGGCAGATGCAGAGGCTTCTATGGCCTCTACAAAATCTTCTAGCGCAGCGGCTGCAAGCGATACGGTGACGATCTCCGAAGCGGGGCAAGCCATGGCAAGTGCAGCTACCAGTTTTGTGCAAGCACTTGACGCAGGCCGTGCGTTGACCGCAGAAGACAAGGCTTTGATTGGCTACCCCAATCCAAGCGATCCGAACGTTACCTTCATGGCAGCCACTATCAGTGATTTGCGCGAGCGCGGGTATATCGAAGGCAAGATTACTAGCGAATACTTCAAAGGAGACGATGGTTCAAAAATGAGTTTGTTTGATGTATTTCCCAAAGACGAACAATCACAAAACGCGCTGATGCCTTTGAAACAGCGCATGGGCGCTGCATTTGCTAAATACAAACACAATTCTGAAGAAGTGACGAAATTAGAGAACGACAAGTTGCTGATGGACATTGGTCGTTTGACCACTCACTCGACCAACGCAAAAGTAAAGGCCATGCTGCGCCACTACCACTCTTAATGCAGCACCCGACCAAGGTCTAGCGTCAGTGGTGTGCTTCTTGTTCCTCCGTACGTGCCAGCACGAGTCCTGTGATGTGCGCAGCACCCGCCACCCGCAACGCGCGCGCAGCCTCGTACATCGATGCACCCGTGGTCATCACATCGTCCACCAGCACCACGCGCTGGCCGCGCACGGCGGACATGCGTTCGGGTGAGACCCAAAACGCATCCCGCACATGCTCTAACCTTTCGTGACGCGAGGCACCGACTTGATGAGCACTGTCGCCACGGCGCAGCAAGGTGTGTGCGTGGGTTTTGTGTGGGGCCAAGTGGCGGGCTAGTTCTAGTGCTTGGTTAAAGCCGCGTTCACGCAGACGCGTGGATGCGAGGGGCATGGGCACCACCCATGTGGCGGCGTCCAGCGCGGGTTCGACCCACGGGGCGTGGCGCATGAGGTGGGCCAAGGCGCGGCCGAGGCTGGGGTCAGCTTGAAACTTGAAGCGGGTAATGCAGCCCGCCCACGGAAAGGTGTAGCTGACAGCGGCCACGCAGGTGTCTAGCGGGCTGGAATGTTCGGTGCAGTTGCGGCACTTGGGCTGTGTGAGGGTGAGGGCGCATGTGGGGCAACGTGGTGCGGGTTGCGCAAAGCGCTCGACGCACGGCGCGCACAAAGGCTGGCTGGGCCAGCGGCAGCAAATGTGGCAAAGGCTGGGTAAGCGCAACATGACCTGCATTGGAATGACATTGCGCTGGCTTGGGTTGAAGCACGGGGCAATGTTTGCGGAGGGCGCGGTGTCGATAATAGGAGCCATGTCTGAACCGTCTTCGCCTGATACGCCCCCCTCACTTGACCCTGTGGCCAGTGCCCGTTGGGCCGCATGGCCGCACGCTGCATCACCTTGGTTGAACGAGGAAATTGGCCGTCGCATGGAAGATCGTTTGCAGTGGATTCGTTTGCAACCCCAATCGTGGGTGGATTGGGCACCTGTGAGTGGCGGCCTGCAAACGCACACCAAGCTGCGTGCGCGTTACCCGCAGGCGCGCTGCCAAGTGTTGGAGACCACTGCCGAACGTGAACAGTTGGCGCGTCAGGCGCTGCAAGCGCCTTGGTGGCAACGCTGGCTGAAGCCGGATGCTGTGACATTTGGTGCACCTGCCGCAGGCAGTGCTGAGATGTTGTGGGCGAATATGGCGCTGCACACCAGTGATGACCCACAAGCTTTGTTGCAAAAATGGCACCAATTGTTGGCGGTGGATGGCTTTTTGATGTTCTCGTGTCTCGGACCGGACACCTTGCGCGAGTTGACGGATGTGTACCAAAGCAAGGGTTGGCCGCCAGCGGCTCATGCGTTCACCGATATGCATGACTGGGGCGATATGCTGGTGCAAGCCGGTTTTGCAGAACCCGTGATGGACATGGAGCGCATCACCTTGACCTATGCAAATGTCGAGAGTTTGTTGGCGGAGTTTCGTGCGCTAGGCCGCAACCTGCATCGAGATCGCTACGCCGGCTTGCGTGGCAAGCAGTGGTTGGCGCAACTCAAAGAGGCTTTGTTGTTGCTGGCCAAACCAGCGCAAGATGGTCGCATCACGCTGACGGTGGAAGTGATTTATGGCCATGCTCTGAAGCCGTTGCCTCGCCTTAAAGTTCAGCAGCACAGTTCGGTGTCTTTGCAAGACATGCGAACCCTACTAGGGCAATCCCCTAGCGGTCGCTCTGTATGATTTTCTTTGTAAGCTTGTAGCGCAAATCACGCTTAAACACTTTGAGTTAAATCAGTGTTTGACGGATTTGTAGTCCTGAAGACAAAAACATTGAGGCAATCAAAGTGATGAAGAACAATCTTTTCCAAAAGTTGACTTCAGGTGTGTTGTTCCTCGCCGCTTGGGCGAGCACAGCCGCTTGGGCGGTGAACGATTTGCCGGGCGGCCCTGCTGTTCGACAACTGAACCTCCAACCTGGCGCGACCAAAATTGCTCAAGAGCAGGGCTGGCTGCATTGGTTCATGCTCATCATCTGTACCGTCATTTTTGTGGCCGTGTTCGGTGTGATGTTCTATTCCATCTGGAAGCACCGCAAATCGGTGGGCCACAAGTCGGCCAGCTTCCACGAATCGGTCAAAGTCGAAATCGCATGGACCGTCATTCCTTTCATCATCGTGATCTTGATGGCCTTGCCTGCGACCAAAGCCGTGGTGGCTCAGAAAGACACGTCTAACGCCGACCTCACCATCAAAGCCACGGGCTACCAGTGGAAGTGGGGCTATGACTACCTCAAGGGTCAGGGCGAGGGCATTGCTTTTATTTCGACGCTCGACAACGAGCAGCGCGAAATGTCCAACAACGGCGCCAAGGGCGTGGACATCGACAACTATCTGTTGAAAGTGGACAACCCACTGGTGGTGCCCGTTAACAAAAAGGTGCGCATCATCACCACAGCCAATGACGTGATTCACGCGTTTGCTGTGCCGTCCCTCGGCGTCAAGCAAGACGCGATTCCCGGCTTTGTGCGCGACACCTGGTTCCGCGCTGAAGCGGTGGGTGACTACTACGGCCAATGCCAAGAGTTGTGTGGCAAAGAACACGCGTACATGCCGATTCACGTGAAGGTGCTCAGTGCCGCTGACTACAGCGCCTGGGTGGCCACAGAGCAAAAAAAGATGGCTGCGAAGCAAGACGACCCTGCCAAGGTTTGGAATTTGGCCGATTTGTCTAAGCGTGGTGAGAAGGTGTATGCGGCTAACTGTGCCTCTTGCCACCAACCCAACGGCAAGGGCGCTGGCCCTATCAAACCACTC
>JACCDT010355952.1_pt1 | contig 10120 bp, 10 predicted proteins | sample 7446291 | NCBI WGS metagenome assembly JACCDT01 (sample SAMN15323446, study PRJNA562643) | freshwater metagenome | isolation source: river surface water | place: USA:Blue River Watershed | collected 2017-08-17 | reverse complement strand
TACAGCTTCAGTACACCTTGTGGCTACTTTTCCTCGTTTCACTCGAAAAGATAGCTCACAAGGTTTTCGATTCCTTGCTCCTGTTTTCTCCGAAAACAGATGCGCCGCAGAGGCACAAATACAAAGACACCAGCATACACTGGTGTCTTTGTATTTGTGCCTCTGCGAGGAATCGAACCTCGATCAAGAGCTTAGAAGTCTCCTGTTCTATCCATTGAACTACAGAGGCGCTGCAGTGGTACGCATCGCCAGCTTCACTACGGAGCAAGCGCCGGTGTAGTGTACTCGTCAGACTCATCGTCAGCAAGCGGCACTGTCTCATCGGTATTTCCTGAAATCTCTACGGCAACATCTTCTACAGGTGCAACAATTCCACGAAGTCTTGTAAATTCCAAATCTCTTGCCTTAAAACGTTCAGCATAGTGTCGGACATCTTGTTCACTATATTTCATACTAACAGCAGTAGTATCTGTTGCCTCAAGAGGCAACACAAACTGTATGCGGAAATCATAGACAACTGCAGCTACACCTCCAAGAAAAACAAGAGAAGCTATCGAAAGTCCGATAAGCCAATCACGCACAGGATGCAGACTCGCACGTGAAGCACCACCAAACGGAAGGCGTGGGTGTTTTTCTCTTTTTAGTGAAAGCTTCATATGCTCTTGAATTTAAGTATACGCATATCAAACACTGCACGCCAATTATTAGCCGTCTGTTGCAGATTCGCAGATTGAATGCGTGTCTCATATGGAAGAAGCGCGAGAAGCTCGAATGTACGCATTACTGATTCGTATCGACCTTCGACACTAATTGTAGCAATGAGCTCCTCAAAACGAGTGCTGACCGATTCAACGGTCAATGTTTCAGTAGACAATAGCACATCCTGCTCACGACCAATCGTCTCGATAAGTGCTAAAAGATTGACCACACCATCTTCAGGGAGTACATGCTCAGCAATAATCTCGCGTTCACTATCTGTAGCATCAAGTGTCTCCAAAAGGGATGTAAGAGAAGCTATGCGAGCAACACGTTCAGACTCCTCTACGCGCATCGTCTCATATGCATCTTTCTGAGTCTCAAGTTTATAGAAAAAGACACAAAATACTGTGAGACTCGCAAGAAGGAGCGCAATACTCATGGAAACAACTATTTTTGTATGTGTGTGTACCATATGAATTAGCGTAGCTCCGCAAGTCTAATGGTAATGGTGAATGGCACGTCACGCTCCTTAGCAAGGTCTGTGAGTGGAATATCAGCACCTTCAAAAAGCGCATGTGCTTCAACTGCCTGCTTGAATGCTACCAAATCCTCTCGACGATCTGCGACTCCTTGCACAAGAATCGGATCAAGTGTGTTTGCCGTATATTGCAAAGAGAAGTTTCTGAAAGAAATACCACGAGTCGCCGCATTCTCTATTTCTCGAATAATAACGCTCATGTTTGGTGTATTGGGTGTTTTTCTTAGCTCTGTCAGAATTGCTTCCGTACGAACCATATCCTCCTCAACAATTTTAATATCTCCACCTTCAGTCTGAACTGAGACTTCAGCGTCATAAGCATGCATCTGCGCCCGCACTAAAACATAGGTGGGTATCAGCGATACCGTAAGGAGTATAAAAACAACTGCAAATAGAAAACAGTATGTTGCGCTGACACGTACAAGATACTCTTTACGCACTGCACGATGACCTTCTGGAGGAATAAGATTGATCATGTGAAATTATGAAGTGCAAGCCCAACAGCCGTGGCATACCCGTATGAATAGCGACGGGTAATCGGCGGAACTACATCCTCAAGAGAAAATGCGTTTCCCCACACATGTGCGCGCTCAGTCGGAATCTGTAAAGCATCTCCCAAGTATTCTGGAAGGCCACGTAAATTAGCACTACCTCCGCAAATAATCACCTTCTTGATTTCTCGTGCAGCACGATCAATATCACGCGTGTTCCAATACTGAATACGAATACTGAGTTCATCGACCATATGCTGCGCATATTTTTCAAGCATCTGCGCAACCTGCTCATTCTCGCGCGTATGTATAAGACCACGCGTGTTCTTTATTTTAGTAATCTCTGACTCTGCAATGTCACCGACAATAGAACGCATATCACGACTCATCTCCGCTCCCGCAAGCTCAATTGTTGATGTGTACACGAGTACACCTCGATGTACAATCCCAACACCCATGCGCATCTTTCCAAAATCTACAATCATTGCAGTTCCCTGCTCTCCGCGTGGCACAGCCGCTCGGGCGATGGCCTGTGCTTCGATCTCAAATGAAAGCGGCAAAATACCTGCAGCAATGCACGCTTCATAATAGCTATTTATCGTTGACTGGGCATACACGGCAACCGCAACACGTAGTTGGCGCTCATGAGGATCAGTACCGATAATCGCATAATCAAAGTAGGAATCACGAGGTGAAATAGGCACGTTCTCTTCAAGACGAAACTCAAGAAGACCACGCATGTCTTTCTGTTCTGTATCTGCGGCAACCGTTGTCTCAAAGAGATATGCATGCTCCTCAGGTAGAGAGACACGCACATATTGAGCGCCTGTACGTTCCCTGAGATCCTTAAGTACTGCAGTAAGTTTTGCGCGGTCATGAACATTCCCACGCTCCACAACACCTGCGGGTATAGCAATATCGCCCCACTGCTTCACTACAAGATGAATGTCGTTTGGCCGCACACGTTCAAACTCAATGTATTTGAGCGATGTATCAGAGATATCGACACCTACACACGGAAAAGCCATGAATTGCGGCGGTGGAAATATTGCTTGTGCACGGGAAAGAACCGACATAGCGGATATGCATACATTATATACGATACCGTCCTTAAATTTTTCTTAAGGCTGGAAAACTACGAGAGCTTGGTGCCTGACGGGACATCAACACTGGGTTCAAAAAGAGCGAGTGTGTCTTCATGCTTAGCGGCAAGTATCATTCCCTGACTTTCAAAACCTCGAATCATACGTGGTTCAAGATTAAGAACATAGGGAAACTTCCTACCCACAAGAGACTGCGGGTCGGTAACATATTCACGAATGCCCGATAAAATCTGTCGAAGCATTGGATTGCCATCCGCATCACGCTCTCCCACATCAACCATACATTTAAGAAGTTTGTCAGCACCTTCAATAAGATCTACCGACTTTACCTCACCGATTCGTATCTCTACTTTTGCGAAATCATCGTACTGAATCATGAATGTTTGGTGATATAGCTATTTAATATAATTGTTGCGGCGCTTGCATCAGTAAATTCATTGCGCCCTTGGAGTCTCAATGCCTCTTGCGTAGTGTACTGTTCTGGTTCAAGTTCAATAGGTAGTCCGACAGTAAGGGTCAGGTCTTGTATAAAATCAGAGACAGCATCGTGAACTGGGTTTGGCTGACCTTTTCTACCGAGTGAATGACCAATGACAATCTTTGAGACCATGTTATCGGTCACAATAATCTCGATTGCCTTTATCAAATCACCGTCATTAGGCAATACAACATGAGGAAACGCCATTCTCCCTCCCTCATCTGAGAGAGCAATACCGACACGCTTTGTGCCATAGTCTATACCGAGTAATCGCATGCGGCTAGCATAGCATATTCATCTGCCCGTTGTTTCTGGTGTTAAAAAATGATACAGTGCGAACCGCATGGAGGGATGGCAGAGTGGTCGATTGCACCTGTCTTGAAAACAGGAGTCTGGGAAACCGGACCGTGAGTTCGAATCTCACTCCCTCCGCATCTGTTTTAAAAGGCATCCCTTGTGGGTGCTTTTTGAAATAGGAGGACAGAGATTCGACGACCTTGCTAGATATTTTGTGAGGCTATGCCGAAACAAAATATCAACAAGGTGTACTGAAACTGTAAGTTTCGAATCTCACTCCCTCCGCCAAACGCAGTTAGCACGAGACCCGTCAGAAATGACGGGTCTCGTGCTAACTGTTGACGCTCTCAAAAAATTGTTATAATTACAGTAGCAATTTCGATTTTTCTTCCGATAGCGAACGCGGGTGACAACTGACCGCAATTAGCGGTCGGAAGGAATAGTCGGCCTTCTTAAGTTTAATTTGAACTTTACCTACAGCTATGGCTAAACCAGACGCAGCAGGCATGAAGGGCTACCGCACTCGCAACGAGAATGGTCAGTTACGCGATAAGCGTGACGACACCCATATGGGGACCATCGAGAAGCAGTACGGGAAGGACTTCGGTGTTCGGAGTGACATGCACTTAGGGACTTACCTACAGGAGCATGGCATAAAGTCACTGAATGACCTGATTACTGGAAAGTAATCGGCGATTGCTGAAGAAAGCTTGAGGCCGTTACTTTTTCCGAAGGGCGGCCTTTTGCGTTTATTTAATTATACAATCGCGATTACTGTTGGCGGGTTTTAGATGTTAATTACCTCGTAAATATCATCGGGATTCTTGAGTACAGAGAATGACCATTCACCAAATTTTCCAGCAGCATTAATAGCTGCGACCCACTCTTTTGCTGCGTTCCATTTTGCTTTATCTTGGTCACGCTCTACACCTTTAACTTCTACAATCAGGTACCGATCACCATCCAATTTAATAATGAAATCAGGATAGTACGTGTGGTATTCACCCTGGAAGACGTAATGAATTTCGAATCCTAAGTGATCGTTCTTTGCCCAAGCAACTAAATTCTTAATCCGACCTTGTTCGAGTGCAGTAGCAAGTCGCGCCTCCCATTCACTATCAGCAACGATGTGGTTAATCTGGCTATGTTGTACAGGCATCACAGGCTTTGAGGTGTACCAAATTGCCGAGGTCTTCGTGCTTCGAGTCGGACGTACTTGATCAAAGATAGCAATCGGATCCTCAGAACTAGTTTGTTGTATGAACTGCTGGATATGTTCAACCAGCTTCTGCATATTCAGTGTGAGAATAATCCGCTTAAATTTCGAATCGTCTTTCGGTCCCTTAATTTCAAGACGGTCTGATTCAATGAATTTCTCAATGATGGTGTAGATTTGCGTAAACTTACTACCATTGTCACCATCCCAATTACGCTTATTACGCTCTACCAACTGAGCAACAGCCCGCATCAACTCACTTTCAAAACGATATTGTTCTGCGAGTGCATCGAGGCTTACAGACGAAATTTTGCTGAAATCTGGTCGTCCCTCAATCACGGGCGCAACGTCCACTAGTGTTGGTGAATTTTCAGCCGACAGCACGAGTGGTTCCATCTTCTCAATGTCAGCAGTGAGATAGTAATTCAACTTTCGCTCAATACGGAGTACGTGAGGCCACCGAATTTCTTTATCAGTCCGTTCTTGAATCGGTTCAATTCTTGTCTTTGGTTTTGGCGGCTTCGGTGGTTCACCTCCAGTACCTTCAACTGGCAAGATTGTGAACGGTACACCAAAGACTGTGACGTATTCCGCGGTAAAGAGGCCTGTTGTTTCATCAACATCATATGACATACGACGAAGTCCGCGACCAACAACCTGCTCACACAAAAGCTGACTCGTAAAAGCACGCAAACCAAGGATATGGGTGACGTTATTTGCATCCCAACCTTCTGAAAGCATATTTACACCAATCACCGCACGTACATCAGCACCTGGTTTCCCATCCTTACCAACCGTATTAAATCGTTCGCGCTCCAACGCCACCAGCTCCTGCTGCGATTTAGAAAGTCCACCAGCATTATCAGACTCTAACTTGTTGAGCGCATCTTGATCGATGCGCAAGATCTTACCTTTATCCTGCATCTCTTCAGGTACACCAAATCCTCCAGAAACGAGATGATTGTAGAGACGGAGAGAAGTCGATGTGTTGTTACAGATTGAAATCATTACAGGAGGTACTGCAAGCGTATTCACCTGGTATTCCTTAAGCCAATCAGCTGAAAGAATACTGAGCGCGGTCCGCACGAGGTCAGGCAATCCCGCATTCTCATCTTTACGATTGAGATCGTCTTTCACTTCTGGATAAATATGGAAAAGCTTCGGTCGAATCTCATTGAAGTTCACGACGTTCTGCTTCGCATCATCACGCACCGCAATTTTTGGAGTCTTAACGAGACCTGCTTCAATCGCATCATAGAGACCAAAGTCACTCACGATCCAGGGGAAGAGTAACTCACCACGATTATTCTTTCCTGTGGGTTTAAAAGGAGTCGCTGAGAGATCAAATACCTTGAGAAGACCACGAGCGCGATTAATACGGTCAAGTCCAGTCACCCAAATCGTTGCTTCTTCCTTTTCATCTTCACTAATATCTTCATCAGCGTCAGGTCGGTGACAGTGGTGAGCTTCATCGTTCAAGACAAGAATGTTTTGGGCACCATTGAAGTCACTGAGGACCCGCTTAACAAAAGCTTCGTCGCTCTCTGGTCCTTTCTTTACTACTTTTGGACCACTATCTTCACGAACAGGTGCAAGGTTGTGCCAGTTGGTGACAAGAATCTTTGCCTGCAAGAAATCCTGCCACATATCAGGCGGTACGACACCAAACCCCTCATAGAAGTTATCTTCTCGCTCAGGCAAAAGCACCTGTAGACGGTCCTTTACCGTAATACCTGGAGCAACAATCAACACGTATTTGGTAAAACGCGTGTCTTTTGGGTTGGCTAGTTTATTAAGCACCTGCCAAGCGATAAGCATCGACATCACGACGGTCTTTCCTGTACCAGTCGCCAGCTTAAAACACCAACGCTGGAGGTCAGCATCTTTCGGGACCTCTATACCTTGCTTGTCTGCATCAGAGGCCTCTGTAAGCCATATCGCGGTCTCTACGGCCTCCATTTGGCAGAAGAAGGCCTGGAACCTACGAACTTCAGGATTGTGCCAAAATTTAAGCAGTTCTTTCGTGACGCGGGTAACATTTGGATATCCAGCTTCTCGCCACGCTTTTACACGCGGACGAATAGCATTCACAAGTTCAATTTTGTAGAACTCGCCAAGCTCACTCTGCGTATCGGCACGTTTCTGCGAGGTCCGATAGTAGCCCGCTTCACGTCGCCCTTCACGAAGTTCAAATTCCTGCGTCTCAGGTAAGTACGTCCAAAATTGCTGGGGTTCCTTATACGGACTATTGATGATCAACTGATCGATTTGTTTTGCCATACTCTATTTCAGATCCTTAATTACGAGCGATTCAATCCCTCGATCGTCGATAATTTTAACTGCCACTTTCTTATGATCTCCTGGCGAGAATGGCAGACTGATATCGCTTGTAAAGAATTCAAGCAGGTCTTCATCGACAGTCCCATTAAGCGCTTTAGCTAGCTTGGTCCAGTCACGATCACTGCTGCTCTTCGGAAAGAATACTTGTGTTGGGAAGAGGCTACGCTCATCATAATCTGTATCAAGCATCCACATCACAACCTTATTCACTCCAGCTGAATCCATCTCACCCGTAGCAGGGTTGTAGTAATCAAAACCGCGTACTTGAACCTGGAACTTACCATCTTCTGTCTTGGTAACATCAATCGCAGGCTGACCAATGAGCCAGTAGCTCTCATTTGATGAACGTTTCTTTCGAAGATCTTCAGTGAGCAAGTCCGTGTTCATCTGCGCCTTGAGTACCTTAAGTTCATTCACTTTAATAGCATCGATATCTTTTGCTGCTTCAGGGTCAAACTGAAACGCAGCAAAAATGAGGTAGTCTGGCCGATCTTTTTCTTCCATCGTCTCACGCAGTGCAAGTTCTACTTGTCGCTGTTCAAGTGGACCGCTGTCGCTGCCGAACACAATATTTGCGCGAGACAAAGAACCATCATCTTCACGCAGCTGGCCTTCAGCGTGTATATATGACGATCCCTCTTTGTGATTGATAAGAGCAAACTCCATCATTCTTCCACCAGTTGCACGAATGCCCGCTGACTTCATTTCATCAATCCATTTTTGATTTAGTGCAGTGTGACCATTTTTTGCCAAATCTTTATCGAGTAGTGTATCTGGAACGTGTCCGTCAAAAGGTTTAACTCGAACTGACGGTACAGCCTCAACTGTGAATGGACCAGTAGATCTCACAACATCTTTAACAACAATAGGTTTATCATAGAGTACCTCTTGTACCGCCTGCGCACCGTTTGCGACCGAACCCAAAGTAATATGATTAGCGGTTTTGTACTTAAAACCACTCTTAATGCCCTCATCGGGATGAGCAAGTTCGTAATAATCAAAGTTGGACGTCATCAAACGTTGTTTTGTAAGAGCAATTGCAACCCTAGATGTATCGCAAGTAATCCACCGTCTGCCTAGTTTTTCTGACATATATGCTGTTGTTCCAGACCCGCAAGTTGGATCAAAGACAATGTCGCCAGGATCAGTACACATTAATACACATCTTTCAATAACTTTTGGAATAGTTTGTACTACATATGTGCGTGTCTGGAAGCTTGCGGTTGTATCTGTCCAAAAATTGTTTAAGGCGTAAACATTAAAATCGTCGAAATATCTTTTATACCCGATACCATTACCAGAAGATACGACCCTGCCTGCTTTTTTAAGGTTATCCATTCCTTTTTCATCCGTCTTCCAATAATTTCTTGGGTAATATTTTTGTCCATTCAGCTCAACCCAATATTTGGAACCAGGACTTGCAGATTGCAAATTATCAATATAGAAGTACTTACCTCCAGTATAGTTTCCTAGTTCATATTCTTTGCGAGAAAGCACTGTGCCATCTTGAAGTTCAACTTTTGTGTACTGTTTTCCTGTTGGGCCATCAATTTCTTTCTCAAGATAAATCTGACGATATTTAATTTTTGATATATCTTTTGCAAACCAGACAATGTAGTCATTGACTCTAGATAAAAGATTGGTGGTTGAACTTGTTGTTTTGATAAAAGGTATCACTGCAACAAGATTCTTAGAGCCAAATTGTTCTGCAATAATTTCTTTTACGTGATCCAGGTTTTCATCACTTATTTGGAGAAAAATACTTCCACTCTCATTTAGTAGCTGATGAGCAAGCTTTATTCGATCCCGTAGGTATGTCAGATAACTATGAATGCCTAACTCCCACGTATCGCGAAATGCTCGTATCACCTCAGGCTCTGCAGGCAAATCCTCATCCTTTTCTTTTACAGATGGCTGGTTCACAAAAGGCTGAAAGTTTGAGTTGTACTTTATTCCATATGGAGGGTCGATGTACACCATCTGTAACTTGCTTGCCATACCTTCTTTGTAAAGAAGACTATGCATCACTTGGAGTGAATCGCCAGCAATCAAACGGTTAGCCCATTGCTCTTCGTGAGAGTAGAAGTGGACAGCCTTTGAAAGAGGTACATCACGATCAGTATCAAAAAGCGAAGGTTGGAGTGAACGCTCCTTCTCCTTCATAAATGACTTAGCAATGGTGCGCGGATCAATACGTTCGTGTACGTGCAGCGATACATTCGGTACAGAAAATTCTGACCGTTCTTCTTTACCAGCCCAAACCAGTTGCGGGTCCAAATGCGGATCGTACTTGTAGACGGTACGTCCCTCATCTTTATCGGTCTGTGAGGTTACGAGACCAACCGCAGGATTATTCTTCCGCTTCTCGGTCTTGTGTTCGTAACTCTCGAGAGAAATATCTTTGTGTGGCTTGGCCGCTTTCTTTGCAGTCTTCTTGGTTGTTTTCTTGGTAGCCATACTAATTATTTCTTATTTTTACGCCGCTCCATAAAATCCTCTGCAGATTTTCGTGAGACCTTGTATCTCTTAAATTCTGGGTTCGTGCTTACATCCACTGCTTCAATCTCTCCGTTTTCGATAAGCTTTTTGAGGGTGATAACAGACTTCACCACAAACCACGGTTGTTTTACCAACGATTGCAAAGAGTAAAATTCTTTTCCTTCAGACCCCATAAAACTGCATAAAAGTCGATAAAACTGTTAATTCACTATATAATGGATTCACTACTTGAACGATGGTTCAGGTGAGGAAAACTCCATCATCACTATGCCGATCGACCCAAATATCATTCAGTTCACACTCAAAAAGACTTTCAAATCTAGTGTAGAAGACGGTTTGGAAAGTAATTTTTTGGTCGGTAGAGATAAAGAAGCAAATCGTCTCAAAGCGGTCCTTACAAACCGCAAAGCGAGTACCACTCTTGTAAGTGGTCTTCGCGGGGTTGGAAAAACTTCGTTC
>JACCDT010028252.1_pt1 | contig 10121 bp, 9 predicted proteins | sample 7446291 | NCBI WGS metagenome assembly JACCDT01 (sample SAMN15323446, study PRJNA562643) | freshwater metagenome | isolation source: river surface water | place: USA:Blue River Watershed | collected 2017-08-17 | reverse complement strand
AGCCTTGACGAGCAAAGCCTGAACCAACGATTGCAACACCCTGGCTAAAGAAGTACTTAGCAACTTCAGCGTTTCCGCCAGGTACTGGCTCTGGGGTATTGGTGATCTTGTAGCCACCAACTAGTGGGATACCTGCAGGGATATCAACATTGAAGCGATAACCATGTGAGTACAAAGCAACTGTTCCGTTGAAGTTTGCTGGAACCTGCATTGCGTAAGGTGCGCCATCTGAAGTCACGCCAACGCATAACTGGATTGGACTTTTGCCATCGCACGCAGGTGCTGCATTAGCAACTGTTGGTGCTGTGATCAGAACTGTTGTTACAAGTGCTGTTACTGAAAGAAGCGAGAGAATTCTTACTTTCTTCATTAGTTAGGTAATCCCTTCGCTGGCATTGCAGGACGCTTGTATGTTGATTTAACAACAGCACCAGATCCTGAATCAGTTGTGTATGTGACATATGAACCACCGATAGGTGATAGATCGCCAGTAGCTGAGTACTTTCCTACCCAATAGCCAGTTAGACCGACTTGGCTAGTGCGTGAATATGCAGCTGGAACCAATGCAGAGTTTGCAAATGTTGCACCCTTTGTATTGATCGCATTGATTAGTGACTTACGTGTTAGACGCGGACCAGCTGCCTTGAGCGCCTGAGCGGTCATGAAAGCGGTGTTCATTCCTAGCAACACGTTTAGATCAAATGCTTGTCCCGGTACTGCCTTTGCGTAGATATCAGAGAAGAACTTTACGTACTCATCCTTCATATCTGTTGTTGCAGGCACTGGTGAGAAACCGATTGCATTGTTAAGAACTGCTACTGGAACTCCAGCTAGACGAAGAGTTGTTGCATCTCCACCAACTGAGCCAAGCATCCACTGTGGTGCAAAGCGCAATTGAGCAGCGGTAGCAAGCATGAATGCACTTGCGCTAGTAACGCCGAACAAAACAACAGTATCTACATCTGCTGCACGGAACTTTGTAATCCAACCTGCAGCTGTTGTTGCTGACTGTGAACCTGAGGCGTAAGGCACGCGAACCGCGAAGTTAACACCAGCGGTCTTGAAGCCTGCGAGCGCATCTGTTCCGAAATCATCATCCTGGTATAGAAGACCAATCTTCTTACCAGCAAAGTTTTCCTTGATGTACTCACCCATGATCTTTGCTTCCATGATGTATGAAGGCAAAACTGTGTAAGTAGTTGGGTACTTCTTCTTGTCTGCGAATCCACTAAATCCTGTGTTAACAAAGAGAACAGGGATTCCGCGGCGACCTGGGTTAACAGATGAAGCTACCGCCTTAACATTTGCAGTACCAAGAGGTGCAAGAAGTGCCATGACCTTGTCCTTAAGGATTAGCTCATTGGTCTTTGCAACCGCCTCAGTTGGAACGTAACGATCATCCTTAACAACCAAGGTGATCTTTCGTCCGTTGATACCGCCATTTGCATTGACGTAATCAAAGTATGCCTTTGCCGCACCTGGAATCTTGTTGTATCCAAGTGACGCAGTACCAGTTAGAGGTAGTGTCATTCCGAGTTTGATCTCAGTAGAACTGACTCCAACTTCGGCAGCTTGTGCAGGAATAGCTGTTGCAGCCAATCCAACAATCGCCAGTACCGCTGAAGCTGTAATCAGCTTGCGACGGTTAAGTGCTTTCATGTGTTTCCTTCCATCGAGGGTTTTGTCCGAGATTACTGTATTTACTTGTGCTTACTGCCCAGTAATGCTTCATGTTTTGCCTTGCGAGCGCGATGCTGCTCAACCGGGCCATTTGGTACGAAAAGGACGGTCAAAATCAATAAACCGCTGACGATCAAGCCTGGGAGATTGGTGGTAACGCCCTCAGAGGCCCCCAACCTGTGTGCGATCACATCGGCTACTTCAGGGATTGCCACCAAGACGAAGGCGCCAAGAATGACCCCGCCAAGGGTGGTTATGCCTGCCAAGACTGCACCTGTCAGCAAGGAGAAGGAAAGAGCTAATGGGAAGGCACTTGGTGAAACGGTGCCGATTGTCATTGAAAGCAAAGCACCAGCAAGACCTGCGATTCCGGCGCTAATGGTGAAGGCAAGAACCTTTGAACGACCCGTATTGATTCCAGCTAACTGGGCTGCAACATCATTGGCACGGCCTGCTCTCCAGGTACGTCCATATCGAGATTTCAAAATATTGTTAACCAGCCACATTGAAATGAGCGCGGCAAGTCCTGCGATCCAGAAAAACCATTTGTACTGTGTGAAATCTTCGCCTAATGACAATGGTGGAAAACCAACATCAAAGAACAAGCCTTGCTCTCCGCCAAGAATTTCAAATTGATTTGCAAGAGATGGCAAACCAACTGCAAGCGCCAAAGTTGTACCGGCCAAATAAGGTCCTGAAAGTCGTGCCGCGGCTGCGCCCAAAAGCGCACCACCACCAGCGGTAATGATCACTGCAACAAAAAAGGATGCAAGGACTGGAAATCCAAACTCATTTTTAGAGATCGCCGCACTATAAGCACCAATGGCCAACAAAGCACCATGACCTAAAGAAACCTGACCCGAGTATCCAGTTAACAAAATTAGTGATGAGATTGCGATTACATAAACCGCAATACTTGCGCCTTGGTACACACGAAGCTCATCAACCATTCCGCTAAGGAAGTAGAGGATTACTCCACCAAGAATGAATAGCGGAAGGTGCGTACTTTCCTTTTTAACTTTGTGAGAATCTTTCTTCTTAAGCACGACGACCCGCCTTTACTCCAATAATTCCTTGAGGTCGAACAAACAGAACGACCAAGAGAATTACAAATGGTGCGATAAAGAAAAGACCGCTGCTGACATAGATAAGCACAAAAGATATTGAGATTCCTAGGAACAAACCACCAAGTACCGCTCCTAACAAGCTATCCAAGCCGCCAATAACCGCCGCGATAAAACCTGAAACCAATAACAGTGAGAACTCAATTGAATCTGGCGAGAAAGTTCCATTGCCATTAACGGTCTGGAATAAACCTGCCACAGCACCTGCCGCACCTGCCAACGCCCAGCCCAATGTGCGCACAGCATCAACACGTACACCTGAAAGACGTGCGATTTCAGGTGCGTGGGCAGAGGCGCGAAGTGCCAAACCTAGATTGGTCGTCTGGAAAAGAACGCTAAGCAGAATGAGTAAAACAACTACGACTACTAGGATCAAAAGTTTGAGTGGTGAGAAAACTAAAGTTTCGCCGTTGATCGTAAATCCATTATTTGAAACCGGTGCATTGATCTTTAGCTCCTGTCCGCCCCAAATCATGCTGATGACTGCGCGGATAACACCAAGCAATCCCAGAGTTGCGATGATTGGTGCAACGCCTGCGATTGGACCAGAAGATGCGTGCTTTACCAACATGCGCATCAAGATTAATTCGACTAGCGCTGCAAATATTGCTCCACCAATCATGGCTACCGGAAGTGCAACCCAGAATGAACCGATTCGTGAAACCGCTTCATACCCAAAGTAGGTTGAAAGCAGAGCCATTCCGGCCTGAGCAAAGTTAACTACTCGAGTACTGCGCCATACCAATACAAATGCAATCGCCATCAGTGCATAGATCGAACCTGCTGTAATTCCAATAAGAAGAGTATTGAGTAGTTGCATCGTTAGTACCCCAGGTATGCAGCACGCACTGCAGGATCATCCATGAGAGCTTGGGCGTGATTAACGGCAACAACTTTTCCTAGATTCAAAACAATGCCAAGGTCTGCAATCTGTAATGCACCCATCGCATTTTGTTCAACGAGTAATACAGTTAAACGAAGTTCATTTGTTAAATCTCTGATTGTCTGGAAGATCTGCTCGACAACCAATGGCGCTAAACCTAAAGATGGCTCATCTAATAGTAGAAGTTTTGGCTTGGACATAATTGCTCGACCAATCGCCAGCATCTGACGTTCTCCACCTGACAAAGTGTCAGATCTTTGATTAATGCGCTCACCTAAACGAGGGAAGATATCTACTACTTGATTAACGGACTCTTTCATCTCTTTGCCGTTTTTGCGCCAGATTGCACCGAGCTCAAGGTTTTCCTTAACCGTTAAATCAGCAACAACAGATTTACCTTCAGAGACATGTGAGATACCAAGGCGAACCAGCTTTTCAGGCTTGGTGCCGGTGATTGTTTGGCCATTCCAATTAACTACACCGCTGGTTGGCTTGTTGAGGCCAGAAAGTGCGCGAAGAAGTGTTGTCTTGCCAGCACCGTTAGAGCCAATGATCGCTGCCAACTTTCCAGTTGGAACAGCTAATGAAACCTGGTTAACGGCGCAGATAGCACCATGGTGAACAGTTAAGTTGGAGATATTAAGCGACATGGTTGCCTCCTGTTCCAAGGTAAGCGGCCATAACTGCTGGGTCACGACGAACAGTTTCTGCATCGCCACTTGCAATTACTTCACCAAAGTTAAGAACATACAACTTGCTGCAAACAGACATGACTACATCCATGTGGTGCTCAACAAGCAGAACAGACATATCAACACTTAAGTTTTTGATTAACTGGTTCATCCACTCGATATCTTGAGAGCCTAAACCGCCTGCAGGCTCATCAAGCATCAAAATTGTTGGTTCACTTACAAGTGCGCGCGCAATCGCAACCCGCTTGGTGTCTGGGTATGACAAAGTGTCGGCGCGACGATGAGCGATGCCTCCTGCATAAACCCGCTCTAGGGCAACACGTGCCTTGTCGCGGATTTGGTTTTCATCCTTTTTGTTGCGGCCAAGTGCTGCAGATATCAATCCCGTTGTTGCAAGATGTTGCGCACCGATCATTACATTTTCAAGAACAGTTAAATCACCGAATAGGCCGACACCTTGCAAGGTTCGCGCAATCCCTAAATCAACAAGCTCATAAGGCTTTGGGAAATCACTCTTCTTGCCATTGAGATGGAACTCGCCAGAGTCTGGAGTAACCAAACCGCACAGTGCGTTAAACAAGGTTGTCTTTCCGGCTCCGTTGGGACCGATCAAACCAACAACTTCATTTTTACCGATTTCTAGGTAGACATCATGAAGAGCCCGAAGCCCGCCGAAAGAGACATTGACTCTCTCGACCTGAAGGGCTGGCGTATTAGTAGACATGAGGTGCGTAGATTCTAGGCACACGTGGTCCGATTCGTGTAATTATTTCGTAATTAATTGTGCCGCTTGCGACGCCCCAGTCATCGGCTGTGTACTCGCCAGTAGAGCCATCGCCAAAGACAATCACCCAGTCCCCCGAATTAGCCTGTGAATCTAGCCCCAAATCAACTACAAATTGATCCATTGAGACTCTTCCAATTATGGGAGCTCGTTTCCCATCTACAAAGACTCCAGCACCTTGTGCAACACGAGGAACTCCATCTGCATATCCCATTGCAATAATTCCCAGTTTAGTCTCAGCAGTTGTATGCGCTGCCGCTCCATAACCTACTGGTGTATTAGCCGGAACTGTCTTTACTAAATGTAACTTTGCACGAAGCTGCATCGCAGGCTTTAACCCTAGTGAAGCGCTATCTCCCAAGGTTTTTACATCTGGAGACATTCCATACATAGCTATGCCGGTTCTGACCATATCAAATCGAGATTGGGCATCTTTCAGAGTTGCAGCAGAGTTAGAAAGATGACGAACAATATTTGTGTAACCAAATGATTCAACTGTTGCAACCATCTCTTTAAAGCGGTTGCGCTGTGCATCATTTTGTTTTTCTTGTGGCTCATCTGCTCGAGCAAAGTGAGAGAAGATTCCGACGATATCTAAGTTGGCAACATGGTGGCCATCGATCTTGCCCCATTCATCTAGAAAACCACCGCGACTCATTCCGGTATCGACTTCTAAATGCACGCGTGGACGGTGCTCAGATTTCACCGCTCCGATTTGTTCTAATGCAATAATCGATGATGCGGCTAGCTCAATATTGTTATCTACTGCTAATTTAAAATCTGACCCTGGAGGCACTAACCAGGCAAGAATCGGTGCAGTGATTCCAGATTGGCGCAAAGTAATTGCTTCTTCAAGTAAGGCAACACCCAGTGAGGTAGCACCTGCTTCTAGCGCTGCTTTTGCAACTGGAACTAAGCCATGACCATAAGCATCAGCCTTGACTACAGCCATAACAGGGGTAGCGGAAAGAGCTTTGAGGTGCTTGATATTGGCGGCTATACGATCTAAATCAATCCGTACTTCAGCTCGCTCGAACATTGTTGAAGTCTAGTGCAACTGGCTTTTCGAGGGAACATACCTGTCTACGGCAATTACAGCGACAAGTAGCGCACTGCCAATAAAGACGCCGCCCAGCAAGTCGCTAAACCAATGTGTATGTCGAATCAAGGAGACTGTGCAAACGGTAAGAGTAATAAGAGCAACACCTGCACTGGCCATACGTCCTTGATAGCGATCTACCTTCGCATAGCGATAAATCAAGTAGGCCAAGATTCCCCACGATAAAACAGCGTTAGATGCGTGTCCACTTGGGTATGACATTCCACCTGCATGCAACAAATCAAAACCATCACGTGGTTTTGTTCGCCCCAAAAGAATTTTTGATCCACCAACTGTGACGTTAAGTAGAAGTAGAGACAGAATAGCCAAGTTCAAGGGGCGCCAAGTTTTAAAGTTGTATGCAATAAATGCTGCAGCGATTAGCAATACTGTTGCGGTGACACCTCTAAGGCCAAGGTCATCTAAACGTCGGAGTACAAAACCTGAAAAACCTTCGAACTGTGGTTTTGGCTGACTATTTAATTCACGGTCATAGGCAACAAGCGGTCCGTTTGTTAGAACCTGCTGAGTTACAGCCAAAAACCCAAAAAATAAAAGTAAGGACCAGCGAAGAGCTCGATCCATCTGACGTCGACGGTTTTGTGCTTGGAGTTGCATCATTCAACCGTAACTGATTTAGCCAAGTTTCTAGGTTGATCAACATCATTACCGCGAACAACCGCCATTTCATAGGCGAATACCTGCAATGGCACTGTTGCAAGAATAGGCTGGAATAAAGCAGGTGCAATTGGGATACGAATAATATGTTCAGCGCCTTCTACATGTGCTCCTTCTTCGGCGATCACAATTACTCGCGCACCACGTGCCTTTACCTCTTGAATATTGCTGAGCATCTTTTCATCCAAAGCATGCTCGTGGCCCGCTGGAAGAATTGCAATGACAGGTGTTCCCTGATCAATCAGGGCTATCGGTCCATGCTTGAGCTCTCCCCCAGCAAAACCTTCGGCGTGGATGTAAGCAAGTTCTTTGAGCTTTAACGCACCTTCTAAGGCAACTGGGTAGCCAATGTTTCTACCCAAGAACAAAACTGTGTTGTTCTGGGCAAAGGTTCTAGTTAGTTCGCGCAGTGGTTCAACGGTTTCCAGAATCTGTTCGATCTTTCCAGGAAGTTCTAATAGCTCCTTGTAGAGAGCCTTGACCTCTGAATCTTTAAGAGATCCATTTACTTGACCTAGATGTAAACCAATTAAGTAGACCGCGATGATCTGAGTAAGAAGCGCCTTGGTCGATGCCACTGCAATTTCAGGACCAGCATGGGTATACAAAACAGCATCGGATTCGCGAGGAATTGTTGAACTATTTGTATTACAGATTGCTAAAACTCTTCCGCCAGCAGCCTTTGCATGGCGCACAGCCATCAAGGTATCCATGGTTTCACCTGATTGCGAGATCGCGATAATCAAGGTGCTTGGATCAATAATTGGATCGCGGTATCTAAACTCGCTAGCGATCTCAACATCAACTGGAATCTTTGCCCACTTTTCAATTGCATACTTTGCAACCATGCCAGCGTGATAGGCGGTTCCGCATGCAATAACGGTGATCTTTTTCAATGAGCGAATCTCATCAACGCTCATGTGTAGCTCATCTAGCAAAATCTGATTGTTATCGCTTAAACGCCCAATCAAAGTATCTGCAACCGCTTTTGGTTGCTCAAAGATCTCTTTCAGCATGAAATGAGCAAAGCCACCCTTTTGAGCAGCGCTTGCATCCCATGAGATCTCATAACGCTTTGGAGTTACCGCTTTGCCATCAAGATCTGTGATCTCAACAGATGTTGGTGTCATGGTGACAACCTCATCTTGGCCCAGCTCGATAGCTTGCTTTGTAAACTCAATAAAGGCTGCAACATCGGATGCCATAAAGTTTTCGCCATCGCCTAGGCCAACTACCAGTGGTGAATTGCGGCGAACTCCAACAATTACATCTGGAGCATCTGCGTGGATAGCGAGCAATGTAAATGATCCACGCAGCGCCTTCACCGCATCGCGCATCGCAGCGGTTAAATCCCCGTTGTGCTCTTTTCGTAGATCGCTCAATAAGTGAGCTACTGATTCGGTGTCTGTCTCAGATGAAAACTTGTGACCCTTTGCTTCTAACTGTGAGCGAAGCTCGGTGTAATTTTCAATAATTCCATTGTGAATAACAGCTAGCTTTCCTTCATTATCAACATGAGGATGGGCATTTCCATCGGTTGGTCCACCATGTGTTGCCCAACGGGTGTGACCGATTCCTGAATGCACAGTTGGAAGTGAGGCATCAAGTGAGTTCTCTAAGTTGGAGAGCTTTCCAGCCTTCTTTTCAATGAAGAGTTTGTCAGGGGTTCCGAGGGCGATTCCTGCAGAGTCATAACCACGGTATTCCAAGCGACGAAGACCTTCGATCAAAGGATGTGAGGCAGATTGTGGCCCGGTGTAACCCACAATTCCGCACATACTTAATTACTCCTAGTTCGTCGAAATAGAAAGCTCTGCTTGAACTACATCTGCAAGTTGTTGAGCAACTTCTTGCGCAAGGCTATCACTGGCGGCTTCAACCATGACTCTTACAAGGGGTTCAGTTCCAGATGCTCTCAACAAAACTCGGCCAGAATCTGCTAATCGATCCTCAGCTGATTTCACCGCCGCTGCAATAGCTGTGTTTCCTGGCAAATTATCCTTAGCCACATTTTTAACGTTAATCAAAACCTGCGGGAATCGAACCATTGTGGCGGCTAGCTCTTGAAGAGTCTTTCCTGTGCGAACAACTTCCTGCATTAGTTGAAGTGCGGTTAACAAGCCATCGCCTGTGTTGGCTAATTGGCGCATGATCACATGGCCTGATTGTTCGCCGCCTAGCGAATAATCATTTGCAATCATGTTTTCAAGGACATAACGATCGCCCACTGGAGTAGTAACTACATTGATTCCAGAATCCTTCATCGCATGCATAAAGCCAAGGTTGCTCATTACTGTTCCGACAACGGTTTCAGATTTCAAAACACCACGTGCTTTAAAGCCACGCGCCAAGATTGTAAGAATGTGATCGCCATCGATCTCATTTCCGGCAGCATCAATTGCTAGGCAACGATCAGCATCGCCATCATGTGCGATTCCTAAATCGGCGCCCTCTTTGAGAACCGCTGATCGAAGTTGGTGCAAATGGGTTGATCCACAATCATCATTGATGTTCCAACCATCTGGTTGATTAAAGATCGCAATTACTTCAGCACCTGCTCGGCGATAGACCTCGGGAGCAACATATGAAGATGCGCCATTTGCACAATCAACAACAATCTTTAAACCTTTTAGTGGAGTTTCTACAGAGGACAAAAGATGGTTCAAATACTTTTCGGTGACAGCATCATCATTGATTACACGGCCAACATTTCGTCCTGTAGGACGTTCCCAATCTTCACCCATGCGAGCTTCGATACGTGCCTCGATGGCATCATCTAATTTTCCGCCACCGCGTGCGAACAACTTGATTCCGTTATCTGGCATTGGATTGTGTGACGCAGAGATCATCACACCAAGATCGCACTTCATTTCAGCGACAAGGTGGGCGATTGCAGGAGTAGGAAGTACGCCAACTCGATAAACATTGATTCCGGCGCTAGTTAATCCAGCAACTACCGCTGCTTCTAAAAACTCGCCAGATGCCCGTGAATCTTGGCCAACTATTGCCGTTGGCTGATGATCTTTATTGGATGAGCTTTCAACCAGAATGTGGGCAGCAGCAACAGAAACATCTAATGCGAGTTCTGCGGTGAGATCACGATTGGCTAAGCCACGGATTCCATCGGTGCCAAAAAGCGCCATTGGAACTCCTTTGATAAAAGTGAATTAACGCTTTGAGT
>JACCDT010709085.1_pt1 | contig 10128 bp, 4 predicted proteins | sample 7446291 | NCBI WGS metagenome assembly JACCDT01 (sample SAMN15323446, study PRJNA562643) | freshwater metagenome | isolation source: river surface water | place: USA:Blue River Watershed | collected 2017-08-17 | reverse complement strand
GTAGCAGTAGCAGTAGCAGTAGCAGTAGCAGTAGCAGTAGCAGTAGCAGTAGCAGTAGCAGTAGCAGTAGCAGTAGCAGTAGTAGCAGTAGCAGTAGCAGTAGCGAGGCGGCGTCGGCCACCCGCCCGTCCTGACCCGAATCCTCCTGCCTCTCTCTACGGAGCTACCCATGCACACTCGCATCCCTCCCACGGGCTCGCCCCGCCAGACCTCCTACGCCTCGGCCACCGGCCTGCCCCCGCCTCTCCTTCAGGGCCATGGGGACGCCCCGGCACCTGCCGCCGCTCCCGCCACGGCGCGTGTGCCCAAGCGCGCACGCGAGGACGACGACAAGTCGTCCTCCAGTTCGTCGAGTTCCTCCGCCGAGGCCGGCCCGCTGGCGCGCCGTGTCCAGCCCCTGACCACCTCGGTCAGCTCGGCCGACCCCGACGCCTTCAACGCCTTCGCCCGCTACGCCTCGCTCCGGGCCGCCTTGGGGGCCCGCAGCTCCGCGGCCTTCGGCCACATCCCTCAGCCTCAGCCTCAGCCTCAGCCTCAGCCCCTGGTCCAGCGCCGGCCCATGCCGCCCGACGCGGTCCTGGCCACCATCGCCGCCTTCGCCGCAGGCAAGAAGCCCCTGGCCTTCTTCACCGGCCTGCGCAAGAGCCTCGGCCACCGCGCGGAGCCGAGCGCCACCGCCCAGACCCAGTTGCTGAACCTGAGGCCCGAGGCCATCCTGCAGTGGCCCGCCGCGCTGCGCACCCCCACCGCCTGGCACGCCTACTTCAAGTCTGGGGGCACCCTGGGCGCCGTCCCAAAGAGTGAGCGCAGCCTGCCCTGCTGTGAGGCCGCCGTCGTGCACACGCCCCGCGCGCTCAAGGACGTACCGAAGAAATTGCGCAGCCCCGCGCTGTGCCGGGAAGCGGTGCGACGCGACGGCTACGCGATGGAGTCGGTGCCTCAGGTCCTGCTGGCGGCGGGGTCTGCGCATCGCCAGGTGCTGTGCGACCTGGCTTACCTCAGCCCTCGTCCGCCGCGCATGCGCGACGTGCCCCCGGACCTCCTCACCGAGGAACGCTGCCTGCACTCGCTGCGCTGGGCGCCCATGGACCTGGTCGACGTCCCTGAGGCACTCCTCACGACCAAGATCTGCGTGGCCGCGATCCAGAGCACCCCACCGGGCGCCATCCCGCCGGTGTTCGACATTCCGTATCCCCTGCGCGATGGGCAGATCGCTTTGGCCCTGGCGTCGCACCGCACCCTCCGCTATTTCATCGGCCCCTCTACGGAGGAGTATTACCCGCCAGGCACGTTCACCGAGGAGCTCAGCCAAGCCTTCGATGCCCATTGGCGTCGACTGGAGGCTGAAATTGCGCGCGACGAGGAGACCCATCCGTTGCAGCGCCCTCGAATTCCCGATGTCTGGGCCGATGGTTCGGCCCCGCCCGTGCCCTATGCCAGCCATGCAGCACGTGAAGCCGCCTGCTCACTGGCATCGGTGCCCGCGAGCGAGCGGACCCGGGCACGGTGGGAGGCGGCCGTGAACGCCGATGGCTATGCCTACCGGTACGTGCCGCGGGAGTTTCAGAGCTGGCCCCTGCTGCTGCGGGCCCTGCGCAGCGAACCCACGCTCCTGCTCGAGTTCGACCAAAAAGCGGCTCTTCAGGCCTTGCTGCCGGGCGGCGTAACGGAGGCCATGTGTGTCGAAGCCGTGGCACGCGAAGGCGTGGGCCCCGAACTGATTCCGGATGAGATCCGGCGCCGCCACTCCTTCATTGCCGCCGTGCGGGCCCTGCCGGTCCTCACCTACAACGAGAAGTCCTTCTACGAAACGCTCGCGGAGGAGCTCAATGCGATACCCGATCCCGTCACGATCGAATGGGTCGACCGGCTTCTCCAGGAGGACCCCTCGCGGGCAAGGCACCTGGGTCAACTCACCAAGCTTGAATGGGCGCTGGCGGCCTATCACCATGGCGGCGTCACCCTGGAGCAGGTTTGCGACCGCATGGACTACAGCACTCTGATGGCCAACTTCCTGGCCGAGGTCGGACCCTGGACCGACCCCTCGCAGGAGCCGGGTCGCGACGTGAAGAGCAGCAGCAGCAGTAGTAGCAGTAGTAGCAGTAGTAGCAGTAGTAGCAGTAGCAGTAGCAGCGCGGCGGCTTCGGCCACGCGTCCGTCCTGACCCCTGAACTGTCAACCCGTCCTTCCTCTGTCTACGCATCTACCCATGCAGCCTCGCATCCCCCCCACGGGCTCGCCCCGCCAGACTTCCTACGCCTCGGCCACCGGCCTGCCCCCGCCACTCCTTCAGGGTCAAGGGGACGCCCCGGCACCAGCCGCCGCTCCCGCCACGGCGCGTGTGCCCAAGCGCGCACGCGAGGACGACGCCAAGACCTCATCCAGCGCCTCAGGCACCTCGGGTTCCTCGAGTCCCTCACGTTCTGCCATGTCCTCCGGCGAACCCGGCCCGCTGGCACGGCGTGCCCTCCCCTTGACCCGCACGATGGGCTTCCTCGCTTCCTCGAGAACGGCCGAGGCCTACTTCCAGGCCGGGGGGACGCTGGCCGATATTCCCGAGGCCGAACGCAACTTCTCCATCTGCATGGCCACCATCGCGCACACGCCCCGCGCGCTCCGGGACGTGCCGTCCGCGTTGCGCAGCAGCCCCCGGCTGTGCCGGGAGGCGGTGCGCCGCGACGGCTACGCCCTCGAGTCGGTGCCGCCGGCCCTGCTCGCCGAGGGGTCGGAGCACCGCCGCGCGCTGTGCGACCTGGCCTATGCCAGCCCCCGTCCGCCGCGCATGCGCCACGTGCCCGAGGACCTGCTCACCGAGGACCGGTGCCTGCGCTCGCTGCGCTGGGCGCCGCGCGACCTGGACGACATTCCCGAACATCTGCTCAGCTCGCGCATCTGCCTGAGCTGGGTCCAGCACATCCCCGCCGAGTTCGACCCGCTCATCGACGAAATCCCGGAGCGCCTGCGCGACGACCAGATCGGGATCGCGCTGCTGTCCCTGTACGGCCGGTCGGAAGTCGTCTTCAAGGGTGAGATCGAGGCCTGGGTCACCCCCCAGGTCTGCACGCCGGCCTTCATCCGCCAGTACTTCCTCACATTTCCCGATGAACTCTTCCATAAGCACAAGTTCAAGGACCCCGTGTCCCTGCCGCTGCTGGCGGAAATCCTCCAGAAAAATCCGGATGGCCTGCATGCCTTCGGGTCGACACGGGCCATCGCCCAATTCCTCCTCGCCACCGCCGCGGCAGCCGGCTACCGCGCCGGCGACGCCCTGCCTGCCATCCCGCGTGACCGGAGCCTGCTGCCGAAGGACCTGGGCCAACGCGAGCTGATGCGCTGGGCGGTCCTGTACTCCCCGCGCCCCAGCCTGGATGATGTCCCCCACGAACTGCGCGCCGACCCCGAGGTCGGCGCCCAGATCCTGAGGCGAGGCGCACTCCAGGAAGTCTCACGCCTGGAGCCTGGCTTCGTGGCCCGCAATACGGACCTGCTGGCCCAACGCGCCCGCCAGGACCCGCAAGTCCTGCTGCAGATGGAACCGGGCGTCTGCAAGCACCTGGACCCGCGATGGCTCGACAGCGTGAGCGCCGAACTGCTGGCGCAGAACACGGCCAGCCCCTTGCTGGACCACCTCTTCCGGCATGCCACCGGGTGGAGGCCAGGCCGCCTCCACGACATGATGAAACGGCTCGAGCCGCGCCTCGACGCCCGGGCCAAGGCCGACCTCCTGCCGCTGCAGGAGGTGCCTGCGGGCGAGCGGACGCGCTCGCGCTGCGAACAGGCGGTGGCCCGCAACGGGTCCGACTACCGGCACGTCCCCCCGGCGCACCGCGACTGGCCGATGCTGCGCGCCGCGCTCCAGGAAGAACCGGACCTGTTGCGCGAGTTGCCGGCCCAGGAGGTGACAGAAGCCCTGTGCCTGCGCGCGATGGTGGAGGTCGGGATCAGCCCCGCCCACGTCCCCGACACCATCCGGGACCGCCCCTCCTTCCGGACTGCGCTGGGGCAGCTGCCCCCCTGCGTCTACAACCCGAAGGCGCTGTTCGCCTGCTTCGATGATGCCCATGGGGAACCCGGGCCCGATGAGTTGACCCTGCCCTGGATCGAAAGATTGCTCCAGGAGGAGCCGCGCCGTGTGCTGGACATGGGCCGGTGGTTCAAGCCCGAGTGGGCGCTCATGGCCTACCGGTTGGGAACCACGCTCGAGCACATCAACAGCAATCTGGAGTGCGAACACTACCCCGACTTCCTGGCCGAATTCGGCCCCTACACCGCCACGATGGACGGCCCGCTGAACCCGCCGCAGCGTACCGGCGCGCCCGGCGTCCCCGGCAACTTCGACGGCAGCGTCCGGGGCTTGAGCTTCAGCAGCAGCAGCAGCAGCAGCAGTAGCAGTAGCAGCAGCAGTAGCGCGGCGGCTTCGGCCACCCGCCCGTCCTGACCCGCCACCGCCTCCTTCCCCTCTCTTCGGATCCCACCATGCAGCCACGCATCCCTCTCACGGGCTCACCCCGCCAGACCTCCTACGCCTCGGCCACCGGCCTGCCCCCGCCACTCATTCAGGGTCAAGGGGACGCCCCGGCACCTGCCGCCGCTCCCGCCACGTCGCGTGTGCCCAAGCGCGCACGCGAGGACGACGACAAGTCGTCCTCCAGCTCGTCGAGCTCCTCCGCAGAGGCCGGCCCGCTGGCGCGCCGCGCACAGCCCCTGACCACAGCGCTCACCTCGGGCACCTCGGCAAGACACGCCCCTATCGGCTTCAATGCCTTCGCCTACTACGCCTCGCCCCGGGCTGCGGCGGGCTATCGCAGCTCCCCGGCCTTCGCCCGCCTCCCTCAGCCCCAGCCCCAGCCCCAGCCCCTGGCCCAGCGCCGGCCCATGCCGCCTGATGCAGTCCTGGCCACCATCGCCGCCTTCGCCGCAGGCAAGAAGCCCCTGGCCTTCTTCACCGGCCTGCGCAAGAGCCTCGGCCACCGCGCGCAGCCGCCCCGCACCGCCCAGGCCCAGTTGCTGAACCTGAGGCCCGAGGCCATCCTGCAATGGCCTGCCGCGTCACGCACCCCCGCCGCCTGGCACGCCTACTTCCAGGCCGGGGGCACGCTCGCCGCCATCCCCGAGCGTGAGCGCAGCCTGCCCTGCTGCGAGGCCGCCATCGCGCACACGCCCCGCGCGCTCAAGGAGGTACCGATGGCATTGCGCAGCCCCGCGCTGTGCCGGGAAGCGGTGCGACGCGACGGCTACGCGATGGAGTCGGTGCCCCGGTCCCTGCGGGCCGCCGGCTCCGAACATCGCCAGGACCTGTGCGACCTGGCCTATGCCAGTCCTCGTCCGCCGCGCATGCGCGATGTACCCGAAGACCTCCTCACCGAGGAACGCTGCCTGCACTCGCTGCGCTGGGCACCCATGGACCTGGGTGCCGTCCCCGAGGAACTCCTCACGACCGAGGTCTGCGTGGCCGCGATCCAGAGCTGCCCCCCGGGCACGGTCTCGCCGTTCCACGCCATTCCGCTGCGTCTGCGCAACGGGCAGGTCGCGCTGGCGATGTCGGCGCACCGCTTCTCGCCCCATTACGCGGATCTCTATCCATCAGACGATTGGTACCTCCCAGGCGCGATCACGGAGGAAATCGCTCAGGCCCGAGAGGCCCATCACCTGCGACACGATCAGGAAAATGAGCGCCTCGACCGCATCCAGGGTGCCGAGTGGATTCAGCGCCAGCAACTCGATGGTGGGCAATGGGGCTCGGCCCACGGCGTGCCGTATGCCAGCGAGGCAGAACGTAACGCCGCACGGTCCCTCGCAGCAGTGCCGGAAAGTGAGCGGACCCTGGCGCGGTGGGAAGCGGCGGTGGAGGCCGATCCCTGGTCCTACGGGTATGTGCCGCCAGAGCACCGGAGCTGGCCGCTCTTGCTGCGGGCCCTCCGGGAGGCGCCGGAACTTCTGGTCGCTCTTGATCCTGCAACCTTGTTGCCGGATGGCGTGACCGAGGCCATGTGCCTTGAAGCGGTGCAAAGGCAGGGGCTCGGCCCCTTGCTGATTCCGGAGGAAATCCGCATGCGGCCTTCCTTCCAGGCCGCCGTGCGTGCCCTGCCCGCCTTGCCCTATAACGAGAGGGCATTCAGGGTCACCATCGACAGTGAAGGCAATCCACCCGACCCGGATCCACTGACGATCGAGTGGTTTGACCGGCATCTCGCGGTGGACCCCGCGCGGGCGAGACACATCGGCTGGTTCCTCAAGCCCGAGTGGGCCGTGGCGGCCTATCGCCATGGCGGCCGGACACCGCAGTCCGTGTGCTACGACACCCCGAGCGCTGACATCGTGGCTGATTTCATCGCAGAGATCGGTCCCCTCACCGAAGCGGCGGACGTCCCGGATCGCGACGCGAAGAGCAGCAGCAGCAGTGGCGCGGCGGCTTCGGCCACACGCCCGTCCTGACCCGCCACCGCCTCCTTCCCCTCTCTTCGGATCCCACCATGCAGCCTCGCATCCCTCCCACGGGCTCGCCCCGCCAGACCTCCTACGCCTCGGCCACCGGTTTGCCCCCGCCGCTGCCTCTGGGCCAGGGGGACGCCCCGGCGCCAGCCCACGCCACGGCGCGAGTGCCCAAGCGCGGACGCGAGGACGACGACAAGTCGTCCTCCAGTTCGTCAAGTTCGTCGAGCTCCTCCACCGAGGCCGGCCCGCTGGCGCGCCGCGCCCAGCCCCTGACCACCTCGCTCAGCTCGGCCGACCCCGACGCCTTCAACGCCTTCGCCCGCTACGCCGCGCCCCGCGCCGCCCTGGGCGCCCGCAGCTCCGCGGCCTTCGGCCGCGCCCCTCAGCCTCAGCCTCAGCCTCAGCCTCAGCCTCAGCCTCAGCCCCTGGCCCAGCGCCGGCCCATGCCGCCCGACGCGGTGCTGGCCACCATCGCCGCCTTCGCCGCCGCCAAGAAGCCCCTGGCCTTCTTCGAAGGCCTGCGCAAGAGCCTCGGCCACCGCACCGAGCCGCCCCGCACCGCCCAGGCCCACCTGCTGAGCCTGAGGCCCGAGGCCATCCTGCAATGGCCTGCCGCGTCACGCACCCCCGCCGCCTGGCACGCCTACTTCCAGGCCGGCGGCACGCTCGCCGCCATCCCCGAGCGCGAGCGCAGCCTGCCCTGCTGCGAGGCCGCCGTCGCGCACACGCCCCGCGCGCTCAAGGAGGTACCGATGGAATTGCGCAGCCCCGCGCTGTGCAGGGAAGCGGTGCGACGCGACGGCTACGCGCTGGAGTCGGTCCCCCGGTCCCTGCTGGCCGCGGGCTCGGAGCATCGCCAGGACCTGTGTGACCTGGCCTATGCCAGCCCTCGGCCACCCCGCATGAACGTCATGCCCCAAGACCTCCTCACCGAAGCGCGCTGCATCCAGTCGCTGCGCTGGGTGCCCACGGACCTGCCCTCTGTTCCAGATGAACTCGTCACGAAGGAGGTCTGCCTGACGGCGCTCCGGGGGTGCCCCCCGGGCTGCCTCATATTTCTTCTTGATGACATTCCGCCCCACCTGCGAGATGGGGAGATCGCGGTGGCGATTTCGGCGTGCCGCATCACGAGCCAGAACGAGACCCGATACCCTCCAGACGAGTGGTACCTGCCAGGCGCGATCACGGAGGAAGTCCATCGTGCCCGGCAGGCCCATCTGCTTCGACACGACCAGGAAAATGAGCGCATGGCGCAGGCCGAGTCCCTGCGGCTTCGGGAGTTCGATGAGGGGCCTTGGGGCTCGAACCACGGCGTACCCTATGCCAGCCAGGAAGAACGTGACGCCGCCCGGTCCCTCGCGGCCGTGCCGGAAAGTGAGCGGACCCTGGCGCGATGGGAGGCGGCGGTGGAGGCCGACCCCTGGTCCTACGGGTATGTGCCGCCAGAGCACCGGAGCTGGCCGCTCCTGTCACGGGCCCTCCGGGATGCTCCGACACTTCTGTTGTCCGTGGATACACAGTCGTTGCTGCCGGGCGGAGTGACGGAGGCCATGTGTGTCGAAGCGGTGCAAAGGCTGGGGCTGAGTCCCCTGCTGATTCCGGAGGAAATCAGCACGCGCCCGACCTTCGAGGCAGCCGTGCGCGCCCTGCCTTCCCTGGCCTACAACGCGAAGGCCTTCGCGCAAACCTTCGATTCGGAAGACCATGTGGCTCTCCAAGTCGATGATCTGACGATCGAGTGGCTTGATCGGCATCTCGGGGAGGATCCCTCGCGTGCGAGACATATCAACGTTTTCGAGAAGGCCGATTGGGCCCTGGCGGCCTATCGCCATGGCGGCCGGACACTGGAGTCCGTGACCTGGGAGATTCCGGACGGCGACACCTTGGCCGACTTCCTGGCGGAGATCGGTCCCTTCACCGAAGCGGCGGGCGACCCGGATCGCGACGCGAAGAGCAGCAGCAGCAGTAGCAGCAGGAGCAGCAGGAGCAGCGCGGCAGCGGCCAAGCGCCCGTCCTGACCCGCCACCTCCTCCTCCCTCTGTCTACGGAGCCACCCATGCAACCTCGCATCCCTCCCACGGGCTCCTCCCGCCAGACCTCCTACGCCTCGGCCACCGGCCTGCCCCCGCCACTCCTTCAGGGCCTGCCTGCCGAGCCCGCGCCGGCAGGCCAGCCCGGCGCCGCCCGCGCACCCAAGCGCGCACGCGAGGACGACGACAAGTCGTCCTCCAGTTCGTCGAGTTCCTCCGCCGAGGCCGGCCCGCTGGCCCGCCGCGCCCAGCCCCTGACCCCCTCGGTGGCCTCAGCGCCCCTCTACCCCTTTGCGTACAACGCCTCGGCCCAGTCCGCCGCGGGCTTTCGGAACATCCGTGCCCTCGGCCGCGGGGACACCGACCGGCCCGCGCCCTTGCGTCAACCCGCCGCGCCCCAGGCCCGGCAATCCCGGGTCCCGCCCGATGCGGTGCTGGCGCGCATCGCGGCCTTCGTCCCCGATTCCCGCCCCCAGGCCTACCTCGCGGGCCTGCGCAAGACGCTTCGCGGGCCGGGGACGGTGGCCTCGGAGGCCCATGACGCCATGCTCGGCCTGCGGCCCGAGGCGCTCCTGGAGCAGCACCCGGACTTCCGGACCCTGGCGGACTGGCGTCGCTACTTCCGCGCTGGCGGCACGCTGGACAAGGTCCCCGAGCGAGAGCGCGGCCCGGGGTGCTTCCGCGCCGCGGTGGAGGCAGACCCGGCGGCCATCCGGCGATTGCCCGCGAACAGACGCACGCCCGCTTTCCTCGAGGACCTCCTGCGCCGCAACGGGATGGCGCTCGCCTGCCTGCCGCTGTCCCTGCTGGTGCCAGGCGCGCCGAACCGGGAGACGTTGGTCAATGCGGCCCTGGGCAGCCAGCACCTGCCCCGCATCCGGCATGTGCCGGCCGACCTGCTCACCACGGACCGGTGCGCCAGGCTTCTGGCCAGCCGCCCGCTGGACATCGTCGATGCGCCCGATCACCTCCTGACCGAAGGCATGTGCGTGGCCGCCATCGGCGCGATGTCGGATGACTCATTCCCGGCGATATGGGCGCGCGTCCCCAGGCGGCTGCGGGGCGTCGCCGTCGCCGATGCGATGACTGATTTCTGCCTCCGGCAGGGTTGGTCGTTCCGGCTCGGACCGGGTGATTTCCTGCCGGCCGCAGGCGCGTCCCGGAAATTCAAGGACCTGGTGGCGCTCCACGATCCGGCGCAATTCCTGCGCACGGGTGGTGGCAGCCGCTCGCTGGAAGAGCTCGCGTCCTTCTGCACCAGGCTCTCGCACCATGGCGAGGGGGTCCCGCTCGAGGCGGTGGTCACCGCCATTCAAGCGGCGGCCCGGCGCTCAGGCGTCCGGCTGGACCTGCCGGTGACCCTGCCACTGGAAGACGGTGAGATGACGCTGGACGACCTGAGCGAGCTGTCGATCCTGCGGTGGGCGCTGACGCACCACGGCGACTGGATGTGCCGAGCCTCCGACCGGATCCGGCACGACGCCGAGTTGTGCCGGAGCGCCATCGCATCCGGATATTGCGAGCTGCAGGACATTCCGTTTGAAGTGATCCAGGCCCATCCCGATATCGCGATGCAGCTGATGCGACGAACGGAACCGCCTCGAGGAAATGGCGAGGAATTCGACCCACTCTCTCCCATCACGCAAAAAATCTGGGCGTTGTT